>Ga0315314_1000841_pt1 | contig 30080 bp, 32 predicted proteins | sample TDP9_MG_FD_203631 | JGI IMG/M metagenome (GOLD analysis project Ga0315314, IMG submission 203631) | Freshwater sediment microbial communities from Lake Towuti, South Sulawesi, Indonesia - TDP9 | ecosystem: Environmental > Aquatic > Freshwater > Lake > Sediment | place: Indonesia: South Sulawesi... | reverse complement strand
GAGAGAATTAAGGTTGGGTTGATGCAGCTGATGGCTGGAACAAGAAAGTGGAAACTAGATTTACTTGACAGAAACGATCTTGTGGCGCTAACGGAAAGGGCGTCAAAGACTACTGGAATCCCGCTGGTGGAAGAGGCAGAGGAAGACGCCATCGAAAGAATACTAAGTTAACCTTTTTTCTCTTTCTTTATAATTTCTTCAACAGCAATAACGCCTGAAGCAGACGCTTGGACGAGCCCTCTACTTACTCCAGCCCCATCGCCTATTGTAAACAAATTATGAATTTTTGTTTCTAAGCTGCGGCTCAATTCAAGTCTTGACGAATAGAATTTTACTTCCACGCCGTACAGCAACGTGTGTTTTGAGTATATTCCTGGAGCGATCTGATTCATAGCTTGGAGCATTTCACGGATGTCTGCCAAGTATCGATAGGGCAGGACAAAGCTGAGGTCCCCGGGCGTAGCGTTCTTTAGTGTCGGAACAACCAAGCTTCTTTCTATCCGCTCCTCGGTGGATCTCCGTCCAGCTTCAAGGTCACCCAGCCTTTGAATAATTACGCCTCCGCTAAGAATGTTCGTGAGCCTTGCAAGGTATTTCCCATAGGCGATGGGTTCCCTGAAGGGTTCCGTGAAAGAGGTGCTCACCAGAACGGCGAAGTTGGTGTTTCCAGTCTTTCTCTCGGCATAACTCTGACCATTCACAGTCAAAACACCATTATAGGATTCGGTGATGACTTCTCCCTCGGGGGCAACACAAAACGTTCTCACTTGGTCGTCGAAAGACTTGGAATAGTAGATAAACTTGGGTTCATACAACGCCTTTGTAAGTTCCTCCATGACCGGGGCTTGAACTTCGACCCTGATGCCCACATCCACAGGGTTGTTTAGCGTTTTCAAACCCAACGATTGTGCCTCAAACTTTAACCATTCAGCTCCGCTTCTTCCAGGAGCCACGATAACGTATTTAGCGTAAAGTTTTTCACCCTTCGTGGTTTCGACTCCTTGGACCACGCCTTTTTTTACGAGAAGACTTTTCACTTCGGTTCTGGTTCGAATATCAGCCTTGTCTTTGAGATGCCGACGCATTTTGCGGAGAGTTTGAGCACATTTTTCGGTGCCCATGTGACGTATTTTTTGTGGAATGAGCTTTAATCCGGCAAGGGACGCTTTTCGCTCGATTTCTTCGATTTTGTCGGGGTCAGCTCCGTAAAGGTGCTTGGGTGCCCCGAACTTCAGATACACGTTGTCCACGTAGTTTATGAGTTCGCTGAGTTTTTCCTTGGTGCAGTATTCATTGAGCCACCCGCCGACCTCTGTTGATAGGGTGAGTTTTCCATCGCTGAAGGCACCGGCGCCACCCCATCCCGATAGCAATGAACAAGGATCACAATTTATGCATCCCATGCCCCTGTTGGCTGGGCACTTGCGCTGGTTGATGTCTGGTCCCTCATCCAGCATAAGGAGTCTTAGTCCCGTGTTTTCAGCCAACTTGAGAGCGGAAAAGATGCCTGCTGGACCAGCCCCAACGATTATCACATCGAATTCCAAGGAGCGTTCCCTCGAAGACCCAAAACTACATGTAGCAAGTGTAATATATGTTTTGGCTAGAGCCCCATCGAAGACTTTCCCAATTATTTAGATGCTAAAAGGATGTACTGGACTTAAAGAGTTGCTAAAACAAGTAGCTCCGATTCGTCTTATTTGCGTGAAGGATGAAAAAGCTGAGGAAAATATATTCGTATCGGGTATAACTACTGGTACTTACCCCAGAATGAGAAAACGTTAAAAAGTTCTTCTTAAAAACACTTCTCTGTTGGGATAGCCTCAATGGTCAGCGCGGCTCAGAGTAAAAAGACAAAGGATACTGAAGGGCGGATAAATGACCCTTTGCTACTTAATTTATGCCGGCTACTTCCCATAATTTATTTAGTGGCTTTATGCATTTTCTGCGCAGTATATAATATATTTCCGGGACCTGATTTTCTGGTTTTGTGCTTCTTCATATACGCTACATTCACGAAGCGGGCTCAACGTTTTATAAAGGATTGGGTTCCCTTTATTGCTTTATTTTTTGCGTATGAGGCTATGCGTGGAATTGCGAATAACATAGCAGGTATAGTCTACGTCACTGAACTGATAAGCGCTGAACTGCAAATATTTGGCACGATTCCAACTCTTGTGCTCCAACAATTTTATAGGAGCCCCATTCTTGACTGGCTTGGAGCCTTTTTCTACTCCTTACATTTTCTGATTCCCACTGTGTTCGGATTCATATTATGGAATCGTTCTCGAGAAAATTACCCGAAATACACCGTCGCTCTTCTGGTGAGCTCTTATAGCGCCCTTATAACAGTTCTCTTATTTCCGACTGCACCTCCGTGGTTTGGTGTAAAAGCTACGCGGATTCTGTTTCAAATAGACCATGCGATGGGTATACCTTTTTATGCCACTCTTTTTGTTCTCATTTCGCCTAATCCTTTTGCCGCCTTTCCAAGCCTTCACGCCACATATCCTTGGTTGATTTCGCTATATTCGTTCAAGATTAAGCGAATCAAAGCACTGCCTATCCTTATAATTCCGTTAGGGGTCTGGTTCAGCGCTGTTTATCTGGGTGAGCACTATATTTATTGACTTGCTGGCTGGAGTTGCCTATTCAACTGCGGCTTTCTTTTTAGTTGAGAAATTAACTACACGGTTTTCTCTTCACAGTCGCATCGTTCAGATTTTAAAAAAGCGATTTAAGGCCCTTTCGTCAAAAATCCGTTGACGGTTCTTAGCCTAATTCCTATATGTTAGGGACAGCATTAGAGTTTTAAAAGTGCTAAATTGATGTTTGAGGGGTTCTCAGTGAGTGCTCTAAGCGGAGTTAGAGTGTTAGACCTAACCCGGTTGTTGCCAGGAGACTACTGCACAATGATGCTCGGAGACATGGGAGCCGAGGTTATCAAGGTTGAGGAGCCAGGTCTAGGCGATTACATACGCTGGGTGCCTCCACTCATAAATGGTCAAAGCGTCTCCCACCTAATGCTGAACAGAAACAAGAAAAGCATGAAACTAAACCTAAAGTCTGGAAGGGGCAAAGAAGTTTTCTATAAGTTGGTGGAAAGATCCGACGTAGTCATTGAATCCTTCAGACCCGGCGTTGTGAAAAGACTTGGCATAGACTACGAGTCTGTCAGTAAAACCAACCAGCACATAGTTTATTGCTCAATGTCAGGCTACGGCCAAGATGGACCCTACAGAGACATGCCTGGGCACGACGTAAACTACATAGGATATGGAGGCATCCTTGGCATAACAGGACCATCTGGTGGCGGTCCTGTAATACCCGGAATTCAAATTGCAGACTTGACCACAGGATTAATGGCAGTTACGGCGATACTTGCTGCTCTATTGGCACGGGATAGGATAGGAAAGGGACAGTACATAGACATGTCATTCCTTGATGTTGTAACCTCCCTCATAGTTTTACCTGCAGCATTCTATATTGGCGAGAAAGAGTCTCCGAAGCGAGGGAAGTGGCTGCTAAACGGCGGTTTTCCCTGCTACAACATTTACGAGACCAAAGATGGAAAGTACATAACCATAGGATGCCTAGAAGAGCAATTCTGGACCAACCTCTGCAGCGCGTTGAACGTCACGGGCTTTGTCAAGCATCAGTATACAAACGACGAAGCCAAACTCAGAGAGATGTTCCAAACCCTCAGGAAAATCTTCAAAACAAGAACACTAGACGAGTGGCTTAAATTACTATTAAAGGAAGATGTGCCATGCGGGCCAGCCTACGACTTGGACGAAGTGTTCAAGGACCCTCAAATACTTCATAGGAAAATGATTATCGAGGTTGAGTATCCAGACGTGGGTAAAATTAAACAACTCGGTACAGCTATGAAGTTCTCCAGAACCCCCTGTGAAATGAGAAGCCCCCCTCCATCCTTCGGAGAACACACAGAGCAAATTCTGGAGTGGCTCGGATACTCGGAGAGAGACGTATTAGATATGCGGAAGAAAGGAGTCATCTAGCGCGAAGGTGGCACCATCTTTGAAAATAATCGTTGTGCAAACTCTCGAGACTTATTCCTATGAAAACTTTGATAGTGAGTTTACATAAGAGGCAACATGCGCCAATGGTCCTCTCTTGAGCATTCAGTCCTTAATGGCTTCGAGTAGGCTCATCACGTTCCACAGTTTTACTCTGGTGTAGGGTGGCATGTTTGGGTCCTGTAAAATGTCGTCGAGAATGGATATGGCGCTGGACGCTCTGACAGCTGGAGTGTTTTCCGTCATCTGGAGGGCTTCAATCGACTGCTTCGCCGCTCTCCTTATGTTGCGTGGAGTCGTCGTGTCTTCGGAAACCAGTCCAAGAACGCCCACAGCCTCTTTTATTCTTTCCTCATATTCCTGCAGCTTCTTTTTTCTCACCATATAGAAGCCTCCGACAAGACATATTCAGCGGTGCTCAAATTATTTACTTAATACTGGGCGCCAATTTATACTGTTTGCGGATTATGTACCGCATAATTAGCACCAGCATATATTAGGCACCGTAGACTAAGTTTGTTCCGGGGGGCTTAAGGTTGTCTAAGGAGTCGAAGAACATTCAAATCATGGCGAACATGCTTAGGCAGGGCGCAGCCCTCACAGAGCTTCCCTGCCCAGCTTGTTCTTCACCCCTCTTCAAACTGAAAAGCGGGGACCTCTGGTGCGCTCAGTGTCAAAAGCGTGTGGTAGTTGTGAAGGAAGGAGAATCGTCGATAGGGGCGACGAGCCCGATGCTCCTCACCAGCCTAGAGTCAACAATTCTAACGAAGATTGAGGAAATAGAGGGAAAACTTAGGGATGAAAAGGATCCGGAACAGCTTCAGAGACTTGGAGCCCTTCTGTCTACGCTACTCGAAAATCTTGAAAAGATAAGAAGAATGAAAAGAACATAGTTCTGGCGAAAGGCGTCTGGATTGTTAGGACGATACGAAAACTTTCCTGAAGTCATCCATGGCGTTGCCCGATTCGCTTTTAAATCCCCGACAAAAAAGGTGCAACAGGCGGTTCTTCGTGCTCTTCATCAATTAAATCAAGAAGCTTGCGGTTTAAACGCCATAGCGCTCCATTTATCACCAGATATTGAGGTTAGTTTCGAGGTTGGAGCAGCAGAAGACTTCGAATTCAACTATTTAGACAAGGAAGAGCTGGACAGGTTTCAAAAAGGCATAGTTGAAAAAGAAATGGCAATACTGGACTTTTTTTGTGTTGTCCGTTATCACGTGGTTAACGATAGAGGGAAACGAATCCCGCTGAAGTTTGATTATCATATGCTCCGCTTCATGTTCCAAGAAAACAGCTTGGAGCTGCGAATCTGCCATGAACGAGGAACCCAACGAGTTCCCCTAGAAGACCTAGTTATCTTCATAACAAAGCGCATAAACGAAGAACCATCCAAAAAGCGGCAAAAACTATTAAACTTGGAATACCTACGAACCCTCTGATAAAATAAACCCAGCCTTACCTTCAACATAGTTATATGCGCGCGCTGTGCGCCTGGGCTTAACGTTCCCTCATTTATCCCTTAGTGTTTGCCGATTTGCTGGTTGCACGTACCGTCCCATCGGCATTTTGTCCTATTCCGATACGCCGTCTTGAAATCGCATGGTTCTTTGAATTTGCAGTTTGGTAGTTTAGATTTCTGGTTTGACATGGGCTAAACGTTGACTCTCACATTTAATATGAGTTATGAATTGTAAATCCGAATTCAAAATCCATCAAGAAGATGCCAAAAGCGTGTGCTAACCCGTAAAGCTAAGCTTATAACATTGTCTTCATTTTATACGGAGAGGGAAAGCTATGCCAACGAAAAAGAAGAGTTGGACGGAGAAACTAGCAGATAATAAAGGTCTGCCGAAAGTAGAAAAAATTACTGAAAAAATGAGTAAGAGATGGGGCACAGGCACGGTGGTTATTCCAGCACCAATAGAAGTAGACGAAATAATGAGAAAAGTGCCGGAAGGAAAACTTGTCACCATTAATGAAATTCGCTCGGCTCTAGCGAAAAAACACAAGGCAACCATTGGTTGTCCTATAACAACTGGTATTTTTGCCTGGATTGCGGCTCACGCCGCCGAAGAACAAAGAAAAGAGGGTGAAAGGGACATTACACCTTACTGGCGCACCTTGAAAACTGGTGGAGTGATAAACGAGAAATATCCAGGCGGAGTTGAAGGACAGAAAAAACTCTTAGAAAAAGAGGGGCATAAGGTAATTCAAAAAGGCAAAAAATACATCGTTGCCGATCACCAAAAATCATTAGTAAAACTTTAAACAGATTGGAAATTGCTATAGTTCTTCAAAAAGTCGAGGACAACCGCTAAAATATCTTTTGCCACTTCATTCTTCTCTCTGTTTCCATTAATGGGCACCAGTCGTCCATTCTCTACGAACTTCATGTAAACGTTTCGAACCCTTCGCTGAGTTTCTAGGTTTTCCATAACCGACTTTTTTCGCTTCATTCTTTTAACAACAACTTCCGGCGGCACATCAATGTATATTGCCAAGTCCGGCGGCAGAGCCCACCTGTTAATCTCTTCAATCCATTTGAGGTCTAGTCCTGTCGCCCCCTGATAGGCTAGGGATGAATACACGTATCTGTCAGAAACCACGATTTTTCCCTCCTCCAACGCCGGCTTGATCCCTTTCTCCATGTGGTCAACCCTGTCAACGGCGAAGAGAAGGGCTTCCACAGCTCTTGGCACCCGCCTCTTCCTCTGAAGAATATGCTTCCTTATGAACCTCCCAATTTCGCCTAGACTCGGCTCGGTGGTGTATACGGCGTCAAAGCCTCTCCTTCGCAGGTTCCTTACAAGCCTTCGTGCATGCGTGGTTTTTCCGCTGGCGTCAAGCCCCTCTATGCAGATGAAAACTCCCTTCTTCTTCACCAGTCAGCCCGCCACTACCATAATAAATCGATCACCTTAATAATGATGCTCAAGTTCAAAAATTAGGAGAACCCGCTATGCGGCAGTACTGGGGCGAAATTAAGGATCCCGTTCACGGTTACGTTTACATTACTGAAGCCGAAAGGGAGATCATCGACTCCTACCCGGTTCAGAGGCTTCATCGACTAAGACAACTCGCAGGAGCAGAATTCGTTTATCCTGGCGCCAACCACACTAGATTCGAACATTCCATAGGTGTCATGTACCTAGCTGGCCTCCTTTCGGAAAACCCAAACCTTTCGCAACACCTCTCCGAAGATGAGGTTCAAACCATAAGAATAGCCGCCTTGCTTCACGATGTTGGGCATGGTCCCTTCTCCCACATTTTTGAACACCTCCTCACAAAGTTTCTGAACAAAACCCATGAAGACATGACCACCTGGGTTATCCAAAAATCCGAACTAAGCGACATAATCAGTAAGCTCGGATACGACCCAGACGTAATCGGAAAACTTGCTGTTGGTTCGCTGCACAAACCCGGCAAAGCCTTCATCGACCAGATTATCAGAAGCTCCGTGGACGTAGACAAACTCGACTTCGTGGTCCGGGACACCCACCACACGGGCGCAGAATACGGATACGTGGACATCTTCCGCCTCATCCACATGCTGGACATCCTAGACGAAAACCTCGCAGTTGACTTAGGAGCCCTCTCAGCCCTCGAATCCTTCATGCTAGCCAGAATAGAATCCTTCAAAAGCATATACTTCCACAGGGTCGGGCGGGCAGCCCAAATAATGATAGCCATGGCCATGGAAAAGGCAAAAGACGAACTAGACCTAGTAAACTTCAAGACGCCAGAGGCATACCTAGCCCTCAACGACTACACAACATGGACAATGCTGAAAAAATGCGAAAAATCCAGAAAAATCATGGAAAATCTGGAAAGACGCAACCTTTTGAAATGTGCCTACGACCGAACCTTCTACGTGCGAGACAAAACCATATCCAGCATCTTCAGCGTCGAAGAAATCAGAAACCAGATGAGGGACAAGATCGCCTCAGAGGCAAGGGTTGAAACGCAATCCATCGTGATTGATGTGCCGACCTTGCCATCGGTGCCTTACCATCACTCTGTTTTGTTAGAACCAATGGAAGTCCCGGTTTTCCACAAAACACTGGAAGGAAGAAAGGTTCCTCAGCGACTAAGCGAAATTTCCGGAGTATTCGAAGTCCTCAAGGGATTCATAAACATTCTGCGCGTTTACACGGAAGAGGAGCACCGTGAAAAAGTAGCGCTGGCCGCGGCGAAACTGCTCGGCGGAACCCCTTCCTCAGTGACTATATCCTACTAAGCTCGGTGACAAACCACGCCTCTAGGGAAAGGAAAAAACTTGAAGGTAACGATGCTAAGGGGGCGCCCAATCGTTCCAGGACTTAGCAGGGGATGGGCACTGGTATCCATGAAGCCCATCAGTTTCCTCGGCGGCGTGGACAAAAAATCTTGGAATAGAAACCGTGATGACGAATTCTGCGAAGGCAGCCTATTACGCGCCAACCTATAATGAGGTTGGCGTAACCTTGGCACCGCTGAAACAATGCATCGACATGGCATGTTTACCCTAGGCGGAGAAAAGTTAAAACGAAGGAATGGATTATTGCATGATGCTCCGGTTTGGGCTCCGGTAGAAGAAAGGACAAGGCTCCTCTTCTGCCAAATATAGCCAGGTTAAACTCAGCTGGACCAAGTATTTCGGCCTTTCGACGCCTAGGCGTGAAGAAAGCCGAAGACCCGGGTTCAAATCCCGGCCGGAGCACCACCAATTTCAGGCTTATTTTGGCTTATTTTAGCTAAAAAAGCTTAATTTGAGTAACTATGAGTTGGGGGCGTGTCTATCAACATAGCAAAAATAATCCCATAAAAAATTTTTTCTTTACCTACGCTCACAGTTTTTTTGCACTGATGAGTAACTCGCTGTGCTTCGTTACGTGGGAGAAACCCGACTCTTCGAGCATAGACTTATACTCTGAGAAAGTGTAGACCTCTGCTTGCTCGCTAAAAAGGAAAATAGCAACGGCTGAAATTAGAGCTTCAGAGCGACACCTCTCCTCGTCAGCCGTTGGAACATGAAGGACCACCAGTCCACCATGAGTCAATGCACGATACACTTTTCCCAGAACAAATTTGTTTTGATCTGGGCTCCAATAATACGTTATCTGACCAAGAAGCACGGCGTCGAAGTCGGACTCGCCGTAATCCATTTCCATCAGATCTCCCGCTTTGAAGCTGACCTGTCTGAGAATGCTCCATTTGTCGGCAAGTTTTTCTGCAACTTGAAGCACGCCGGCCCAGTCTATGCATGTTATCTTGGCATTGGGATTGCGTCGAGCCAGCACAAAGCTCTTGATGCCACAACCAGAAGCCAAGTCAAGAACCTTGATGTCCCGCTTTGTGTCTGGATCAATTCCTACTGTGCGCCACATTTCGAGACTTTCGTCGATGCGTGATGTTCGCAGGGCTTCCATAGCAGCGTCTTGCTTCCAGCCAGCAGCGAACTTTGATGAACAAGCGTCGGGGATTTGCCGCTGTCCAGTTCTCACAGCATTCTCGAGTTGTTGCCATGTGTCGATTGCCAAGGTGGCAATCCATTCGCCCGCATACGTTTCGTTGCTGGAAACCAAGAACGCTTCAGAGACTGGCGTAAGCAGGTATTCTCCACCCTTCTTGGTTAGAAAGCCGAGGGGACATAGACTATCCAGCAACACACGCGTAGGGCGCACCATCCAGCCTTTGCTGGCTGCTATCTTTTCGGCAGTACGCAAACCCTCGGAGATTGTGCTGAAGACATCGAGATGGATAGCTGTTTTTAGTATATGCACTTTCCAGCCATCTCTAACCAACTCATAAATAGCATCCGGGGTAGGTTGTTCCTTGCCCCTCAAATCTTCTCTTTTCTCTTTCATCTTCTCCCTCGCAGAGATAACATCACAATTTACGTTTATTAGATTTTTGAAAGGCAAAAATTGAGTGGTAGCCCGGGATACGTGACTTATCTCGTCTAAATTTCTCACTTCAGAGCGCGCGCATCTATTATGGTGCCCCTTGAATTCTTTTCTGTATTGTCTTCCAGGAATTTGTGGTCAGGAAGCTTTCTTCCATGTTGCGGACCATACGCTCGAACTTGCGCATGGGTACAGAAAACGAAAGTGTGTTCTCTGGAATATAGGGGCGCGCTGAAGGGTCAAACAATCCTATGACAGCTCTTGGACGGACAGAGTCTTTCTCAAGAAAGGGATACGTTACGATTGAGGAACACCCTGAAGCCCACGGAGTGAAAACACCGTTGGGTTCCGTTTCATCAAAATATGCCAACCCATAGAGGCCTGAAAGGACATCGGGGCACGCGAAGAAGATTACGACGTCAGGTTCATCCGACTCATTCAATGAGTCCCACCTCTTGAACACTATGAACCTTGCTGGAGCCTTGAACGAGATTGCTGCCATAAGCTTGATCGCCTCGGCAGCCATCTCGGGCGTCTTTATGTAACGCTCACCTTCAATTTTTCCAGGAATTCCACAGGAGAAGTAGTATTTATCGTCAGGTTCTTCTATATATTCACGAAAACCCGGAGATATTTGTCTGCCAAGACAGCCACCTGACTCTGCATCAAAACATAAAGCTCTCCCCTTCCTTACAAGTGAAAGCGCTGCGAAGAGGCATCCGCGAATTGTATCGGGCTTCACGAGTTCCGCATGTCCTTCTTCATCCGTGTAATAGAAGACGATAGGAAGTTCCGCTTCACCAAAAAATTTCTTCCAGAGAACAATAAAATCCTCCTTAAACTTGATGTCCATAAACAACCCTTCTTGGTTGCTTCAATAAAACTCAGGGCTAAAATAGTTTTCTGTTGGGAACCATACGAAACGGCTTAGGGTGAATTAACTCCTAATTCTCAGAAAATAGCGCGCGCTAGCCAGCCTAGGCTTCCGCTTTTCCAACTTTCCGATATGGAGAACTGAAGGTGCTTGTTTTGCGCGAGAGGTGTGGAAAGTTGCTTTAAACTGGAAGGTATAACTATCCAGTCTCTCACTAAACACTTAATGAAGAGGTATTAGTCTTCTTTCCCTGATTTCGGTATTCCTATCCATCTTGGAGTCCTATTCATGTATTCTCTGTATGCATCCCCATACATCTTGAGACATATGCGTTCTTCTTCAATTACACCAATGTTCCACGTAATTATCCACACAATCGCACATAGCAGAAAAATCCAGGAAGCACAGGCTATGCCTATACCTACATACTCCAAAAACCCTCCGAAATACATGGGATGTCTTGAAATACGGTAAACCCCTTCATTAATCGGTTCATGAAGTGGGGCAGTAGCGAAGGCAACTCCAGCCATAATGCCCAAAACTAGGGCCATTAAACAAATGGGAAGACCTACATAGAACCATATTGTGCCTAACTTCAGCGGTAGGAAGAAACTGTAGACAATAGTGAAAGGCATAATTAGGAAATGAGTAATCAAAGTTACGATCTTTTGAGTTTTACTAAACTCACTCCATGTGAGGGATTTCCCTATTCTCTTTTTTATTGTTTCATTGTTAATCAGAAAAATTGGGAAAAGACCTCCACCCATTGCTAAAAAACCTAAAACTGCAATGATCCAGGCGTTCCATAAGCCTAACTCAAATTCTGGTATAAATGACATAGTTCCCCTCTTATAGTTACTATTATCAGTATCTAATACTTTGGTATGCGTCATTTAGAATAAATCAAAGGTCTTTCCACAAGTCATAAAAATTGAAGCAGAAGACGTACATGCATACTTTCGTCTCAGAGGAGGTGATTATCTATGAGATTAAGAAAGTGCTCGATGAAACGTGAAGAGATAGTGGCTGCTGGTGGGGTACACTGTGATGCAGCTTTCGTTTTATATTTCCTGGGTATTGCATTCGTTGTATTAGGGGTTGTTAGCGATGCTATGAACGTCACTCTTGTCTTACAACCGATATCTTGGTTTCTGCTGGCAATCTTTTTTGGTCTATCAGCCACAGTGAGTTGGATGACTTGGATGTTAGCTGTGCATCTAGATGCCATAGAAGCTAAAAGTAAAGAAGAGGAATGAACTCTTTCGTAGCGCGCGCAATCTTCCAATTGGATTTCTGGAGCAAATCTATTTCGAGAATTTAACCCGAGATTTAAACATAATCCCCCGCACTATCACTTAACCGAGAGTTTGAACGTCGTCCTCATTAGGGTTTGTTGGTAGGCCTGGGTACGTAACTTGTCTCGTTTAAATTTCTCAAACTGAGAAGATCATAGCTTTGGTTGATGCAAAATATCGGTTTAAACTATGATGTTAAGATCCATTTGTCATCTGCCCATAAAGTATTTTTGAAATGACTTTAAACCCGATACACAGGCTTCTTTTTTTGGGATGCTTTCCTTTTCCAGGCATTTTTCATCGGTAAAATGCAAGTTTTATATGCTTTGGAGTCCCAGATGTTTGAAACACTGTCGTAGGGAGGTGAAAGATTTTGGAAGATTGGAAGGTGAGGGTTTCAGTGCTGTGGCTCTTTTATGCGGTGGCTTTCTTGGTTGTTATGATATTGGCGAGTTTCGAGCCAGGTGTGCTAAAGCAGTTTCTGGATACGGGAGAGATGGAAGGCATGAAAATAGGACCTGAAATATTGCTTCTGTTTGCAGTCTTGTTGTTGGTTCCGTTGGTGATGGCTTTCGTGTCCGTTACCTTGAGGGATTCTGTGAATCGGTGGGCAAACATCGTCGTGGGCATAGTGTTTGCGGGCTTTCAGCTCGTTGCGTTAATTGGGACTCTGGCACAACCATCTGCGTGGGCAATACTGATGGAGTCTTCAAAGGTTGTGGCTCCAGCACTGATTGTCTGGTATGCATGGAAGTCTAAACAGAAAGCATGAGCCTCACTAATGAATCCCTGTTTCCTTTTTCATCCGAGTTTTAGTTACAACCATTTAAATGTCAAAAAGAGATAATTAGGATTGATAGTAAAAGAGGGATGGTGTTCTATGTCATTAGAAGAGAATAAGGCTATCGTACGCAAGGTGGTTGAAGCCTTGAATAAGAGAGACCTAGCCGTACTAGACGAGTTAATGGCACCAGATTATGTTGACCATACCAATCAAATACGAGGTCTGGAAAATGTCAAACAATTCTATACTATGGTTTTCAAGGACTTTCCCGATTTCCGTAGGACTATTGAGGACATAATCGCTGGAGGCGATAAAGTGTGGGCTCGTTATAAAACTACGGGAACAGCCCCTTCTGGCAAGAAGATGGAATTAACATCCATTACCATCTTTCGCATAGTTAATGGCAAGGTTGTAGAAGGCTGGGGAGGAGTTATACAAAAAATGTCCGTCCCTAAGGTTACAGGGGAGTTATACAAAAAACTGCTTTGACAATTCAGCAATCCACACATCTATCGAGTAAGTAGCAGAAAGAGAATAACTGAACTCAGAATTCCTCTGTCGGGAGATATTGTCACTTATCGGTGAGTAAGTCCCATCGCCGCTATCATTAAACTGAGAGTTTTGAACGTCGTCCTGACTAGGGTACAATGGTAGCCCGGGAGAGGTTCGAACTCCCGCTTCTCCCTCGCGCGCCCACACGCGAAGGATTTAAACGAAGGTATGCACCTAGCCCCAGGCTCCACTTCAAAATACCTTCAACTGCCCCTGCGTACAGAAATCTCTGAAGTTGGCAGAGTCATCTTAACACTAGAACGCCAAGAATTTAAACCAAGATTTGAATCTAGGCCGGAGCACCATTTTACATAAATATAAACCTTAAAGATGTTAGAGTACCATTTTCACGTGGTGTAGGCATTGTCTCAGCCAGTCACGCTAAACGATGTTTATAAGGCTCGAAGAGTCGTAAGAAAATATCTTTCCCCAACGCCTCTCATAAGGTCTCTAAGCCTTTCTAGGCAGCTAGGGTTTGAAGCCTACGTCAAATGCGAGAACCTTCAGCCCACAGGCGCCTTCAAGGTTAGGGGCGGCGTATACCTTGTTTCAAGGCTTTCAGAAGAAGAACGGCTTAGGGGCGTCATAACAGCCTCAACTGGTAACCACGGTCAGTCAATAGCCTACGCAGCCTCCCTTTTCGATGTGAAAGCTATTGTTGGAGTGCCTGAAGGCTCGAACCCGAACAAGGTTGAAGCCATAAAAAATCTTGGAGCCTCTGTCAAGTTTCACGGCTCAGACTTTGACGAAGCGAGACTCTGGGTTGAGGCTGAGGCTAAAAGGAAGGGCTACAGGTATATTCATTCAGCCAACGAGCCTCTACTAATTGCGGGGGTTGGAACCCTTTACCTTGAAATCATGGAAGCCCTTCCAGACGTTGAAGCCATACTGGTCCCCATAGGGGGTGGCAGCGGCGCCGCAGCAGCATGTATTGTAGCGAAATCTATAAACCCGAAAGTGAAAATCATTGGAGTTCAAGCAGAGAAGGCGCCCTCAGTCTTCCTATCTTGGAAAAACAAGAGATTTATCGAAACCAAGTCAGCTGAAACTTTCGCCGACGGCCTCGCTACAAGGGTTCCCTTCAAACTTACGCTTGACATCATCAACAAACTGATTGACGACATCATTCTTGTAAGCGAAGAAGAGATGAAGAAGGCGATCCTAACGTTGCTTGAGACTACCCATCAACTTGCTGAGGGAGCTGGAGCCGCCTCAACAGCAGCCGCGTTTAAGCTTAGAAGGAGGCTTCAGGGGAAGAAAGTTGTCCTCGTCTTAACAGGAGGAAACCTAACCCTCCAAACTCTCCGAGACATCTTCAAGGATTCGCATATTGTCTAGGTTTTTCGTACTCTTTTGCAGCAAACTGGAACATCTGATGAAATCAATTACCTGCACCGCGTCGCCCAGTTTCCATGTTGACAGTATATAAAGAAAAACTAGGGGCCTATCTACATAGAGACGTGTCAATTTGAACTAATCATACTTTGGACGGTATGTTCCTCTCTATTTTCACTCCCTTTTCCAAGGCGACAACTTCTACGAGGTCTTGTATGCCAGAGGTCTTTATCTTTCTCTCCAGCACTTCTTCAATCTGGAAAACACCCGCTGGATTGTTCATGTTCACTAGGATTTGAACTGGCTTCCTGTTTCCCCTCTCAATTTCAACTTTTGTTATGGAGAGGGCGGAAAGGGAGTGGATGTCCACCTTTCCGGTCTTGTAGGGAATTCTTGCTCTCCCTTCAGCCATGTCGGTTCCATCAGCCACTTTGGCTGCTCCCGCCTCCATGCTTAGGCATTCAACTTCCTCGTCGTGGGAGAAGATGGAGTGAAGTATTTCCGACCTCAGCCTTATCGAGAGAGCCGGGTCCTTAGGGTAGATTTTTCTGAGAAGTCTGTCAAGAATTGGATTCGCAATCGTGCAGCCATGAATGTGATGGTCAACGCGGTGAACAACGTTTCCTATGTCGTGAAGGTAGGCTCCGCAAAGCACAATGACCTTCGCGTCTTCAAGAGAGCACACATTATTCTTCACGGTTGTAGGCGTAACCTTTCCAGATAGGATTTCAAAGATTTGTAAGGCACTGCCAGAAGCGATCCTAGAGTGAACGGGACCATGATCGTTATACATTAAACGATCCACAGCCATGACGTTCGCCATACGAAGACAACGTTGAACTTCCGCATCGTTTTCCAACAAACGAAACATATCCGCAACCTGAGGTTCTTTCAAATGAGAATACACGAGATCTCGTGAAACAACTACCATCTATAGCCACCACCTTAACACTATAAGATAACATATAAGAAACTTAAGTAAACTGAGTTCCCGCCAGAGGGTTGAGAATTTCCAGCCTATATTAGGTATAACCAAACCGAGCTTTATTCTCAACATAGGCACCGGGATCAATTTCCCGAACGGTCGCCTCATCCACGTCTATGATGTAAATCGTGTGCAAGTGGGCGTTCCTGATTTCATTGAGACTCACCGGCGGGTTCTTGTAGTATAGGTCGCAACGGCTCTTGATCTCCCTCAACTCTTCAATTTTCCTATCTCTGGGCGGTTTGGTGAGGGCTGACGGAATCTGAAGAATATAGTAAGGCGGCACACCCAGCGCAAACTTTTCTGAGTGGTTGCCGTATCGTGTTATTTTGCTTGCTATCCTCGCCTTGCAGTAGGTTGCGGGGTCTAGGGCGTGCTCTGGTGGAACAAAGCCTGTTTCTACCTCCACGATGAGGGTTCCGTAGCCTTTCAACCCGTACAAATCGCAGGTTAGTCCTCCCTCTAATGGACGCTCCACATCTACATCGTAACCCTTTAAAATCAGATGCTTGGCGCAAACAAGCTCCATAACTGAATGATTAATTTTCACAACATTCTCTTCATTGAGGCGAATCAACCTGTTCTTCAGCTCATCCAGCTTCCTTCTAGTATCCCTATCAGCATCTTTTTTCAACCTTTTCAGCAAAATTCCTAAGTCTCTGTTGAACTTCTTCATGCTCGCTTCCCTTTCTAACGCTTCAGATATATCAAATTTTCTTGATAAATCAGCTTAAAACTTTAGTCAAAAAACTTTTATGTAGAAATATACCTAACACATATACGCCCAAGTTGAGAAGCACGCTTGAACAGGCTGACAAAGGTCGGTTGGCTGTTCAACCAACCGTTGGGGTCGCTTTGTGCGATTGCATCAACCGAGGTGGCTTCTGACGGAAGGCGGAATGGTTGACCAATCGGCGTTGACCTGTTTAGGCTTAGACTCAACTTGGGCTTTTTCATTTTTAGTAGTTTGAAGTTCTATTTGGCAGAAGAGCTAAACTATGTATCATTCTCTACGTCCCACCGCTTGCTTTAAATCAAAAGCCTTTTATAACTTAAATTTGAAGGTAAGATTTCCGAGTTTAGGATGTGGGCAAGATGATTAAAACGGAAATTTGTGACTTGTTAGGAATAAAGTATCCTATAATTCAGGCGGCCATGGGACCATTCGACACGTCAGACTTGGCTTCGGCTGTTTCCAATGCAGGAGGACTCGGCGTTGTTAGCCACCCAGCCCCTTCGGAAGTAAGCCTCATCTTCGAGTTGTTGACGCCCGACAAAGTACAGGAATTTATAGAAGATGTCAAGCGAAGAATGCTTGCAGCCATTCAAAAAGTGAATAAGAACACGAATAAGCCCTTTGGGCTGAACATCCGTGTGGCACCGGAGCAACCTGATGCGCCACACCTTGTGGACATGATAATCGAAGCAAGGGAGAAAGATCCTCAACTAGCAAAGAAACTCAAACTGGTTATCACTTCGGCGGGCGACCCCACCCTGCCATACCTCAAAAAGATAAGGGATGCAGGAATGTTGCATTTCCACAACGTGCCAACCGTTTATCATGCAAAAAAGGCTGAGAAGGCGGGTTTAGATGGGCTTGTCGTCACAGGGTACGAGGCAGGAGGACATGTGGCCTACGAACCTATCCACACAATTGTTTTAGTTCCCGCCGTAGTGGAAGCCGTGAAGATACCCGTGGTGGCTGGAGGCGGAATCTGCGACGGCGCGGGCCTTGTCGCCGCTTTGGCGTTCGGTGCCCAAGGCATCTACATGGGAACTCGATTCATCGTTACCAAGGAATGCGAATTTAACCAGAGGGTAAAAGAGGCTATCATTGAGGCAAAAGAGAAGTTCCCCAAGGTAGCCTGCACCGTAGTGACCCAAGGTTTCTTCGGTCCGCTTAGGCATCTGAAGAACGAGTACTCGCTGAAACTTCAGGAGGTGGTGGCTAAAGGGGCATCTCCACAGGAGTTATTAGAGTACGAGGGGCGAGGCACATTCTTAGCAAAGGGTCCGCAGGGCGACGTTGTTAATGGCGCCATCTGGTGTGGGCAGGCGGCCATAAGGATAAACGAAGTTCCTAGCGCAAAGGAGCTTATCGAGAAGATAATGAGAGAAGCTGAAGAGATTATTGGAAGGCTGTCAACAAAAGTAATAGCCTAAACAGCATTTAGGGTCACGGCTTAAGCTTCCCCTCTCCCTAGAAGGCCGTTCCGGAGAGTAGTAGAAATATTAAAACTTTATAATGGAAACACATGACCTAAGAATATGGAATTGAGGTGGTAAGAGTGTTTAGAATGCCTAAATTGATAATTACTTGCGCTTTAACTGGTTCAGCAACGGCTCCATCGCAGACACCTTATCTACCCATAACCCCTGATCAGATAGCCGAAGAAGCGTACAAGGCATACAAAGCAGGAGCGGCAATAGTCCACGTGCACGTTAGGGACCCTGAAACTGCCATGCCTACTGCAGATCTAGACATTTGGAGACAAACCCTCACAAAAATCAAAGAAAAATGCGACGTGGTAATCTGCACTACCACTGGAGGCGGCATGGGAATGACAGCAGAAGAAAGAATAGCCGTCGTTCCAAAGTTTGAACCCGAAATGTGCTCCTTCGACATAGAAAGCATGAACTTCAGCGTCTTTCCTCTCCTCGAAAAAATCAAAGAGTGGAAGTTCCCCTGGGAGAAACCAATGATGGAAATGAGCAAGGATTTCGTTTTCAAAAACACCTTCGCGGACCTTGAGATTTTCGCCAAGGCCATGAAGGAACATAACGTCAAGCCAGAGGTGGAGATATACGGTACAAACGGGCTCTATAACATGGGCTTCCTTATCCGAATTGGTCAACTAGACCTTCCAGTCCATGTGCAGTATGTCCTCGGAGTCCTTGGCGGCACATACTCAACACCATACGAACTCATGCACTTGCAGACAGAGACACAGAGATGGTTAGGCCCTGACAATTTCACGTGGTCTGTCATCGGCATCGGTTACCCAGCGGAGTTCTACCTAGGTGCTGTAGCAATAACTATGGGCGGCCACGTACGAGTTGGCCTAGAAGACAACATATATATAAGGCGCAAGGCGCTAGCGAAGAGCAACGCAGAGTTAGTGGAGAAAATCCGTAAAATCGCTGAACATCTCGAGCGGGAAATAGCCACACCGGATGAAGCAAGGCAAATGCTCGGTCTTAAGGGTATAGATAAAGTCAAGTTCTAAAATTTGCAACAGCAATAGGTCAGTTAACTCCATACCAACTAGTCTATCGTAGACCACGAGGCGCCGAAACCGTGGAGGCACGATTGAATCTGTAATACTGGTACATAGCAGACATTGCTTTGACTGCTCTTGTTACTTCCGGATAAACTGGAAACCCCTCACTTTCTAACAATTTTGTTATTTCATCTGTTTCTTGTTTGTCCCCCATGATTGAGAAGAATAAGGGCTTTGGTGTCTCCTTTGTGATGGAAACTAGCCTGGAGAGAGCCCTATCAAATAACAGAAAGCTCCTCTGAAGACCAAAGAAGAAAACTATGAAACTGTCCAAGTTTTCATCCTGCAAAACCGCACTAAAGGCTATGTGAAAAAATCTTTCCGCATCAAATGGCGAATACATTCCTACCTCTATAGCCGGCCCAAGATCCACCGGGTTCCCTATCCTTTCATGCCAAGGAGGCGAAATCTTCCTGAGGGCCTCGATGGTTTCTCTGGATAAATCAGGAATTCTGAAGCCATTTTTTATGGCTGAATCCGCAGCAATGACGCAGCCGGCTCCGGTAACACTCATCACTCCCAAGTTGTTTCCTTTGGGCAGAGGTTGCAGAGCAAAGGCCTTGGCAAAATCTATCAGCTGTTCGAAGCTTTCCACCTGAATTATTCCAGCTTGTTTGCATGCTGCATCGAATATTTCGCTTTTTCCAGCCAAGGACCCGGTGTGGGACATGGCGACTTTTGATCCTTTCTCCGTGACCCCTGACTTCAAAACCAAAATTGGCTTTCTTTTCGAAACCCTTCGGGCGGTCGTTAAGAAACTTCTGCCGTCCTTGACTCCCTCGATGTACATGCATATGACTTTGGTCTCTGGGTCTTGTTCTAGGTAGTTCAGAACCTCCACGTCATCTACGTCACATTTGTTGCCGAGACCCACAACCTTGCTTAGGCCGAACTGCTGGGAACTTATAATGTAGGCTAGTAGAAAACCGAGAAAAACTCCTGTTTGAACGACTACAGCAACGTAACCCTTCTTGGCTTGGCCGATTCCGGGCACGAAGGAAGACGTGAAACCGTTAGCGGTGTTTAAGATTCCCGTGGTGTTGGGTCCGACAATGCGTATTCCAGCCTCCTTCGCAATTCTAAGCATCTTTTCCTCCAGCGCCGTGTTTCCCTCCTCAGAGAAACCTGAAGAGATGATCACAACTCCTTTCACTCGTTTTTTGGCGCAATTTTCCATAATTTCAAGCACTGTTGAGGCAGGGGTAGCTATAACCGCCACGTCTAAATCTTCAGGGATTAAATCAACTCGAGGATATGCCTTTAACCCCAGAATTTCGGTTGCTTCTGGGTTCACGGGATAGAGTTTACCTTTGAATCCAAGGTCCATTAGATTCATTAGAATGTTGTATCCTAGTTTACCAGGAGTTCTAGAAGCTCCGATAATTGCAACGTTCTTTGGTTCAAAGAAAAGTTTCAGGCTCGAGGTTTCATTTGTATGTTTGGGCAAGGGAACACGACCACTACATTTTGTTAATGTTGCAGTTGAACCTCATTCTCACACTGATATAAATTTTAAACGGAAACTTCCAACCCAGAAGGGTTCGCGGTTTGAAACTTGTTGTTTAGGGAAACTTGAAAAGGGATTCCTTCTAAACGTTATCTCTGCAATGTAAAGGTGGTGATGAACGTGGAAGACTTTCCATGGTGGACGAAGGAACAAAGGCAACTCGCCAGAGAAGTTGAGGAGTTCAGCCGAGAAATTACACCCCTAGTTGAAGAGATAGACTGGAGGGCCAAGCTAGGCATGCTCGACGGCTCCTTCCCTTGGGATCCCATCCCTCAAGAACTCAAGAAAAGAATAGCTGAGAAGGGATATTTCGGCGCCATGATCCCAAAGGAATACGGAGGGATGAGTCTAGGCGTTACAGGCGCTTGCATAATTGCCGAGGCACTAGGCCCAGCTTACGGAGGCTTCGTCGCAACGGCTTTTGGAGGCACCCACCAAATCATACGGCACGGAACAAAGGAGCAGAAGGAAAGGTGGCTGCCTAGAATAGCGAGGGGGAAAATCAGTGGAGCAATAGCGTTGACAGAACCTTTTGTGGGTTCCGACGCCGCGGGAGTGGAAACCTTAGCGGTACGAGAAGGCGACGAATACGTCATCAACGGCAAGAAAAGGTTTGTATCCAACTTAGGCTACGCCGACATCTATATGGTTTACGTAAAAACCAGCAACAAGCCGGAAGACATAGCTAGCTATGGACACATGACGGGCCTCATCGTCGAAAAGGGCACACCGGGATTTACGGTGGAGAAAGTGACCACGCTATGCACGTTGGACCCGCCCGAGCTCAATGGATACCTGAATTTCGACAACGTGCGTGTTCCTGTGACTAACAGAATTGGAGAAGAGAACGAAGCCTTCTTGGGAGTTATGGTGCAGGGACTAAACTTTGAGAGGCTAATTCTGTGTGCACTCACGCTTGGCTTGATGCGGATATCGCTAAAGTATGCTGTTTACATCACAGAAAGGCGCATACAATTCGGTAAACGAACCATCGACTTTGAAAGCAACCAATACAGAATCGCAGACATGATCACGAACCTAAAGTTAGCCCGCCTCATGACCTACTATTCGGCACACCTAGCAGACCGAGGAGAAGAACCCATAATTGAGGCAACCCTCCTCAAAGTCTTCGCAGCGGAGGCAAACAGCAAAGCCGCCCTCGACTCCATAAGATGCATGGGAGGAGACGGACTGACAAAAATGTACCCAGTTGAAGCAATAATGAGAAACATGCTCATGAACGAAATAGGCGGCGGATCCAGCGACATCATGAGGCGACTCCTAGTGAGACAAGCGACAAGATACCAAGCGGGCTTAATGCTGGAAGACTTGAAGGTGCCCCGTCGCCGCTTACACCCAAGGTTGGGAGTACCCGTATCAGACTGGACAGGTGAACTGAAACCAAAATTAACAGCAAAAGACCCTGAAGGAAAGGTGCTTGAAGCCCTCGCATTTGATTACCAAGTTAATCCAGGACTCTATATGACTCGCGAAGACCTGGAAGAGGACACAGAGCTTAAGGGGGAGGAACTAGACAAAGCGCTGGTATCCCTTGAACAGAAGGGACTCGTCAAACTTTTCAGGCTACGTGGAATCATCAGACTCGCAAAGGCGCATTACACTGGTTTAAAGAAAGCGAAGCCTCAGAAATTCTACAACTGGTATCCCCAATGGGTTAAGGAAAAACTGTTTCCAGCCCCTCAAATGAAGCCGATGTTTGAAACAGAATAAAGCGGTCTTTCCTCCAAGGACCGCCCCCTGCAGTAGTGGTTAAAGTGTTTCAAGAAAATGGGTAGATACAACCGCTGTGTCAAAGATTCCAGAAGTGATTCTCATGTATGCGTATGCCAGGACGAAGGTTCTATCTTCTGCACCCTTGATTCATCCTTTAGGTATCCGCCAGCGGCAGTACAAAGATACATATTTGAAATTGTTCTGCCATCGAGTAGGTCGTAAGCAGCCTCAACAGTGGTGTCTATGTCGCCCCTTTCTAAACCAGCATCATCTAAAGCTTTCTTCGTCGCTTCAAAAACCATATCGTAGTAAGTTTGACTCCTTTTGTTTTCGATGTCTTCATATTTCGTTTAACCAACACCAACAATACCGACTCTTGGAGACAAAGTCTCAAACCTTACCTTCCCTGAAAATTTTAATTCTTTCGGTCTCTAAATTGCTAGGCAACATGCTTCCGTTTTTGTTTGTTTAACAGAGATGTCAAATAATCCATTGATATGTTTGCTCCACTGATGATAACCCCAACTTTCTCCCCTGGTTTTGGATGGTATCTAAACAGGAGAGCTGCCAAGGACGCTGCTCCAGAGGGCTCAGCCAGTACATGCGCCTCGCGGAGAAGCACCAGCACGGCTTCACCGATTTCCCGGTCAGTTACTAAGAGGATGTCATCTACATGTTCTCTTATTATTCTGAAGGTTAGGTCCAGCGGTTTCCTCGCAACCAAACCATCCGCAACCGTTTTAACATGATCTATCTCTACGATTTTTCCAGCTTTCCAAGATCGATAGACGGCTGGAGCCCCTTCAGCTTGAACTCCAACTATTCTTATATTCGGCTTCAAAGTTTTTGCAGCGATGGCAATTCCTGATATGAGACCGCCACCACCCACGGGCACAATAATCGTATCTAGGTCAGGGACATCTTCGAGCAATTCTAAACCAATTGTCCCTTGTCCAGCTATTACAAAGGGGTCGTTGAAAGGATGCACAAAAGTTCTTTTGGTTTTCTTTTGCATTTCAAGAGCCTTCGAGTATGCCTCTTCATAATCCTTTCCATGTTTTACCACCTCTGCCCCATAACTCTCTATGGCTTCAACCTTTTCCTTCACAGCGTTTTCGGGTACCACCACGACGGCTTTGGCTCCAAAAATCTTGGCTGCATATGCAACTGCTAATCCATGGTTTCCAGAAGAGGATGTTACCAATCCCTTCTCTAGCTCTAACCGTGAGAGATTGGCTATTTTGTTAATTGCTCCCCTTATCTTAAAGACTCCAATCGGTTGAAAGCCTTCAAGCTTTAGGTGTACTTCTGCGCCTGTTCTTCGGCTGAAAACAACCGACATGCAAGTTGGAGTTCGAACAACGAAGTTTCTTATTTTCCTACCTGCTTCCAGTATGTCTTGGAAACCGACAGCCCCTTCTTTCATAGGATACACCTGCAATTCATCGCAAAATTCAAGATGATCTCTCCTCTTTTCCAATGGTTTTTTCAACGAGTTTTAGAAAGATGGTTCCCGCTTCCCTTTCATCCACGGTTTTGGTGAAAACAGACACCAAGGCGATTTTCTTCATTTTTTCAGCCAGACGCTCAGCTAGAATGCGGGCAGTCATCATGTTCCTGTCGCCAAGCAAAACTGAGGAAAGAGGCGGACCAACCATTTTTCTGGCTTGGGGAATAGAAACCGCCAGCGTTCCCAGCTGATCTTCTTCCTCGCTCAGAAGAAGCAGCGTCGCGTTCTTCGTCTCTAGATAAAGAGCCAAGAAAGGTGTATCCCTTTCCACCATTTTTTCCTGAACAATCTTTGCTCGTGACATGGGCAACTCTTCCATGTTTATTTATAGCGTTGTTCACCCACTATTTAGTGTTTTCAACCAGATTATTGGAGGAAAACGACGCGGTGGCGAAAAACAGGGCAACAGAAATCCTTCACATACTTCAAGACAACTTCTCTATTCCAAGATGGGCCAGTTCAACTAGGAACCCCTTTCAAACCCTGATCATAACGGTGCTTTCACAAGCCACAGCCGACAAAAACACGGCTAAGGCCTTCAAAAATCTATCAGAGAGATTTTCCATAACTCCAGAAGCCTTGGCTACGGCCAGCTTGGAGGAGATTGAAAAAGCCATAAGGGTTGGGGGTCTTTACAGGAACAAGTCTAGAGTCATCAAGGCTATTTCTCGCATGATCCTAGAACAGTTCAATGGCTCCCTAGACTTTATCCATTCGCTACCACTTGAAGAGGCTCGTAAGATTCTTCTAAGCATTCCAGGGGTTGGACCTAAAACCGCCGATGTGGTTCTTCTCTTTTGCGCTGGAAAGCCTACGATTCCTATAGATACCCACGTGAACCGCGTTTCGAAAAGACTGGGACTGGCCCCGTCAGAGGCTGATTATGAGGGAGTTCGGCGGGCTCTTGAGGCTCTCTACCCGCCCGACGATTATCTTCCTGCTCATTTGCTGTTTATTTCGCTTGGCAGAAAGTATTGTAGGGCGAGAAAACCTTTGTGCAAGCCCTGCCCAGTTAACATGTTATGTCCATCCAAACGCATAGAGGATTAAGCGGCGCGTTAAAAGCACACTTTACACCATAGCGTGTCAGGCAGCAGTTTTATAGGACGTAGTCCGCGTAAACCGTGCTTAAACCAATCTCCCTTCCGTTTTCATCCAGTTTTATCTGCCCGAAACGAATGGTTGAAACGTTCTCGCTTACCGGAGTGTAAATCTTCATAGTCCTTCTTTTGTAGTCAACCCCGCATAAAATGCCAATTCCCAGAAACTTGCCTTGTCCATCGTGTAACCCGGCGAGCAAGCCTTCCTCGTCGCCCTCCTTTATCACCTTCACTTTTTTCCCAAAGATTTCTTTGATCCTTTCTATTTGATCCTCATTGACCGACTGATTCTTCCTCAGGACGACGAACACTGTGGCAGGCGTTTCCTCAGAGTAAACAGGGTTTGTTCCCAGCAAATTTCTTAGCTCTTCCATCTGCCCCGTGATTAGAGGTTTGCCAGTTCCTATAGGAGCGCCCTCAACTTTAATCCAGTTTAGGGCAAATGACTGCACCTTGGCTTGTTTCAAATACTTCTTGTAGCTCAGCTCGCGTAAAATTTTTCTTTTCTCCCGATTTCTTCTGTGCACCGCCTGCGGGGAGTCTATGGCAAGGATCTTTGTCTCCTTCAATGCGGTTAGTATGGGTGTCAACTCGTCCTCTTGCCGCATTCCCACAACCACGCTGGGAGAAACCCTCTCCGTTAACCGAATCTTATATTTCGCGGCGTCTTCACCTTCGACCCATCCGTCGGTGTTTATGATTAGAAAATCTACATCCGTCTTTAACGCTCTGCTTTTTAGTTCGGCTAGTCCCTCTATGACTCTGTCTACCGCTCCGCTTGGACTTGTCAGCCCGACGAAATACGCGTTTTCTGCCCTAATTTCGAAGAGGTCTCTCACAGGCGCGGTAATGCGATTAAACCCTATAGTTGAGGGTGGTCCTATGTCAGACTGCCCCAAATCGGCATCAATAACGCCCACCTTCCAATTCTTTCTCAGCGCCTCGTTTGCCAAATACGTACAAAAGCTGGTTTTGCCTGAGTCCACCTCGCCCAAGACCATAACCGTCAATGGCTTCTTTAAGGATAAGGTTTCCTTCGAGGCTTTTTCCCAAGAAGGAGGAACAACGTCTCCATCAATTTCTTCAAGATAAGCTCCTTCACCCAGCATCAGTTCAAATGCAGCCTTTTTGCTTACCCCAAAGGGTACACGTTTCCCCTCTCTTATCACGATTTTCTCTCCGGCTTTAAGCGCCGCACCTAAAATGCTGACTTTCCCTGAAAGGAGGGTCACCGAGGCAGGGCCGTCAACTAGCAAGGTTTTCCTATCTTCAACAACGCGCTTCATAGCATCTTCTTCCTGTGGAAAGCTTGACCCTTTCTTCCGCCGATTTCTATGGCAGACATCATGTTTCTCAGTTCTCTCCGGTGGGCGGTTTCGTTCATGAAGCGGCTCGTTCCAGCTTCGCTCACTATTTCTATAGCGACATCCTCTGGTAAAGCTTCATCTAGTGAATGCAGCAGTTCTTTGGCATAGGCTGGAGCGCCATCCCCTACTTTCACCACGCTAATCGTAGCTGGAACCCTGCCCAAACCTTCTAAAACGGCGCTTACTGTTTCCTCCAAACTTGAACAGTTAGTTGTTTTCAGAACGTTGTCGTCGCCCAGAACTGCTACCCCATAAGTTTTACCTGGATCCACTCCAATAACGACTTTTTCGTAACTTGGCTTTCCCTGAACAACTCGAATCGCTTCATTAACAACTATCTCAGGGTCTGATTCATAATCAAAAATGAGAACGTTAGGATGCGTCACGTAATGGCGTTCTTCATTTGTGGTTATAACCACTTTAGCTTCTAAAGGAATAGGATCCCAAGGCTTCAAGCTCCAGAAGAGCAGCCCTTTTCTCTTAAGTTCGTTTACCAGCCTATAGTAGGCTCTTCCCGACACCGTTGCAAGCGCGATTTTCGCTTTCATAGGACTGCTCCTTTACGATTTATGCAAGAAGAAATGGTGAGTTAGAGATAAAAAGGTGAGCGTATGAACTGCCCCTCCATGCATCACCTTGTTCTTTCTCAGCCCCTTAAATACATTATGAATTACAACCCTAGAATTAGCCTCAAAGTAAACTGCGCTCTGTGGAAAAGAATTCGGTAGATTGGAGGCAATGCTTATAATTTTTGGGTTTATATTCGCTTCTATGTGAAGCCTTTGCAGCGAACGATCACGACAGGTTGTGGTCCGATTGACGAGTTGTTAGAGGGAGGGCTTCCCTCAGACGGTATCTCCCTTGTTTATGGGGAGGCAGAAACGGGTAAAAGCTCTTTAGCGGTCCAGTGCGCCGTCAATTGCGCAAGGATGGGTTACAAGTCCCTTTTCATGGATTCAGACGGAATGTTTTCTACGAAGCGATTGTCACAAATAGCCTACTACGACTACGAGAAGATATCTCCCTTCATAATCTTAATGAAGCCAACAACCTTTCAAGAACAAGTCGCAGCAATAGATCATCTTGAAGAGTACATAACCAAAAAATTTGGGCTAATAGTGGTAGATACCATTACGTCCTTGTATCGCGTCGAACTGGGAAGCCAAAAAGAAACGTTTGCACTGAATCGAGAGTTGAACAGGCAGGTTGCATTCTTGGCTCAAATTGCTAAAACCCATAAAGTGGCGATCCTTATCACCAGCCAGGTTAGAAGCGTTTTTCATGAAGAACAGGTTATAACAGAACCGGTGGCCACGCGTGTATTGAAGTTCTGGTCAGACATTGTACTTAATTTGAAGCAAACAGGCCAGACGCGTATTATAAAAGTTCTTCTTGAAAAGCATCCGGAACGCAAACGTTCTGCAAGTTGTTATGTTAGGATAGAAAGAACGGGGATTCGCGATTATAGAAGCTAGGTTTTATTTCCTTCCATAATCAAAATGAATGAGTGAAAGAACATGTCGATGACAATAGTTGACGTAGGTTATGCTCTATGGTTTATATTCCCTGCCTACTGCGCTAACGCTATACCCGTGATTTTCGGGGGAGGACTCCCCCTTGACGCTGGCAGAACCTTTTTCGACGGAAAACCGATACTTGGGTCGCACAAAACCCTTCGAGGTTTTTTCTTCGGTCTTGTTGTGGGAACCTTGGTTGGGTTTCTTCAAACAGTTTTCTTTCAGCACGTTCTTTCTCGTTATGATGCTCGGTTTCAATATGGTGTGTTGCTTGGATTCATGCTCTCGCTGGGAGCCTTGGTTGGCGATTCATTAGAATCCTTCGTTAAGCGACGACTAGACCTTCCTCCGGGAGCCTCGCTTCCCATAGCAGACCAGCTTGATTTTGTTGTTGGAGCGCTCCTTTTTTCGCTTCCGGTTTCGCCGCCTTCCTTGTCTACCATAATAATAATTATCATCATAACGCCTCCCATACACTTATTAACGAATTTTTTGGCGAGTCGTTTAGGTATAAAAGAAGAAAAATAGAAACAACAAATGAAATTATGGGTTAACGCGGTGTTGATTTTTCTTAGAAAGTTACATCCACCTAGCTAGAAGGGAACGTTCAACGAAAACATAGGCTGTAATAATCAGAATACATCCCACTAAAAGCAAAATATATGCCTGACGAGGTCTGTAAGCATACTTTGTGCTTTGATAGGTTAAAAGGAAACCCGCAACACCGATACTATAGCCAACCATGACGACTATGCTCTCCATAAGAAACTGTTCATTTAGGGCATAGGGATAGAAAACAATAATTCTTCCACCCGAAGCAACGACTGCCACAAGCGGCTTTTCGAGGATATCATAAACTCCGCCTCCAAGCAGAAAAACGCACGTAGCAACCACAATGACGGCGATAACAAATATTGAAGGCTTGGCGGTGATTATTTTCCAGTAAGCTTTTTGCAAGAAAAAGGCGAGAGATGAAATTTTCCTTTTGAACCATCTTATCATAGCTTTATCTATCCTCGTTTTTCAGTAGTTGCCCCGCTACTTCCTTTGCCCAAGAGCCAGTATATGGATTCTTCACAATTTCATTTAAGTATTCCTTCCACGAAATGCCCATCGCCCTCCTCCAGTCGTCATACTTCTGGACTATATTTTTATATGCTTTCTCGTGCAGTTCACAATATTTTTCCAGGGCTTCCCTGTTGCAAATTCTGCATTTCATATCGTTTCTTTCTCTCCTCCTTTAACGGACAATCGGGATTGAAACACAACCTCCAAGGTCTTCTACCTCTAATTTGTACCCTCACAAGCGGCCAACCGCAAGAACCACAATTTTTTCCCATGGGTTTGGCGGTTCCCCGTTGGGGAAGGGGAAACGACGTGCTGCAAATGCCGTTGAAGTAGTTGGTGCAGCCGATGAAGCGCTTTCTAGTCTTTCGTGAATAGAGAATCATCAGTTTGCCAGTGCCGCAGTTTGGACAGTTTCCTATGATTCGTTCCTCCATTCGCGCTCTTTTGATGGCTTTACTCAACGCTTCACCTATTGGTTCCTCTTTTTCTTTAAACTGTTCCAGTTGCGGCTTTAGTTGTTGAACAGTTTCCAAGAGAATGTTTTCCCTATGTTCACTGTTGCTTTGAATTTGTTCCATTTTTTTCTCGAGTTCTTGGGTGAGTTTTACTGAAATGACTCCTGGTGCATACTTGCTGAGGACATCGATGACGTCGAACCCTAACTCGGTTACCACAATTCTTTCTTCCGTGATGTATCTTCGATTATAAAGAGTTTCAATGATGTCCGCTCTTGTAGCTTTTGTTCCAATTCCATATTCTTCCATTCTCTTGAGGAGGCTGCTTGGATTATAGCGTGGCGGTGGATTAGTAAACTTGTCGTCGCATATCACACGTTTAAATTGAACTGTTTCAGCTTCCTTAATTGGGGGCAACAGCACTTCTTCAGCCCTAACGTATGGTTTGTAAAATTGCATCCACCCTTCTTTCAGGATTTGTCTACCCCTTAAAAAGAAGTTATGACCATTTACTTCTAAACTAACTCTTACGCTTTGTTTAATCGCTGTTTCCCCGAAAACAGCCATGAACCGCTTGACCACTAGGTCCCAAACTTTTTTCTCGGGATCGCTCAACGTTCTTTCCGGCAGGTTGCCTGTTGGGTACACAGCCGGGTGTGCGGGGTCTTCTTTAGCGCCTTCTCTTGGTTTCAACTCTTTCTTTTCTAGAAGCTTTGAGGCTAATTTTTTGTAGGCTGGTTCTTTACTCAGTGCGTTGAGTATGTTTTTGTAGTCGATTATCGGGGGCA
>Ga0315314_1000840_pt1 | contig 30081 bp, 46 predicted proteins | sample TDP9_MG_FD_203631 | JGI IMG/M metagenome (GOLD analysis project Ga0315314, IMG submission 203631) | Freshwater sediment microbial communities from Lake Towuti, South Sulawesi, Indonesia - TDP9 | ecosystem: Environmental > Aquatic > Freshwater > Lake > Sediment | place: Indonesia: South Sulawesi... | reverse complement strand
CTATCTCCAACTTAACATTGAAGCTAACGCTCCTAAACTTATTATAGACGACCTTAAACGACTGCGAGACTATTGGTATAACAAACTTACAGATGAAGAAAAGAAAATACTCGAACAAGAAGTCAAAAAAGGTTAAAATATATTCCGACGGAAGAAGAAAGGATTGAAAAAGAATACAAACTCTAAAAAGCTAAGGAGGAGTTAATTATGATCGAAGTAGCAGTTCCTGAAATTTTGATTGAAGATATTATATTAAATAGTGAAAATCCTTTCAAAAGAACACTTCACTGGAATAGATTAAGATGCAAATTATGTAATGAGATTATTCTAAAGAGAACAGTAACAAACGAAAAAGATTGGGAAAAAGTTCGTAAACATTTGAGATCAAAACACAGTATCGAAGTGAGTGAAGAAATTCCTGTCAGATTATTAAGCAGACATCTTTTCGGACGTTGGTTAAGACAAATACGTGGGGAAATCAAAAAATGACAATAAAAAATCCTTGTGAAGGCTGTGAATTTTCCGAAGAAAACGACGAGAACTGTGTAGATAGAGCTTTAGAACAAAAATTCAATCCTGTAATAAAGTGTGCAATATTCCAAGAAAAAATTAAACCAAAAAATACACACTGTGGAGCTTTTTCGTATAGGCTTGGATACAAGTGGTTTGGCTGTTCAGCTTGTGATCTCAACTGTTACTCTAAAAAATGGATTAGGGAACATATCGAACAAAACATTAAAATGGAAATCTGTGAAGGAGGATTAGAGTTTGGATGGTTTGGTCATAGCGAAGCAGGAGGTAAATGTGAAACTTGCTGGGTTAAGGAAGCTTGTGAAGCACAAAAACTTAGGAAAGATATTGCTCTTATGCACATTCATTCACAGATATTTTTGAAAAATTCAAATATTCAGCCTCTTATGGGACTAGCAGAATATGCGAAGAGGTATGATGATCTAAAGCGGAGATACAATGAAATGTTGCAGTTATCTTTTGTGAGGAGATAGGTGTGGTGAACGATGAGAAAATTGGCTGGTAAGTTGAGAGAATTCCTTTTGTCTGTCTATGAACAGTATGGTTCCTTAAACGCTCGTCAATATGCCTACAGGGCTGAAATTGCTGGTTTAGTGACAAAGAAACAATTTGGATATGTGATTTCAATCTTAACTCAACTCCGAAAACAAAACAAACTGCCCTGGAGTGCTGTCCTTGACTCCTCTCGACATTTCTCCCCGTGGTCTGTGGTTGGGAATGAGGACATCGATGTTGAAATGAATTATGCAAAAAACCAATTTAAACAGCTTCCAGAAAACTTCAATCTTCCAAAATGGCACTATCAACCTGTTGTTCCAGTAATTTTAACTGAAAAAGAAGGACTGATTCCGTATTTTGAAAGTGTTGCGGACGAAAAAGCCGTTTCTATCTACGCTCAAAAAGGTTTTGTTGGTTTATCCCATCTTCATGAGGTTGTTGTTCCTTGGCTACTTAAACAAATTGTTGATTACAACAAAAAAATTCGATTACTTTATCTTGGAGACTGTGATGATGAAGGATTTCAAATTCCATTGAATTTGCTTTTAACTCTAAAAGACTGGATAGACGGAAGTCCATCTTTCAATATAAAAGACCTTTATCCTAGAAGTGAAAATAAATTCCATCATGAAGGAAGTATAATCGGGTTTGAACGTGTTGCTTTAAAACCAGAACAGGTTGAAGAGTACAATCTTCCAAGAATGGACATTAATCCACAGTCTAAAATAGCTAGGAAATTCGTGGATTTCAAATGTGAATTAGAAGCGATGGATCCAAATATATTACGTGAATTGATCCAAGAGAAAATAACTACAGGATGGAATACTAAATCTGAGGATCGGAGGATAAAAAAGGTAAATGAGATAAAAGAAAAGTTAAAAAAGAGTGTTGACGAATTAACTAAAACTTGGTGAATAAAATGGTGAAATGTAGTATAAAAGGTTGCAACAAACAAGCAAAAATTTTCAAAAAATCAATCCAGTTTTGTGAAGATCACGCAAAAGAAATTGGTTTACTAGAACCAAAATCTCCATGTTACTAACAAGTGAACCAAAAATGCGAATGTGGTCACTGCCTACTCAAATCCTCTGTTGTAAGCATCTTTTAGGTGAACATCGTGAACTTCATATGTATGTCGGTTGTATCCTCAAAAACAAAGACCTCTCCACTTATATCCAAAGAGGTTACGTGGAAATTCACAAAATCCACTCACGTCATGATGAATTAGTAAAAGAATTCCATGTTAGAGGATACAATCACAATTCTCCTCTCCCCCATTTTAAAGAGGTCATGGCTGGGAAAATCGATATTTCTTTCAATCTTTACGATCTACTTTCAAGATGTAATGATTGTCGAGCACGATTTTATGAGAGTCAAAAACATAACCTTTATAAGGGTTTAAACCTCTTAATTCCTAATAGGTAAAAAGTCTTGAGCAAGAATAAAAAAATCAAAATATCGAGCAAAGCTTTAGAAACCACTTTATCTTTCGTTCCATCGACCTCTGAAGACATAGCCTCCGAAGACATAAACGACATCATAACCATCTGTCGAGAAACAAAAACCCAACTGACAGAATCTCAAATTATAGCTTTGCGAAAAATCTACTCTTAGAAGGAGTAAGCATTGTCCCTAAAAAAATACAAAATCACAGAAAAGAAAGATCCTGGTTTCGGTGGTTGGGGAGGTTTCGTAGACTTCGCAACAGGTGAAGCTTTACGTCCAGACAAAATCATCGAAGCTAAAAACGCAAAAGAAGCTCGCCAAAAAGCCTCTGCAAAATATAATATCCCGCTAGACTCTATCGTGGTTGAGGAGGTAAAAGAATGATTGAGCCCATTCGTGGCTGTGGTTTTCGTAAAGTCGGTGGTGTCTATTTAATCGGTACAGGAATGGCAGTACCGTGTGATCGACTACCACTTCCTCTTGAAGTATGTCCAGTCTGCGGTCAAGGCATCAAAGTCACCACAGGATTTACCACAATCAGTCCCACCAACCTTTTCGGAGGAGAACATAAAAACTGCTCTGACATAGCACCAAAATCCTGTCCAGTATGTAATCCAGAAATTGCAGAAGAGAAAGCGGTTCTTATGTGGGTCGGTAGCAAGTTTTACTCTCCACAATCTTTTATCGAAGAATCCGAAAAAATGGGTGTGAGCAAACGGATTCCTTTCATTCCAAAAGACCTTAACATCGGAGAGGCGTGGATATACCTAGCTCACAAGGAAGCTGGGTTAAAACCAAGTGAGAAAAAGCCTATAACCAAAAAATTCACCACTAACCAGGGATTGAAGGGTATAGTAACAAAATACCCTCCACTGAAATCATGCCCAGCTATCTTTTACGCTTTTAAACCAACGGGAGTGGAGAAATTGATCTGGAAAAAGGATGCAACAGACAAAAACTTAGAAGACCTCAAAAAGCGTGGAATAACTCCTGTTGTCATTCCTGATGGCGATCCGGATCACGATCCTAAACGGTCAGTTTGGGTAGACATTAAAAAGATAAAAAAGCAGATGGAGATGGAGACCAAAAAATGACATGGGGGAATAAATATACCAAAAAAATTACCTAAATCTGAGGTAAAACAATCAGTAAGTGTTTTGCTAGACCCAGACGACATTGAATGGCTTGAAGAACAAGTTAAAGTTGAAAAATTTTCTAGTAGAAGTCACGCAATAAGAGTTGCCGTCAAAAAACTCATAGAGTCCGAAAAAGCAAAGGAGGGCTAATAACGGGAAAACGCAGTGTAAAAGAAAAATATCTTAATCTCATGAAAAGGTTGCATTCAACATCGAAACAGAGGTTAAAACCACCTTACCGTTGTCCAATCTGTTTCCGTGAACGAGCAGTTCAAGTGAAGAAAGAAACTAACCAAAAATTTATAATCGTCGATGAAAAGAGGAAACTTCTTTTTGAAGTTGTATTTAATCTCTCCTGTCAACATGGTTGTTTTAATATGATACTTACATATAATTCTCGTCTTCGAGAACCTGTTGACGCATATTGTGATGTAGTAGATTTACTGTGGAAGAAGCATGAGGAGTCATTATCCACACCCAATAGATTAGAATCTAAAAGTGAAGAGAGTGGAAAGATTTGACGGGAAGCAATGGAACATTCTGTCTGTGCCAGACAGGCATTCTCCTTTCGGTTTTCAGCTTTCCGTCAAATCCCATTAGTCTTCTTAAAAACTAAAGGAACAGGTGAAAAAGGATGTTAAAACAAAAAACAATCGCAATAACAGGTATATGGACAATTTCTATTCTTAGTGTTATTCTTATTTATAATGTCTATCCATTTTTTGTGAAGGAGAGATGGGAAGAAGGGACTACTATTACTGGACCTGAATTATCAAAAGAAATTTCTAGAGAATGGAAAGGTTTAGAATATATAGAAAAAGTTTACATCGTTGTAGATGAGAAACGATTTATAGTTGAGACTAAGCACCATTATTTTGACAGGTTAATTTTGATGTTATTACCTTTGCTTTCTAGTTTCTTTGCTACATTAATTTTGAAGGAGGAAAAGAATGACATCACAAAAAATTCGCATTGAACGGTTTGTAGGCATTCTTGTACTAGGTATAGGAGCAATGTTCCTGGCTTTAATGGTAAAAGCAGAATCATATCATCGAGTCGATATTATGGGACATTCTATTGGTCTCGGACCGCTACTTATAGTGTTTTACATTATTTTTCTAGTATTTGGAGCTGTATCTTTGAGTGTTCCTGAGGTGGAGGAATATTGACCGAAGTTATAAACGAGAGGGACTGTGATTGTTAACACAAAATTTCACTTGGGAACTTGTAGATCCAAAAAATTGGTCCGGAGGAGAAGTAATGTTTCCAAAACCTATATAAAGGATACATTACAATATATATGTAAAGGACGGAGGTGAAAAGGCATATGCCTATAAAGGTTCTCTCTATTGAAACAGTTCACGCAAAGCTGGGAAAAGCACAGAAAACCGTTCGCTTCGCTAGGACAACATGTGATTACGAAGCTGGAAAGGTCACAAATGTTGTGCACGAGGTCAAACGTGACAAGAAATGGACTAAGGTGACCGCAGATAAATATGCAGCCGAGGTCGAGAAAATCCGGTCAGAACTCCTAGCAAAGTTCGAGAAAGAACTATCAGGAAAAGCACCGACACCAGCACCAACAAAAAAGTAAGAGATCGATCCCTTGTAGAAAGGACTTGATGTGAGGTTGTCGATTTCCGTGAGGAGTCAGGGCAAAGGTTTAAAGACAGCTGTTTCCGATGTCCATCTTTAGAACCTTAACCTCTGCGTTCCTACAAAAATTTTATTAATCCAATTTTTTATATCCCAAACAAACATATAGAAATTAGGTTCCTTTGTAATAAAAACGGAAAAATCTAAAAATATTCTCCGCCTTCTTCTTTCCAATCCTCGGGACTTCCATCAACTCTTCTATACTTGCATTCGCCACGTTTTGGATTGTATGAAATTTTTCTAAGATGGATGTACCTAATGATCTTCCAATCCTAGGAATTGACATCAACATCGCAAGTGTCATTTCATTTTGTGAGAATCGTAGTGGATTTAGTTGTGGCAATCGCACCAATCCATCCGGATCATTATTTTTATCATGCATAAACTTCAAAGCTAAAGCAGAATCGTATGGTGTTTCTACAGGAAGAACGGATATTGTTCCAGACTTTCCATCTGGAGCACGTTTTAAAATTGAACCAACTAAACTAGATAAAAATGCATGTCTTCTTGTTTGGGTTTCATAAATTGCAGAAGAAATTGTTCCTTCAATCAACAAGATCGAGAACCCGTACTCTTTACTCATTGCTACCAACTGATTATTCAAATGTCCACTTGTCAAACTACTGACGTAATCTTTACTGTCTTTTCGCTCTACGCAAATATTTTCTTCTCCTGTAATAATATAATCTCCTACAGCTAACTGAACGAATTTGATTGGAATGCCTAATTTTTCTAACTCTTCTGGAACAATACTTGCTTTTTCTCTATGGTCAATAAAGATCATTATTTCACCTTTTACTTCCTGGGGATTATGTGGTAAAGAGAGCTCTTCACGCTCCTATTAGCTTAGTTTCCAGTTGTCGTCTTATCACACACCTTGGACATTGACAATTCTCGGTTCCTATCCTGGGATTTTTAGCTTTAACTCTAGCTATCGCTTCTTCATATGTTTCTCCCTCTCTCCTCACAACTAGGTCGTGAATCGTTTCCAAGTGGTTGAACCAATCTTCCCAGATTTCTATACGTACAATATTGAAGCAATATGGGCACCATCTATTCTGCGGTAATTCATCATTTAAAGTCATGATTTTGCCCTTAATTATAAGAAAACTATAACTACAACGAGGTAAAGCTAATAAATCAACGGGCATCGTAGGAAAATCTCTGCAGGATTTAGGTCTGTTGTTGTAGTCTTTACAGAGACCTGTTTCAGGATCGAATTTGTCGCAGTTTTGATTAATGAGTTTGTATGGAAGACCAACTTTTTCATACATTTTAATACGTGAGGGCAGTAGCTCGACTCTACAGCAATCTCCGCATTTGTTGCAATTTCCAAGTCTGATAAATTTTACTTTGTCTTCCATTCTATCACCTTTAAGTGAACCAAATAGTGAATGTTCCTATGTAAGTTCCATTACGATAAACTTCCATCCACCTTTTTTCATAGAACCAATTCCAACTCCAATTAAATATGCTGATAGTGTCACCCTCTTCTATAGTGACGTAGCATTTTCCATAAAATTGAATTTGTTTTCCGTTACTCAATATAGCTCCGTATTGTCGGAGTTTATACCAAGGACGTCTAAATTTTTCGTAAATTGTCAAATTAATGTATTTGTAATTCTTGTGATGTTCCTTCGGTTCTGGTTCTGGTCTCGGTTCATACCTTGGTTTAATGTAAGGGACAGTTACAAGACGATAGACTACTCCAGAAACAACTAAAGATAATAGAATAATTCCAAGTACTAAAAATTTCTTTTTCACTACTTCACATCCTGAAATGTTATTTGAACTTGTCGTACTTTCTTGCCATTCGCAGAAACAGCAATTGTAGGTACTTCCACAACTTTTTTCAGAAACTTAGAAATGATGTTTACATGCTTCCCATGTGGGTATATTCCACAAACAAAAACATTTCCGACCCAGACTTCTATCATAGGATTTCCAGAATCTGATACAGCTTGTTTCAAGACAGGTTTTGTCATTTAGTTGTCTCCATTTATATGGAAAATTACAGGTTCTTCCATCAGTTTTAGCAATTCTTCACATATGATTTTATCGTTTGGATTTTTAAGGTCTTTCATGAGTTCTTTCAACTTCTTGACGTCTCTGATTCTAATAGCTTCCAGCATGAATTTTGCTTGTCCACGACAAACAGAATTGCCACACCAAACTAGTGTCGCTGGACTGATCATAGAAACTTCTTTTGACTTTAGTTTGCGTCCACAACCTGCACAGTTCAAAACTTCACGGTCTTTTATGCAAACCTCTTTCTCACCGACTTTATAGCAGACATGTCCTTTCTTTACTCGTTTTCTCATGTTATGTCCTTCTTTTAAATCTTTAAAAAAAGAGGGGAAAGTTTAGGCTTTTGGCTTTTGCTTTACGGAGACATTCTTTCAATCCACCAGCCAATAGTTACAGTGGCAGGAGCTTCTGCACCGTCAATGTCGAGGTCTATAGTTATATCGAAGGTTACTGTTGTTCCGCCATCAACTTTCAATGAAGTTCCATTAGCGGGTGTTATATTGACATCAAGCAAATCTGAAGATTTCTCGATGGTATAGTATAAAACTGCATTTAGAGCAGGTGCACCGTGGTTCGTAACACTGATGGTATAGTGATATACGTCTGGATACACTTCTAATTCCATAGGTAGGTCGGTAGTAACCTCGAATGGTTCAAGAACTGTTAATTCTGTTGTATATTGCCAAACCATGAAGCCAGCAACGAGACCTGCGATGAAGACTCCAATTATGCCCAGAGCCACTAACGCTGTTTTCTTCTTTGTCAGGTTCATGTTTCATCATCCTCTCCTATCAGTTGGTTTTTTGTTAAGGTGGAGATTATAGATGCGATTAGCACCTTCCATACTCCACTACCTCAATATATTTCACAAACTGTTTCTGACACCAGCCTACGACATAAGCCACAGATGATGCTATATTTTTTCAAGAAATCCATGGAAGAGTGTAGTGTCTCTAGTTCCTCTCTTTCAATTTCTTCAGGTGGCTTTCCGTCAAGTTCTACTAAAACAAAACCCGTTGAATATCGTTTCCACCGGAAGCCATGTCCTTTTTCAATATGTCGGAACTCTCTTACAGCAACATCCGCTGAAAATCCATTAGCTTCTAAGTCTCTTTTAACATCTTCTAAATCCAGCTCGGTACTCAAAGACTCGCATACTATGTTGTATCCTGGTCTCCGTCCAACTATGAAATATCCTGTATGAAATGTTTGAGGTTTAGGTGATTCATCCGCGAAAGGAAGTTTTGTTCTTACTCTTTGGGAATTTCTTATGTGTATTCCTGCTTTTTCGATTCCCATGTTTATTATGTCGTTTAAGGACCTTTTACCAGGAATTGTCAACCTAAAGCCTTTTAGTGATGTTGTCTTCAATAGTTTTCTCGGTGGTAAGCTCATTGGATTAGCTCCTCTTTTTCTGGTACTTGTACAGGTTTAAGTCTGAAACCTTCAGTGGCAAACAAAGTAACATCAAGACTATCAGTTACGGTTTTTATGTTGCTTAGGAAAATACCATATTCTTTGACTGTTTTGAATAGGATGATAAACATGACATTGTAGTCATCTGCCATTACGGGAGCACTAATAAAAACATTTTCTTCTGAGATTTCTTTTAGAGCTTCAGGTGAAATGTCTGCTATTACAATAGCACCAAATTTGTATCCTAATTTTGTAAGGTCTGGAATAGCAAAGTAGTTTTTAATGATCCCCGTTTTTTCTAGGTATTGTCTAGTTCTTGTCACGGTAGGTTGCGACACATCAGCTTCTTTAGCTACACAGCGATCACTCTTTTTACAATCTTTTAAGAGTGAGTTTAAAATATCTGGTCTTTTAATCATGCGTTTCATATTTTTCTACTTCCTTTTTTTAAATTTTACTAAATTATCAATCATTGATAAGATTTATTTAAGGTTTATGATAGATAATTATAGAGGAGTCCTCTATCACCCAAAAAACGTTTCTAGAGGTTTAAATCCATCAACTAATTCCCAACTCAAATTAGCGATGTGAAGCATTCTTTCCACTTTTCTCCTCACAGTCCTATCAATCATCTTCGACCAATTTACATCAACAGGTGGCAATTTTTCTCTGTCAAGATAACACACAACATCTGTCAACGGGAATCCTTTCACTCTGTGTACATAAATCATCTTAATCATATCACCAGGTCTAATATCGAAACCCAAATATTTGTTACCATACCTAGCGCCTCTGTAATAATCTACACTTGGTTCTGAGATTTTTTTGTGCAATTGTTTTGTAATTGCAATATCGTCTAATGAAAATACACCTTCTCTCATATCTTTCACAAGTTTTTGGATCCTTTCTACTAGTCCCTTCGTTCCCTTCCGTAAAATTGCATCTCCGGTATCAGCTTGTAGTCGTCTAGTAACTTTGCTAGAGTCTCCTCTGATCAGTTCAAAGCCTTTCGTGTCAATATAATCAACATTTCTTCCTTCATCTTTCACACAATGTCCCATATATCTTTTCTTTGCAGCTCTTCCCTTTCCCTCAGCTTCAATCCAAAACGCTTTTCTATAAAATTTATCCATTTTGATTTTAAGAAGTGAAGGTATTCCTTCCTTTGTGCAATAATCGTCAAATACCACATTTAATTTATCTACAAGATAGTCTACATTTGTCAATTCTACTTTTGGCATAATCGAATCCGTATCACCGTAAAGAATCGGATATCCTAAGTCTTCAGATTTTGATTTAGCTAACTCTAATCCCTCACGTGCTTTTCCAGCAATAAACTCTGCTTTCTCTTTATCAAAAACTCTGCTTCCACCCCACCCGATATATCCCCACACACCACTAAGTAGTGGAGACTTTACCACATCTCTTTTTCTTCTCGCGTCTCTGTGCTCTTGCGATTTAGGATCATATCGTGCCATAAGTTCTTCGTATGTCTCTCTTAACTCCATTAAATCATCTATAAGTTCCGGAAACAAATTCTCATCTGAGTCTGGTGAAAACCTCAGTTTCTTTTTGTAGTATGCTTTCACAATATTCGGGTAGTATCGTGACATGTCTAATACAGCCACTCCAATTTCATTCGGGTCTACACTTCCGTCGTATGGATCCTGAGCACCAAAGACTCCTTCGGGAGGCTCGAATACAACAGCTGCACGGAAACTTTCTTTTCTCTGATCTTTAGGAGGTCTTGAAGGAAGAATGTATTTCCCATGTGCTTTACGCAACAACAAAAGATCAATAACCATTCCGTGTGTCATGTGTGTCATATCCTCCTTTCCAACAAAGTTTTTGAGGTCCCAGTAAAATTTTGTAATGTCGTACTGTTTGTACTCTCCTGTCCTAATATCTGTAAAACCAGTATCAAGAAGAACACAATACTCCACATCTTTTTTGTTGTAAAGCATGAATTTTTCTCTTGTTTCTGGTCGTTCCCAAAACTCAATATGAAACTCTTCACTAACTACCTCTTCTGCAATTCCTTCCTCAATAACAACATCTTTCAATCTATTTCCCAAAGGTTTGTGCAGAAATTTATATCCTCCAGCTAAATCAAAAACACAAGCAAATCTTAAATCTGTAAACAATTTCAATCTTCTTGCTCTAGCTTGATAATAACCAACATCAAATTGGATATTCCAACCCGTAATTACATCTGGTTTCACACGATTAAAGTAATCTTGCGTAAGACTTATGACATCTTTCTCATCCTCACAATAAATCTTAATCCAGTCTCCGAGAATTTTTCGTGGTTTATAAGTTGGATCGAGCATGAATGTAATGTATTTCTTATATTTATTATCCCAAACCGAACTACTTATAATCTTCTGATCCGGACGTAATGGATTGGGAAACCGTGTTCTAGTTGCTACTTCTATATCCCAGTAAGACACAAGTGGATTAAGTGTGAAATCAATAGGTTTAATATCTTCCCAAGAAACTACTTTTCTTCCAGTTGGGAATGTAAAACCACCAAAAACTCTTGTGTTGGTCAAAAATCTATCAATAAATCTGACATCTGCTTCCCAATGTTTATCAAAATAATCCCTTAAACCATCATTCCGACCTGAACGACCACTAACTGTAGATACTGAACGTGGGTCGCTTACATTCAATCTAACTAATTTTTCTCCAAAAAGTCCTTGAGTATCGCATGGAAGTGTTTCTAAAAATCTATCAATATCTGGAATATGTGCATTTTCTGAAACGAAAAAATGGGGACTAAAGCCTACGATTTTGAGACAATCTTTATCTCCTTTCTCGTCTCTGTACCAAACTGTAATCGACTTATCCTGTCCATTATAATTCCCGGTTATGAATTGGTTGTTCATTTTATCAATAAATTCCTCGGTATTTCTTCATGCCACAGCGGAATAAAAGGTGAATACAGATCAAGTTCTGCTATTCTTAGCAGTTCGTAAATATGTCCCCCAATTTGAATACCATGGTCCATTAGTGTTTGGTTTGCAATTTCATGATAAATTGCAACATCTTGTTCAAACTTATCTTTAGTTAATTCTTTTTGGAGAAGAAACAGTTTTTCTGAGAATTCATCAAATCCTTTTAAATCACTTGTAAACCATTTTGTTTCATGGACACTTCTCCAACGCCGTCTGTCTAGAGGGTTTCCTTCCACCCCTAACTTTTTCATTTGCTGCCGCACAGCATTTATTATCTCGGAATTTGCTCTGAGGTAAGTTTCCATAGTTCTGAATGGATCAAAAAATCTTATTCCTAAAAGCTTATCCATAGGTTTTATATGGTATCCTCTACTGCGAACATATTGGTATAATGTCTCAATACCTTGAATTTCATTTTCTAACTGTTTTGGGAGTTTAAACTTCCAACCCACATCGTGAATAACCAATTCTGGAAATAATTCTGGTTTGCCTGTCAAGTCGAGCGCGTCTTCCAATATTTCGTTGAGTGGCTTAGCTTGTGTTTCTATGCTTAATACATTAGTTAATGGATGTTGCACATGCACACTGGGTCTATGTCCAAGAATTACTTTGATACTCACATCCTTTTCTTTGTTTTCAATATCTTCAAGTTTCTTAGCTTTTTCTGTGCTTACAGAAACCACACCGTCAAACTTGAAAACTTCAGGTTTCATTCCTCTTATGCTAAATAGCGCTTGGTTTATGAAGTATGACGGAATGAAACCAACAATTCTTGGATATTCTTTCGGAAACCACTGTCTCGGAGTGCCCAAACTAATTGTCTCCTTTGGTTTTTGATAATCTTCTAATAAGCTCTTTGTATGAGTCATCCACATTCCGTTCACAGCAACTCCACTGAAGTTCTCCCGACTTTTCTATTCCACAGTGAGGACAAAACGTTTTGTCTAAGTACTGAATTATGACAGAATGAGCTATCCAGTCCATAAACAATTCTCCTCTTGCTTGAATATCCGGGTCTTTTAGTTTTTCATCAATCCATTTGAGTTGTTCAGATAAAAATTTTTCAAGTCTAGCTTTTTCCTCTGGAGTTAGTTGTGGAAGCGCTTTTGCCATTTTCTTAATCCTTTCTTTTTCTGCTTCTTCTTGTACTTTCCTTAATCTTTCTTTTTCCTCTTCCAGCATTTTCTTTTTGAATTCTTCATCCGCCATAAGCTTTCTCTTCGTTTCTTCCTCTGCTTGTTTCCGTATTTTCTCCTCTCTTTTCTTTTCTTCTTCTGTTTTCTTGGCTTCTCGTATTGTATCGTCTAAATTTTTCTTGAGTTTCCTTCCTTCTTCCCAAGCTAATTTTGGATTTAAAAATTCTTTTCGAGTTATTAGATTATACGCTAATCTGAGTTGTTTTTCATACTTACTGACGTCTATACCTAATTGTTCAGCGTTCTTAATTTTCTTCTGAACATCCTCAAGAGTTTTCTGTGCTTTTTCTAGGTCTGACAGTTTTTCCTTTGCCTTCTTTTTTGCCTTTTCCTCAATTTCCTCTTTTGAGGGTTTAATTTCCGGTGGTTTTGGTTTTGGTGGGGGCAGTTCCGCAGCTCTTTTCTCTGCTTCTTTCTCTAGAGTTTTGAAATAGTTGTCAATAGTTTCTTCTAAGTCTTCTCTTGTTGAAAATTCTCCATCACGCAGTAGTTGTTCTACCTCTGCTTGTTTTTCTTTGTGGTCTGGATAAAGTCTTGCTACCACCCGTGCATATGTGTAAGGAATTTGACCTTTTTCGTTCCCGATCATTGTCTGTGTTTCAGGTTCAAGGTAAAGGCACTGCACATAGTTCCAGATTGTCGGTTGCGGAACACCTATGATGCGGGAAAGTTCTGCACATCCGCCCTCAGGTTGCCCCCACTTACCTTTTTTGTCTAATGCTATTAAATTTAATTGCATTTGCCGTTTCATTTTCTTCACGTCTTCAATGGTGTAATTTTTGCCGGTATTGATATTAATTATTGCAGTTCCGTAAGCCCACGCTTTCTCCATCTCGTTAAGTTCTTTACGGTGAGCGTCGTCTATCAGTTGTCTTTCCAAACGAGCTTTCCGAGTTAATCCAGTTTTCCTGAGTATTGGAACTTTCTTTAGCCCTTTATCCAGTGCTCCTTTCCATCGTTGCTCGCCCAGAATAATGATGTTATTTTCATCAACTTCTAGTGGTTCTATTACTCCTTGTGTGTCGTATGTACTAGCTAGATTTTTTATGAACTCCTTGTCAAACTCCTTTCTCGGTTGATGTGGATCAGGTTTTAGTAGCTTTGGATCAATATATTCAATTTTTTCATCGGTCACGTTTCCACCTCCTTCATAAGTCTTCTAACAATATCGTCGTAGGTTTCCCCCTTGTTCCCGATTTTTTTCAACCGCTCCACAGTTTCTTTCATCAAGGGGATTGAAGTCCAATCTTCCTCCTTCCTCTGGCTCATCCTTTCTCGTCTCCTAATCATTATTTAGAGGCAGCAATTTATAAATTTTATCATGTTAATTAGTCTCATCTTTTTTTAGAAGATTAACTAACATGAGACACACATTCCCATTAACTAACTGCAACCAGTATTTTCCTCCTCCAACACGGATTGCTATTCCACTAGCGACCAGAAAGTCGTAGATTTTTGTGCAATCATACTCTCCCTCAGTAGGTTCGACATCAATGAAACCTTGTTCAGATAGAGTTTCTAAGATCGCAACAAACACATGAAGATTTGGTTTTTTACTCACTCCTCCTCTCCCTCCACTTTAGCTTTCACTTCTTCGTCCCAAAAGAAACGTGTTGGATGCCAGATTTTAATCGCGTCACCAACAAACTTCTCTAGTTCGTCCACCTCTTGTTCTGACAGTCCTGTAATGTATGCTGAATCGTATCGTGTTGCAAGTTGAGTCCTAAGTATCGCTTCACCTTTACTTTTAATCACGAGGAGTCTCATTTTTCCAGTACCAAAGTACTGTTTACAGAACTCCTTGAACTCGTCAAGCTTTTCTTTTGGAAAGTCTATTCTTCCCACGTGATCACCTCCATACTACCTGTTTAGTCTTTTCATTTCTCTTGTGAGTTCTTCTTCAATATCAGCCCACTTATTCCAATCAATCTCAACGACAACTTTTTTTGCAGAGCGAAAAAGTTTTTCAATTACTTTATCAGCAAAAAGGAGTTGTTTACTCCATTCGTCAAGAACTTTTACACTTTTAACATTTAATCTCTGTTTCAGGAATTTTCGGTGTTCATTTCTTCCAATAGATAGGAGTAAACGAAGAGTCCGTAAACCGTCTTCACCTATTGTTATGTGATCTTTCTCTCGGAAAGCATACTCAAGGACAACAACTTTTCCTTCTTTTCTCATTTTTCATTCTTCCCCCACTATGATGAATTCGTAAGGTCTTCCTCTTTTTCCACCAATCATAAGTGCTAAACAACGAGGTGCCTCGCTAATTTTTGGAACTCCTTCAAGACGATCTTTAAGTTCCATAATTTCTTGTGGTGGACTAGTTACTGTTATGAGTTCCGTTAAGAATTTCTTAACGTCAACATGTGGAGCTAACTTTTCAGCGATGAATCCAATTGTTTTTGGAAGGTCTATACAAACATAGCGATGTCCAGCTTTTTTGAATAACATCGTTAGTTTATTGGTTTCAATGTTCTTAACAGCAACAAACTCTTTATCAACGATAACAACATCTTTGTCTGGATCAGTCGCATCTTTTATTGTTCGTAATGTCCAAGTTTTACCCATTATATTCCTATCTCCAATTCTATTTCTTCAGGTTTGTGATAACTTTTCTTCAACTGATACACAGTTTGTCCTGCAACGTCTACTTTTGTTTGTACAATTCCCTTCTTCTTTAAAAACTGTAGGAAACGTATAATTTCTGTTGGTGTAGGAAGATCGGATTTCATATTGGTTTCGTATCCATATTCCACAGCGAGAGTTGAAGATATTAAACGTACAGAAGTAAATGTCCACCTTAATTCGTAAAGGAGTTTTATTATTCTGCTTTTAAAAAATATCTTCATATTTTAGTCAACACCGGACATGTTTTTGGTAGATGTGGTGCAATCCAGCAGTAAGCGATAAAAGCGACAAATTGTACTAACGGATTTGTGCCTAACTTTACGTTTCTCTCTAGTTCTCCTAATTTTTCATACAGTCTGATCTTTACTTCTCTATCCTTAACGTCATCTAAGGCATGGTACATATGATTAAAAATAATTTCAGAATCGAAGTTACTTCTAATATACTCATCCTCTACAATCTGTTTTGCTTGTTCAAAATCTCCACCTAACGCAGTTTGAATCGCAGTCTTCAACATTGTAGGTACTCTCAAACCAATGACATTAGCTGCCGTTATTTGTTTATTTTCATCAATCAAAGTTTGTAATATGTTAAATGCTTTCCTCAAATCTCCATTAACGTCACTGACTAGTTGTTCAAAACCTTTCCTGATTTCTTTGTCTGTCCAATCGACATTGATCTTTTCGAGTCTACAGACCTCAACAATTCTTCTCAAAATATCTTTGTCACTAATCTTTTTAAAATGGAAAGGCGCACATCTACTTAAAATAGGTTCAATATACTTATGTTCGTAATTTCCAGAGAGGATAAAGAGAGTGTTTTTTGTAGTTTCCATTGTGCGTCGTAGAGCATGTTGAGCGTCTTTTGTCATATTATCGCTTTCACCTAGATAAAGAATTCTTCTTTCAATAAGAGATGCGTATCTTTTAATTAATCCCCTTACAGTTTCTATTCCACGATCATCACTAGCATTCAGTTCCTGGAAACCAGACCTCCAATTTTCCCCCAATAGTTGTCTAGCGACACATGTTGCTACAGTTGTTTTTCCCGTTCCAGGAGGACCGACAAAAAGGAAGTGAGGGAGGTCGTCTGGATGTGAAAGGACATTTTTTAATTTTAAAACGACCTCTTCTTGACCGATAACATCATTTAGGGTTTTAGGGCGATATTTTTCAACGAGTCTCAATGTGTTTCTCTCCGTTTATTGATCAAGTATTACTACCCTCTTGTGTCGTTTTTTGTTTAATTAATTTTTGTAATTTTGGTAGTTCTTTTAAAACATCTAGTAGTTTCTCTTCTGTAACACCTATCCAAATCTGATCTGCGACAAGATATAATTTGTCAACTTTATGCTTTTCAACAAAGTCTTTAGGCAGAGTCAAACCATACTGAACATATTTTTTGACTTTGCCCTTTCTGTTTTTGATTTTTCTGATATGTTTTGTAATTTTTCGTTCCTTTATTTCAAGACTCAAAGGAATCACGTTTTATTGATAACTATCTAATCAAAAATTTTAAATATCGTACCTCCTATAAATATCTTTTGTCCAAAATCAGAGGGTATGAAGATTTGGAAAGGCTTTCTCCAAAAGTTGAAGAGCGTATAACCGCAATTGAACAGCGTACCGGATTGTCTCGTCAACAAGTTCTCACCGAACTTCAAACTAAAGTTGAAGAAGTTCGTGGTGATCCTCAATTCGACACAGACCTAAAACTTCTCGACTATGCTTCTGCTATTCTTTGGTCACGTTACGTTTCTAGAATGCAAGTAAAAAACATCGATGTCATTCCAGTAGGCTCTGAAGGTCTCCGCAAAACTCGAACAAATAAGCTCATGTCTGCAATGTATGTTGTCGCTCGTCAATCTAATAAATCAACTCTTCGCCGTGTTAGTCTTCCACAAGTTGTCAAGGATTTGTATCGGAAGGTCAATTATCTTTCTGAACATGGCGCATATCGCTATTCAGTCAAACTTGGAACTTTCGGAGACGACGCTAATGCAGATTTTGGAGCTGACGATCGGACTATTTTTGAAAATCCAATACCGGTCAAATTAACACCAGAAGCTTTCAGAGAAATGTTTAAAATCCCCATAATTAAAATCCGTGATGCACCACGTTATCCTTCAAAGAAGACTTCTACTGGATATACAATCCGAACGGATTGGCGTTGTATCCGTGGAATAATAGCAGGTGAAAATCGTTTCATACGTAAGAAATCTGAGCTCGAAGGAGGCGTATATAGGATAATCGACGAAACAACACCGATCGAAACAGAAGTTTTACCTGACGGAAAGCGGATTGATCCAACCCTCACAGTCTGGGTTCCGCCGGAACTTATGGTTTATGAACGAGAATCGCAATGTGAGTTCTACGGCACAGTGGATGTGGATAAAGATGGAGTAGCAACAATGAATGCTTTCCTTATTATTCCTATCCGTGCAGTCGAAAAGAAGGAAGGTGATTGACATGAGTTCAGGAATCGATGATGAAACTTGGGCTGAAGTTACAGGTGAGACGCCCAAAAACAAAACTGCTGAAGAAAAGGAAAAAGAAAAAAAGTCTGAAAAAGTAGAACAGCCTGTTGAAACTGAAAAATCTCAATCTGAAGAAGAGACCAGTCCTGATGATGTAGAACCGTCATCAGAAGAAGCACCACCGGTAGAAGCGTCAGTCGAAACTGATATATGGGGCAGAGAAATCCAAGAGTTACCTGAAATACCCGAAACGCCAAAAATTCCGGTAGAAGTTCCATCAGAAGAGAAAAAGGAGACTCCTCCAGCTATTAAGCCCCCAGAACCAGTTTTTCCAGAAGAAATTGGTGAAGCAAAAAAAATAAAATATGACACATCTCCCGATCGTGGTTCACCAAAAACAGTTCACACAATCTACGGATTAAAAGGTGAGGGCAAAACTGGTTTAGCTCTGTCTTTTCCCGGAAAAATTGCTGCTATTTCTTTCGATCACAAAACAGTTCAGGTTTGGGAAGAAATGTACAACAGAGACGCACGTATCATTGTTTTCGATGCTATCCGTTATCTCGACAAATCTTCTGGTGAAATGTGGCTTAAAACTTCAGATGAAACACTTAAGTATGTTGAAGTTCTTCTCGACGGAGAGATCGCAAAATTTGAGCCAGATTGGATTTTAATCGACGGAACTGAAATTCTTTCACAAATTTGTGAAATGGTCATGCGATTCCGTAACGGTCTCCAACCCTTCCAAGGAATTTCAAATAGGAATGTATGGAAAGAACGTCGGATGTTGCTTGATCAAGTACATAACAAGTGTGCTTCTCTTGTGAAAAAGGGAATAATTTATACTACATACACGGACAAGGATCGTGTTGTCAAAGACGGAGAGTTTGTTACAGTAAAAGACGTTCCTAAATGGATCGATGCAGTCATGTATTTTACAGATGTAGTCATTCGTGTCAAGAGTGAGATAGGAAAGGATGGTGTATGTAGATTTACAGCGATTGTTGAGTCTTCAAAAACAAAACATATACCCACTGGTAAAGTGATCGATATTACAAACGGTGGCTACAAAACTATTGTAGGTGATTAATATGGAAGAAAAAACAAAAGAAATGGAAAGAAAAATTTACAAAACTACAGTTGAGGAAGTCGCCGAAGGTTTATACATTAGCATATCAGAAAACAAGGAACTCAAGAAACTTGAACTTAAGGGTTTTATTCGCGGAGCGAAGAAAGATAAAACTATGAATGTTCCTTTGGACGATGTGGTAGATGGTCTTCGTAAACAGTACAAAGATTTCATATACGTTTGGAACTCATTAGAACCGGATAAAGAGGAAATGAAACGAACTCTCGCTGATCTTAGAAATACAGCAGGTTGTGTTTTCCTTAAACTAGTTGAGGGAGGTGGGTAGTATGTTGTTCTGGTTATGGATTGGAGTAAGTATCGGATTCACTTTAGGGATTTTCTTCCGTGAATGGGAACATATTAAACATGGAAGGTGATTGAAATGGAATCGGTGATAATAAACGTGTTCGACCTAAATCAATGTTGGTTTGAGGTTCTGAAAGCGTGTCTAGAGAAAGGCTACGAACGACCTGTTTTCAGAGGTGCCAGAAAAGAACAGAAGAGGAAAGAGTTGGATTTTGCTTTCATTAATGTTAAGAAACCATCTACGAAACCTTTGGTTCCGGATGTTCCAGAAGGAGTTCCGCCACCAACATCGTTGGATTATGTAAATACTTATCTTCAATACTTGATAACACCTTTCAAGCAAGAATGGGAAGCTTATACTTACGGTTCTAGGATAGCTGGTCAGTTAGGTGTTCCAGAAGACTACGGTACTGGGTTTGATAAATCTTTGTTTGAAATGACTAAAATCGACATGGTAGAAGGACAAAGAGCAGCATCATTAGATATAAATCAATTTGAACTGATTAGAAAAATGCTTAAAGAAACTCCAGAAACTAATAGGAGTGTCATTGAGATCGGTAAACCTGAAGACCTACTTTTAGAACATCCACCATGTATGCGAATACTTCAATTCAAAGTAAGGTATAATCAACTTCACATGTATGCTCACTTTAGAAGTTGGGATGCATACGCAGGTTTACCATCGAATTTAGCGGCTTTACAATTAATCAAAGAATTCTTAACAAATGAAACAGGAGTTGAAGATGGAGAGATGTTCCTAACAAGTATGGGTCTCCATGTTTATTCAGGTCAGTGGGAACTAGCTAAAAAGGTTGTTTACGGTAAAGGAGGTGAATGATGTGGTGGAAATTATCATAGCACCAAATCGTTTACAGAGGATAATCAATGTTGCGCTATTGGGAAATTCGATTGATGAAGTTAAAGAAGGTACAATGAGTATAAGAGCTGATGGAATATATATTGAGGATAAGAAGAGTCCTTTCTTAGGTGTGAAGGCGTTCTTTCCAAGTCATTTTTTTATTCAATATAAACCAACTGAAGAAAACGAAAAAATCTGTCTCACGAAAACAATGCTCGATCCTTTTCACTTCCATAGAGCTTTTGAAGAAGAAAAATTAAAAGTCATTACAAAAGATAATAAAATGTTTTATTACTCAATAGACAAAGAAGGCAAAAATCTCGAAGCGTGGCGTGACAATCTGCAAAAAATTAACGAATTAAAATTCACATTTGAGTTACCTGATTCAGATAAAGGATTCCTCCCAGTTGCAAAAGAACCTATTACACAAGCTCTACTCGAAGTATCGCAATGTCGAATTCATCCTTGTGATTACTACAGGATTATCAGTACTCCAAAAGATTTACAATTAGAAGTTTCAGAACCAGGTGTCTATCGGAGGATATTAAAACTTTCAAAAGAACCTCCAAAACTTGGGGAAATAACATACGAAGTAGCAGGCGACGTATGGGAAGCAATTGTAGGAATGTATTCAGGTGAGGTTTGGTTAAACCTCTACGATGTAGCGATTGTGATGTCACAAAAAACCAAAGACTCAAACATTTCGTATGTATTTTCTCCGAGACCTGTAGAAGGATAAATGGAGGTGAAATAATGATTGTCGAAGAAGAAGAGGAATGGGAAGAGGAAGAAACGGAAGAAGAAGAGGTATAGTTATGGGGGCAGTGCAGGCAATAAATCCCGTGCGGTATGGTCGAAAAACCAGTCTCATAAGAGAGGTGGGTGTCTGTGGCTAACCTCACAGATGGATCAGCCCTCGCACGTAAACAGAGCGAAATAAGGGGTATAAGACCTGTACATAAGTCCTCCATAACCATAAACATCAATTAAAAATAAAAGGAGTAAAATGATGTCTCCAGAAAAAGTGAAAGCGTTAATAATGTGTCCAGGTTGTGGAATTTCTATAAGAATTACTGGAGAAGCTGAAGAGGTTGAAGTTTTTGGGGATGTCAGAGTTGACGATGTCCTTAACTTGTTCACTCCTGCAGTTCGTAAAGATATGAGAGTTAATATAGAAGGAAATCATGCGATACTAGAACTTGGAGGAAAGTACAATCGTAGCAAATTCAGCAAAGCTAGAGCAGAAGTAATAGGCTACGGCGGTCGTTGGGTTAAAGGTCATTTCATACTACCATTAGCGGGTTTAGGTGAGAAAGAATGAAAAAATGGAAACTTAGGGCTGAGAAAAATGCTAGACAGAACAACACTTAAACTTTTCGGGAAGTTCCCACGAGAAGTAGGAATCCCATCACGATCAGTTGTTCGTAGTAGAAAAGATTTAGAAAATTTCGTAATTAACAACAATGGAATAAACGACTGTTACATCGGTTTGTATCCATTATCAGGTGAAATAGATAAAATTTCTTTCGACTCCGACGGGAAAGGGGCGTTGAGTGAAACAAAACAACTGTACAAAAACTTGATCTCTGAGGACTATCCAGTGATTCCAGTAATTTCAGGAAAGAAAGGATTCCACATTCATATCCGCCTTACTCCTAAGCAATATGAACAACCTAAAGAAGTCCTATTAAACGCACAATTGAAAATTCTTGAAGACACTTTTGGCGTTAATGAAAAAGGTGAACTCAAATGTGAGTCTTTTGATTCCCATGTTTTCGGTGATGTTCGTCGTATATTTAGGATCCCAAATACACTCCGCCCCCCCGAAAATAGGAATTATTGTACATATCTTCCACCGGAAGAGTTCTTAGACATGACAGAAGAAGACATTGCAGAGCACACAAAATCAACGCACTCATACAGTTTCAGTAATGGTGATGTACTATTAACACTACACAATTTTCCGAAAACAAATGTTAAAGCTAAAAATTTTGTTCCTGTAGAGTCAATGTCTGAGGGTTCCGGCAGAACAATAAATAATGATGTATTAAAAAATCTTCTTCGACCGTGTTTGTACAGACATATAATTACAAATAATCCACGTCATGATGTAAGAGTGGCTTCAACAATCGATCTTTTAAGATTCGGTATTTCTCAAGGTGAAATACTGAGAATGTACAGTCAACTAGATTGGTCTGATTTTAATGGAGACATAACAAAATATCAAATTAACAACGTAAGGTCGTTGCGACCTTATTCTTGTAAAACATTAATCAAAAGGGGAATCCCGAAAGAATGTTGTGTATCATGAAGGAGAGATTTGAAAGATATGGTAATAGAGGTATTTCCATGATTAACCGAAATTTTGTTTTCACACCAGTTACAATGCACGGAGTGCAGGTTGGAATGGCAAAAGATAGAGAACAAATCGGAAGTAAAATGAAAGTAAGTGGTGGAGACAAAGATCGATTAAAATTTGTTCCAGGACTTCCAGAGGGATTGTCAAGTGCAGGTCACTCACTTAGGAGAAGAAGTAAATTTGTTCCTGGATGGTCACTTAACAATACAGATCCAACACTCAAGTACACACCGTCTATTGAAGGGATGTACGGTACTAAAGGTGAACGCGACCAAGCAGGTCGGGGAAAAATTGAAAGTGAAGGTCGAGAATACACACTAGACTGGTGGACACAAACAGCTATCTTTCGATACAATGCTCTTATGGTTTCGGCGGCTTACGGGTTAGATCGGTGGGATTTTAGAGAATTCTATGACATACCCCGTAGAGATTTCATTTTCATTACAGATAGTGGTGGATATCAAATTTTCTCACAAGGATTGAAGATGGAAGCTGTTGATATACTTCGGTGGATGGAACACAATGCGGATATTGGATTAACATTAGATCGACCACCAATGAAAACAGGCGAGAAGATTTTAGGTTCAGATGAAATTCCACGAGCAACAAAAGAAGATTTTAAAATAAGCATTGAAAAATCGAAGGAAAATTATGAAATTATGCACAGGAATAGGCAGGCGAATGATTTAGTGTTACTCAAAGTAATTCATGGTTTCTCTCTTAACGAGCTGAATCGTTTTTATGAAGCTGTAAAAGACTTCGAATTCGATGGTCATGCTTTTGGAGCAAATCAGAATGACGTACGTTCAGTAGCTCTTGTTCTAGGTTTTGCACAGACAATAGAAAAAGAAAGAGTTCATATGTTTTTGATTACTGGAGCTTTCACGGCGCCTGTTGTGATCTATGCTAAACGATTTTTCAAACATCTAACATTCGATAGCAGTAGTTTTTCTGTGACTGGAGCAAGATACCGTAAATACTACTATCCAAACAAAATAAGTGCAGGGATTTCTTTTGGGAAAAAATATAATGCTAGTCTCAAAGAGCTACCTTGTACATGTCCAGTATGTCAGTTAGCAACCGTTGCTGATTTAAATGCTGAAGGAAGTGTTCCCGGAGGATTAATAGCGCTTCACAATCTTTATCAGGTATTACAGTATTTTTCAATCTTAGAAAAACTCGCTGATTCCCCAGATAATTATATTGAGTACCTTCGACATACAGGTTGTCCACATAAAACAATCGAAATGATCGAGTACTTAAGATGTATTGAAGAGAACGATTTCGATACAGCAAATAAAAAGTATAAAATGGAGATTGTCGGCAAACCAACTCTTGAACAAGCTTTTGGGTGAGGAAGTATGTCGTTCAATTTTAATGATCTACCAGAAATTTATCAAATCGAAACAACAAATGCTTGTCAGTTAGACTGCTATATGTGTCCCAGAAAACTTATGAAAAGAGATATTGGTTATCTTGATCCAAAACTTGTAGAAATAATGGTAGAAAGAGGAGAGTTTAAGAATTCTTATTTAGTCGAGTTGCAGATGTACGGTGAACCACTTCTACATCCAGACCTCGACAAAATCATTGAAATTTTAAAAGAAAAAACAGATGTGAAAGTGGGATTTAGTACAAATGGATTATTATTACATGAAGAATTAGATATAATTCTAATGTGTGATTACATCACAGTATCGTTGGATGCTGATAATCCAAAGACATATATCTCAATACGTGGGATGTCTGAAAAACATCTATTCTCTCCGTATTATAAGTTAGTTTCTGATTTGAAAGAACTCTTAGCACTCAAAGACCGACCTATAGTTGACATCCAACTTATTGATCTTCCAGAAAATAAAGATCAACTCAAAAATATTCAGAAACAATATGGAAATTATTCGAATGTCATAATTCGTACGGTTCAAGACTGTATGACAAACATGTTCAACAAAACAAATGCATATCCATATCACCACGAGTTATGTTTGAATCCATGGTTATCAGTAAGTATTCATTGGGACGGGGATGTGGTTGCCTGCTGTTTTTGGTTCGACAAATACTTAGACAATGCTAAAAAAGAAAAATTTATTTACGGTAATCTTTACGATGAACCATTATCAAAAATCTGGCAGGGAGAGTTAGTGAAAGAGTTTCGTAAACTTCATTTAAAAAATCAACTTTTTGAAAGATGTAAGCAATGTTCTGCAAGATCACCAGCTTTACTTCACATACAGATGGTGATGAATTGGTTAAAGGAGTTGAAAAAATGAGAAGAACAAAAACATCATGGAAAGACTTTTGGGGGACTGTGACTGATAAAAATGTAATCATATTAATTGATGTACTACAAAACGATAAATTAATTCGTAAAAGACTTGAAGAAATATTACATTCTAAAAGAGGTAGTGAAAGTAAAGAAACTACAAAAAGAATAGTTGATGCATTTCTTATGTATGTTTTACCATACGAGCTTTTGGAGAGATATAAAGAATGACACTCTGGTGGTTTCTGTTAGAGCCTCTTGAAGAACGCTATACCGAGTCTTGGTCTAGATGGTTCCCTAAAACCTTTGATCACTATGGTATAGACTGGCAAGAAGTTAAAGGTGACTCTCTCACCACAACAATTGAAGAAGGTGAATTTCTAGACATTCACGGTCGTCCATATTATGCCCTCTCTCAAATCCAAAATTTCATAAAACTGATAAAGATCGGTAAAGTCAAAAATGGTGACAAACTCTTCTTTGCTGATCTCTGGCACCACGGTATTGAAGCTATTCCATATATCCGTGATCTTGCTGATAAAGACATACAAATTTATGGAATCTTCCATGCTGGTAGTTACGATCCTTACGACTTCCTTTCATTAAAACAAACAACAGTCTGGGCTCAGTGGTTTGAAAATAGTATCTTCAATTTCGTAGACAAAATCTTTGTCGGTAGTGAATGGAGTAAGGAACTTCTATCTCATACTGAAGCTCAACCAAAAAATGTTGTTGTAACAGGTCTTCCTATTGATTGTCAGGAAATACTAGACATCATATCTTATGTCAAACGAGATAATAGTCAAAAAATTGTTGTATTTCCTCATAGAATAGCACCAGAAAAAGGAATCTCAAAAATGATGAATATAATGGCAAAAGTATTTGAATTAGATGAGGAAGTGGAATTGTTGATTTCTTCTGGAAAAATAGATGTTCGTTGTCGAGATCCAGAGATCGATAAAAAATTCCAAAAATTTATCGACAATCCTAAAATAATTACCGTTTCTGGAATCAGAAAACCACTTTACTACAGAACACTAGCTAAATGTAAAGTCGTGTTGTCCACAGCTTTACAAGAAACTTTTGGTTATGGTACACTTGAAGCTGTCTTATGTGGTTGTACTCCAGTAGTTCCCAACCGATTGTCTTATCCGGACATACTCCAAAATGACACAAGATTCTTTTACGATACAAATGAAGAAGCAGTAGAAAAAATTCTTAAATACTGTGAAAATCCTATAAACGTATCAGACTACGCTAAACGATACGATCTTCCAAATACAGTCGGTCGGATGTTGAAAGAAATGGAGTTGGTTTAATTGGAAGCAGAAGAGAGTTCCTGGATTGAAGTCGAGCTATACTATTTAGGGTATCATCAATGGAAAGAAGCTCCACCACACAGAGCTTATTTAGAACCAAAACACCAGCATATGTTCAAAATAACAGCTAGGCTCTCAGTAACACATCTAGACAGAGACATTGAGTTTCACGATCTCCGTGATTTCTTATGGGATGAGCTTCACAAATTTAAATTTGAAGGTAGCTGTGAGATGATGGCTGAAAAACTATTCAGGATATTAACACAACGGTATAAAAACCACAAAATATCTGTTGTTGTTGAAGAAGAGGGAGGATTAAAAGGAAAGTATGGGAATGTGGTGGTGTAATATGAGATGAGAAAAAAGCAGAGAGTTTATTCTTCTAGGTGGTATAAAAATAAAGTTGTTTCAGATGAAGCAAAGGAAAAAAATTCACTAGCTCATTTGTCTGAGTGGGGAAAATTACGTTTAGAACTTTACAAAAGAGCAAATAGATGTTGTGAATCTTGTGGGATAAGTGAAGAAGAGTTAATTAAACAAGGCAGAAGGAGATTATTAGTTCATCACAGAAATTATGATAAACTTATTCCAACGGCTGATGATTTAGAGATAGTATGTTTTAAATGTCATAGAAAACTACATAATAAACTATTGAAAGAAGAAAAAAAGAGATATAGACAGGTTTGTAGGATTGTGATACAACTTTTAAATGCTCTTAAAATTGATAAAAATGATGAAAACTTTTTAGAAACACCAAGAAGAGTTACAACTTGGTTATTAGAGTTTGTTAATTCAAAAGAAAATATAGCGAAAGAATTAGAATTCTTTGCTTCAGCAGTCTTTGAGTTTGAGGGAACTGATCTTGTGGTTCTCCAAGATATAGTAGTTTACTCAATTTGTCCACATCATCTCTTACCTGTTGAATATAAGATTTCTATATCATATATTCCTTGTGGTTATGCAGTCGGTTTGTCAAAATTAGCAAGATTTGCAGAAGTTGTCGCATCATATCCAACATTACAAGAAAATTTTGTGGCTGATTTAGCTGACTCTTTAGTTAAATTTTTAGGAACAGAACATGTTATGGTAACTGTTCTTGGTAAACATATGTGTATGGAAATGAGAGGAGTGAAAAGAAATGGAAAATTTTTAACAACAGCAGTTAGAGGAGCGTTTAAAGATGATCCAAGTTTAAAAACTGAAGCTTACAGTTTAATGGAGTTGTCCTAAAATGAAACGAATTTACAAAACAAAATTCAATGCTACACATTTCATTAAAAACCACTCTAAATGTGGAAAACCACATTCTCACGAGTATAGCTTGAAAGTCACGATAGAATTTAAAACAGACGACTGGGTTGATTTTCACACAATCCGAACCAGAGTTGAACAAGCCTTAGCCGATGTTGGAATTATAGACCATACTGAGAACGACTTGGGAGAGATGACTTGTGAAAGATTATCACAACTCATCCGGGAAGCTATATCCAACAGAACACAGGATTTAGGTGTACGAAAAATTTTCCTAACTCTCTATGAAACAGAACACTTTGGAGTGTCTCTCCCTTGAAAAAAGTTGTTTTAAAAATTCAATCCAACGGCTATCCACTAATCCAAGAAAGTGATGAACTAACTACAGAAGAGCTTGAGAGAATCACCCGATTATTTCAAACTATAGTTGAAAACAGGAGGAAGAGTTTAGGATGAAGGTTTCAGAGATGATTTTTTTCTCAATTCAAGCAGAAGGTCCAAACATCGGAACACCGAGCATCTTCCTACGAGTAAGTGGTTGTCCACTTCACTGTAGTTTCTGTGACACACCTTACGCATTAAAAAACGGTCAAGAAATGAGTACAGAAGAAGTAGTAGAAAAAATAAAGTCTTTCCCTTGTAAGAATGTTGTTTTTACAGGAGGAGAGCCCCTTTTAGTTCAGGATGATTTAATTTCAATCATGGAAACACTCCTAGAACAAAACATGTTTTATTTCTTCGAAATTGAAACAAGTGGCTTTATCCCACCAAAATGTAGGATGTTAGAACTTGTTGATAGGTGGATAGTGAGCCCAAAATTATCAAACTCAGGGAACAAACCCTACAAAATCGGAAAGTGGTTTTTCGATGAAGACAGAGGAAAGAAATACCTCAAATTTGTTGTCGATAAACCAGAAGATTTAGAAGAAATTTTAGATTACATTAACTCCAATGAAAACTTTGGGCGTTTAGAAAACGAAGAGGTTTTCCTCATGCCACAAGCCACAACTGTGGAAGAGCATAACTCTAAACTTCCCTTTATTATAGACTTCGCAAAAAAGTTTGGGTATCGTGTGTCACCCAGACTTCAAATTTTAGCTTACGGTTGTAGGAGAGGGGTTTGAAGTGGTGAATGAAAGTGAGTAAGAAACAAATCAAACCCATAAACGCGGGCTTGAAAGCTTGGAGATTCTTCAGAAAACTACTTAACGACGACGAAAAGTACTTCACTATCAAAAATAGAAGGGAACCAATAGAAATCAAAGGTTCTGAAGGGGGAAGATACTTCTTATATCCTAATGGTCAGGTGGTTGTACTCGGTAAGTCTGCTCCGGAAATAGGCAAAGCGTATAGTACCGTGATTGCTCGTCCAGATGTTTTGTCAACTATTTATATCTGGATAACGCAGAAAGAGAAAGCTTTCTTAAAAAGATGGAATTGCGGAAACATGAATATATTTTATGAGAGGTCTGTAGAACGTCACGACATTGCAGGACGTGATTTACAAGGTGCTTTAGACAATTTAACGAGGTCGCAGAGGGATCAGATAAGGGGGAGTCTTTACAGACGGGGGTGTTTTTACAGGCATATGTACCGAAAAACGAAGGCAGACAAAGTATTTGATTTTATTAAAGAAGTACGTGTACCTTTAGTTATCTTATTTTTAATGTCCGTGTTTTTTGTGATGTTAATCCCAAATCTGTCGAAAACTATTGAAACGGAGGCATCTACATCGCCAGCTGTCGCTAACCTTATGGAGACGGTGGTTCCTCTTCTTATTCTTCTCTCAATGGTGTTTGTTATAATGTATACGAGAACCAAAATGGTAAGGAGGTGATAAAATGGTACAAATCCGATACATGAATAGGAGTGGCGATCAAACGCAACAAGTGACTGTACAAAAAGCACAAGAGATAATCACTGAAGAACTAGACAGCGGGAACATTGTGTACGACGAAGACGAACGTAAGGTAGTCGAAAAAGCTACAATGGGACAGCTCAAATCAAAATCGAAAATTGCGATATTTCCTGTGGTGGCTGGGGGATAATATGAGAGACAAGGAAGCGACGTGTCCAAATCCTGAATGCTTAAGTGATGCTAACGGTTTTCCAAGACACTTGCCACCATGTTATCTTATAAGCTGTCCATATAAAGAAGTAAGGAACTGAGACAGGAGCAGAGGAGAGGGAGTGAAAGAGTGTTGTGTACGCCCATGAGTATAGGCATGAGGACTTCAAACGAGGAGAGGAACATTCTGGAGTTCCAACGGTCTCTGCTCCCTCACAAGTCCGTAAAACGAGGTGCAGTATAAATAATGCCAATACCTACAGTAAAACATGGAAAAATTGTTAAAGAAAGGAGACGAACTAAATTGGGATACTGGAGGAAAAAACGTTCTGATGTCGGTAAAAAAAGGAAAAAAAGTAATAAGGAAGCGATAAGAATGAGTAAATTGCGGATTGACGGCAGGCTTATCCAATTCTCGAGAAACAAACAAGGAACTACCACCTTAACTATCAAAACTGACAAACTTCTCCAAAGAGACTTGGATAAACTAGGCGAGTCGGAGATTGCTCCTGAGGTTGTTGTAGAATTTGGGGAGTAAAATGTGAAGGAGGTG
>Ga0315314_1000839_pt1 | contig 30106 bp, 29 predicted proteins | sample TDP9_MG_FD_203631 | JGI IMG/M metagenome (GOLD analysis project Ga0315314, IMG submission 203631) | Freshwater sediment microbial communities from Lake Towuti, South Sulawesi, Indonesia - TDP9 | ecosystem: Environmental > Aquatic > Freshwater > Lake > Sediment | place: Indonesia: South Sulawesi... | reverse complement strand
TGAGCTCTGGGTCTTTGAACTCAGTCCGTAGCCTTGTCACAAACTCCCAAAGATCTCCGTGAGTCCTAAGATCCACACCTCTCTTCGCCGCTACGACCTTCACAACCTCAGCCACTGCGCCCCCTAGCTTCTCGCTTGCCTGAACATAATCACCTTTAGCCAAGAAAGCCTCAGCATCTTTAAGATACTTCGTCATGAGGTTCGAATAATGCTCAGCCTTTTCGCTCATTTTCTCCTGACCAGTTTACCATCGAGCTCTGCATCTTTTAACCCTTATGTTTTTCAAATCGAGAGGCCCCGGAATTGCTGTCAATGCCCATTTTGCGGGAAGATCTGAGAGTTCGAACGAGGATGATAACCTATCCCCCCTGCACAAATGTTCTTTATTGTGTTTCCAACTCAGGTTTCCTTTTCAAATCCACTGAAAAAGGATGGTGCTGGGAGACTAGGCTTCAAACATCTTTCCGCATTCGGAAAGTTTCTTAACCTCGATCTCTGTTACGTTCTTCCACTCTTCTTCATACTGCTTGTCTCCGCCAGTGACGAGCATCTGAGCGTCAGCTTCTATCGCCGTGGCAAGGATAACTGCGTCGGCTAACGAGAACCTATACTTAGTCTTGTAGAGCCCTGCGTTTCTAGTTATCTCTTCGGTGGTTCCATCCTTGATTAGGGGTGATCTCTTGAGATACACGTACTGGACTCGTGCTTCCCGTTCCCCGTACTCTCTGCTTATGACGTTAACCAGTTCAGCTATTGTTGTATGGCTGATGTGAGCTTCTAAGCCTTCCTTTACTGCTTTGAGGAGGTTAAGAGCATCGGGGTTCCCCTTATACCGTTCTATCAGAACCCATGTATCTAGGAAGATTCGCATCGACCTCTGATCTCCCTGACCATCGCTTCGTGCCTTCTTTCTTCCTTCCTCCTTTCCTCCGCTAATGCCGTCTCCAGATTCTCAGCCGCCGGCAACTTCATCGCATCGATAACATCGTTAGGAATAGGAATCAAGAGGATCGTGCCGTCAGACAAGGCTTCAACCTCAAACCTTTGCCCTGCCCTGAGCCTCAACTTCCCCCTAACTCGAAGGGGTATAACTATCTGCCCCTTAATAGATAAGGTTGTCTCGCTCATCAAGTTTCACACCTAGACTTTTACTGGTAATCATATAAATCTTACTCATAGGCCATCCTAACTTACCATGGAACCACTTAAGGGTCTGATTCCGCGGGTTCAAAACGGGGGTTATGACCTATTCCCCCGCACCATTTAACAAACAGATCGAAACTGCAAATTCAAGGTTCTTCATTTGAGGCTCCAGCCTTTGTGTAAGAAGTATCTCAACGCGCGGTTTTGTGCGATATCCCCAGATGGGCATAAAGAAAGGATACTTATTTACGAAGGTAGTTGGAATCTGCCTTCCTCATTCAAGACCCCAATAGTCAGGGCTGCGTATCTTTAGATTTGTTCACTCTCCCATGCCTAGCTTGGCTTTGGGCCAAGTTGCTCTTGCGTGAACTTGACACCAAAGCTATTCCCCATAGTACCACATGTAATTCTCCATAGCCTGAAGAACAGCCTCAATATTATCAATGGGCGTTGGTGAGTACAGTTCCGCCCCGAGCATCAATCCGCCTTTTCTGGAACCTAAGACACGCACTACACGTTTCACATGTGTTCTCACCTGTTCCGGTGTCCCAAATGGCATTATGTACTGTCTGTCCAGATCAATATCCACGCAAATTCTCCCCTTGCATTTCGCTGCTATGTTTTCTACGCCATTGACCTCATCTTGGAGCCGGAGAATGCTCACCCCTGCCTCTATGAGATCATCCACAACCTCAATCACATGGCCGTCACTCTCCATGTAGACATGAACGCCCGCTTCCCTCACCCTGCTGAAGATTCTCCTATAAAACGGGTACAGGAGCTCACGGAAGGTAGACTGCCTCATCGGCGTCCGATCTTGGGTACCTAGGTCATCTCCGAAGAAGATCGCGTCCAAACCATCGAATCTCAGAAGCCTCTCCACAAGCCCCAAGTTGTACTCAGTTAAACGCTCAATGAGATCGAAGAGCTCTGAAGGCTTACGAATAAAATCCATTAGCAGGTTGCTGTAACCCCTCAGGTAGGAGAGCCTCTCAAAGAAGAAGCCGTATTCCGGATGGGCCGTCACCAACTCCCCCGCTTCCTTGGCTGTTCTTAGGCCTTCGTACACCTCATCCCAAGGCACAAGAGGTCTGGCGTGAACGAGAAGACCCTCCTCCGGATCGGGAATCTTCAGGTTTCTCAGCTGCTCCCAGTCACTTAGTGGGTTTCCCGTAACGTATCCGTAATCTCCTTCAAAACAGAAACGCCATCTACAACCGAACTGATCTACGTAGCCTCCTGAAGGACGGAAACCCGCACCTGGTTTAGAAAATCGGATAGCAGAATACTTAGGCGCGAGCTCCTCCAATTTCTCGCGATGCGCGTTCCATACGAGCTGAGTAGGGATGAGGCGGCAAGGTATGAACTCGGGCTTTCGAAGTTCCGCTGCCCTGAGAAAGTTCTCTTTCCAACTTAAGCTAGGTAACACAGTTGATCTCACACATTCGCTACTGTTCTCGCGAGTCAAAATATAAGATTTGCTGTGAGCGGGATTTTCTGTCTAAGCATCACCCTCTCCAGGCTCACGGAAAGATCTATCACATAAAATATGGTTTGCTTCGGACCACTCACATTCCAGACGCAGAGAGATCAAGAGTCCTATGATCAGTCAGCCGTCGAACTTGGACACAAAGGATTTTTTTCTGCATTGCTAAAGTGTTGCTGCTGAAGCGGTCTTCAACTGCTATTCTATGGGAATCTCCAGTGACTTGATTTGTCCGTGCATGCCTGACAAAGCCTTAATACCGAGAACGAACCGACCGATATGCAGGTAAAACAGATGAAAATCGCTATTGCCCAAATCAAACAGGAAACAAACACCTTCAACCCAATCAAGACGACAATGAATACCTTTCTTAACTCTGGGTTCGAAAGAGGCCAAGAAATACTCTCCAAATTCAACACAAACGAGCTCAGAGCCTTCATCACAATTCTAAGAAAAGCCGGAGCTGAAATCGCGCCGCTTATGGCAACTCACGCGCAGTCCGGCGGCGTAGCAACCTATGGAACAATAGAAGGAATGGCCGAACATCTGACAGATTCCCTGAAAGAAGAGCTCCCGATCGACGGGATCTTGCTTGCCCTCCACGGAGCCATGGTGGCAGAACGGGTAAGCGACGCAGAGGGTTACCTGCTCGAGAGAGTTCGCAAAATCGTCGGCCCAGAGTTTCCTATAGTAGTAACCTTTGACCTGCATGCCTGCATAACAGATAGAAAGATCAATAACTCGACCGCGATAGTCGGCTACCGCACGGCGCCTCACATAGACCTATATGAGACAGGCGAGCGAGCCGCCAAACTTCTATCAAGAATCATGAAGGAAAGAATCCGCCCACAAGTAGGATTCATAAAACTCCCCATCATACTACCTCCGGAAAACGCGAGCACGGAAGAAGGACCCCTCAAACAACTCTTCGACCTCATTCACTCCTCGGACCAAGATGAGAACATCCTATGCTCCAGTCTATTTCCCGTGCAGCCTTGGCTAGATATCCAAGAATCGGGATCCAGCGTCCTGATCTACGGACTTGACAAGACAGCAGCACAAAGATGGGCATCAAGAATTGCAGAGGAACTGTGGAACAAGAAGGACGAATTCAGGGTTGTACGCACGCCACTTGAGAAAGCGATTGATGAAGCCTCCTCCCATGTGAGCAAACCTGTCGTGATAGCAGACAGCGCAGACTCCACCAACTCAGGAGCACCCGGAGACAGTACCATCCTCCTCAGCGAGATGCTGCGTCAGAAAATCCAATGTGAAGCCTTGATCACCATGGTCGATCCTCACGTAGCCAAACTCTGTGCCGAGACCGGAGTTGGAAGGCAAGTTTCCTTGGAGCTTGGCGGAAAAAGAGACATCTTCTCGAGGCCCCTGAAGGTAGAAGGAAAGGTCCGCACAATCTTCGATGGCCAATACGTCGTATCAGGCCATGGAGGCCAAAGCGTCCCGTGGAACACAGGCATCACCGTGGTTCTAGAGATAAAGAACATCAAGATCGTAATCACAGAGTTCCCAAGCTCCGGCTCCCATCCCGCCGTATACCGAACCGCGGGACTGGAGCCAAAAGAAGCCCAGATCGTAGTAGTCAAATCTCCCCGCGGTTTCAGAGCAGACTACAGTTTTGCAGCAAAAGTGATCATCCCGGAAACTCCTGGATTGGCAACACCGGATTTCAAACAGCTTCCCTACAAAAACCTGCCAAGACCATTCTACCCATTCGACGGGGAAGAAAAGTTCCAAAATCTTATGAAAGAACTGGGAAAATCACAATAATGCTTCAGAAATAGGCCTTTCTATGGGGAGTTCTTGTCCGAGATAAGAGGCACCACCCCTTGGAAGAGAAGGATGTCTAGACCCGGAATTTCTCTTCGAGGTATTTTCCCAGATCCTCAATCTCTACCCTGACCTGCTTCTTACTGTCTCTCTCCCTTACAGTGACCGTATCATCCTTTGACGTATCATAGTCGACTGTGACTGCGAACGGAACCCCTATCTCATCCACCCGGTAGTACCTTCTTCCAATGCTGTCCTTTTCATCGAAGATCGCATCGAACCGCATCCTGAGCTCCTCATAGATCTCCTTTGCCTTCTCAGTCAGTCCATCTCTGTCAACGAGTGGAAAGACAGCCACCTGTATAGGGGCCAAATGAACCGGCAATCTCAGGACTACCCTCTTATCTTCCTCTATGTACGCAGCATCCAATACGACAAGAAGAGTCCTATCTATACCCATCGAATCTTCCCAGACCCATGGGAGAACCTTCTCATTACCCTCCATAACGGTTAGGTCTGCCTTGCTTCCCTCTGAGTGAACCCTCAGATCGTAGTCAGTCCTATAATGGTTTGCAACGGTCTCCAACCAGCCGAAGCTCGTCCTGATCTCTAAGTCCCAAGCTGACTCTGCATAGAAGGGCTTCTCCTCGGCAGGCAACTCCCTGAAACGTATATTCTCAGGACGTATTCCCAACCTTTCATAAAAATCAACCAACAGGACGAGATAGTAGGCAACAAGCCTATTCTGAAGTATCTTCTTATTCACCCATTCCTTCGCAGTTAATGTCCCCTCCTTATCTCCCCCTAACAATAGGAGGTTCAGCCTCCTATCAGCTACGGCGTCAAATTTTGCGAACTCGTCGATCCTCTTGGGATTGAAGAAAATCTCAACCTCGGCCTGTATTAGTTCCCTCAACCTAACCAACCCTTGTCTAGGCGAGATCTCATTCCTGAAAGATCTGCCAACCTGGGCCACACCTATCGGAAGCCTCGCCCTCATAGCCTTAAAGATCCTCGGAAAATCCAGAAAAATGCTCTGAGCAGTCTCAGGTCTGAGCGCAACTTGGTTATCCAGTTTCGGACCCGCCTTGAACCTGAACATCATATTAAACTTGGCAACTCTGGAAAGTTCACCACCGCACTCAGGGCAGGACAGGTTATGCAGACGGATCAAATCGTCCATCTGCTCAGTGGAAAGAGCTTCCGGAACCATCTTCCCCGTCTTATCCTGTATCAATTTATCAGCTCTAAAGATCTTCTTGCACGTTCTGCATTCTGTCAAGGGATCAATAAAGCTCTTGAGATGACCACTCGCCTCAAAGACGCTCTCAGGAAGTATCAGCGCCCCATCGATCTCCAACATCTCATCTCTCTTTACGATCATCTTCCTCCAAACATCGACTATCCTATTCTTCAAGGTCACACCGAGTGGACCGTAGTCCCAGAAGCCGGCGGGAGTGTCGGGATATATCTCGGCGGCCGGAAGAAAGAAACCTCTCCTAATGGCAAGTTCAGAGATCTTGTCAAATTTGCTTTCTTGACCCATATGAACTTGACCCCATTCTCTGCTGCTTTGAGCTGGCCGAAACGGCTTCAACTATCTTCTTAGCATCATTAGCAGAATTTAAATATCTTTCCGGAGACCACTAGAAGGCCAATAGTCGAAACTCAACCTAATACGCTTAGACTGACAGGTTCAAAGGGCCTTCCCTCTCGGAACATGGAAAGAGGATACCGTTCTTTCCAAAAACCTTTTATCCAATCTCAGAAGCCTTAAAGTCGAGGCAGAAATGTCGAAAGCAGAAAAAGTTCACAGAGTTCTCGAAGAACTAGAAGGTATTGAAAACGCAATCAGACCGTACGAGTACTATTCAGAAGAAGTGACCAAAGCCTTGAACTTCTTAGCAACGATGGAAGACTCCCTCAGAGATCCTCAGAAAGCCGACTTGGACTATGTTCTTTCAAGACTTACCCAGATGGAGAACCAAGCCATTCAATACAGAGGATATGAACCGGCTGATGAGGCCTTAAGACACCTTCACGAAATCAAAAAGATCCTGGGAAAAGGATGAAATCTTCTCAAGCGCGGTTCAGCTACCATCCCTCTAAGTGACTGACGGGTTCTATCATAGCATCAAGAACGCATAAGAAGGAACCCTTCCCAGTAGACCACGCATGCTGCGATGTCCCTCTCAGGTTAGTTGACATCGCCGCCCGCCGCCGGCGGTATACTTGGAATACCTCCCCCAGCACAGTCTGGACGGAGGACACTTCACGAAATCTCCGCACAACACATCATCAGGACAGCGCCTTAGCCATATACGGCCCCTCATGCCTGTAACCGAACCTCCCGTAGTAACGTTTGGTTCCTAGAGCGCTCGTCACGATGATCTTCTCGAAGCCATGCATCCTACTGATTTTCTCCGACTCCCGCAGAAGTAGAGCCCCGTAACCCTTATGCTGATACGCTTGGTCAGATCTGGAGCCTACCGGGACAAGTGGCCCACAAATGCGCAGCTCCCTTATCAAAGAGACCTTTCCACCGAGTATCTCAGGCCTATGTGCCTTGCTTGAGGGAAATCTGAGCCTAAGGTATCCAACCAATATGTCGGTCTCGGTATCCTCAGCCGAGACGAAGAACTCCTTTCCCTCTGACGCATCATAACTTCGGGTTAGAATCTCAACCTTGCTCAGCTCGGGTTTTACGCCGTCTTTCATCAGCCGGTGCCCCGCCTCGCGGCATCGTATGCATCTACATCGCACATTCAATGTCCTAAGTCTTTCCGAGACGATCTCTCGGAGATTGCTCTTGTCGACGCCGGCCTCGATCAGATAGGCCGGGATGTCCCTCTGGACACGCATAATGCGCACCCATTCGGGAACGAGCTTCTTAATCTCCAATATCAGTTGAGCAGCTTCCTCTGTTGTATAGGGCCTGTAGATCCCTATCCTCCACCAGTCATGGATCTTTGTGCCTCTGATTACCAGACACGGATATATCTTGATCATATCCGGTCTGAAATCTTCGTCGCTAAAGATCTGTTTAAACGCTTCAAGATCTCGCTCAATATTTGAACCGGGAAGTCCGGGCATGAGATGATAGCCAACCTTCAGTCCGGAGTCTTTCAGTATACGCGTAGCCTCAACAACATCCTTAACTGTATGCCCGCGATCGACGATTGCATAGACTTCGTCGGAGATGTTCTGGACGCCGAGCTCCACACGAGTAACCCCCATTGAGAGCATGTGATCGATATGCTGCTGCTTAGACCAGTCTGGACGGGTCTCCACCGTGATCCCGACATTGCGGATCGGACATCTCTCAGAGACCTTAATGGCTTCCCTTAGAGAATTTGAGGTTTCACCTGAAATAGCGTCCAGACAGCCTTTCACAAAACCTTCCTGATAGTCCAGAGCCATCGCGGGAAATGTCCCGCCCATAATGATGAGTTCAATCTTGTCGACATCGTGCCCGATCGATCTAAGCTGATCTATACGGCTCTTCACCTGTAGATATGGATCAAATCTGTTCTGCGATCCTCTCAAGGCTGCAGGCTCGTGACCAGTGTAGCTTTGGGGGGATCCCCTTCCAGGACCTCCGGGACAGTAGGCACAGGGCGTTTCTTTCGGGCATGGCCAAGGCTTGGTCATGACGGCCACGACAGTCACGCCTGAGATCGTACGGACTATCTTCCTCTGGAGAACCGGGATGAGCTTCCTCCTCTCATCTGGTTCAAGATACTGGATTATCTCAGAGTTCGAGAGAACCCTACCCAGTTGATGCTTCTCAGCAACATTCATCTTGACCAGATTAACATCATTCGAGGTGGGTTTCGGAAGACGCATAAGGTATTCTATTATCTCTCTCGAGACTTCCCTGCTCATCATTCTTGACAAGAGAACAACCCATGGTTCTGAATAAATGTTGCTTCCAATCGATCCGGCTTTGTTTCAGTCGCCCGCTCTATAGAGGTACCTATCTTTGTACATGATCACGACAGGCGTGGTTCCGGCTTCTTTCTCAAACATCTTGACGAAGATTCGAGGGTCCACCGTTCTATTCTTGAAGCAACCATAGTGAGACGGGATGACTATCTTCGGCTGAACAATCCTGGCAAAAACAAAGGCGTCTTCAGGTTTCCGCCCCGGAAAGTCCCCGATTATCGGGAATATGGCGATCTCAGGAGAAAGCCTTCTGACATTTCTCAAGACTTTCTCAGGATCGGACGCCACCTCAGGTGAAGAGTCCCCCATATTATAGAGCTTGACGAAGCCGAAGTCAAAGACATATCCATAATGAGTTGTCCATCTTTGCCCTCTATCATCCTTCTCCGTACCAACTATGGAGCTGAGTGGGGTCACCTTGAAATAGGCAATCCCCACGGCTACGTCCTCTCTTAGGCTCCGTGCCCTCGCTGGAGGAACACCGATCTCGAGAAAACGGTTGTAGGATTCAGGTGGGCCGAAGAAGATCGTTTCTGGAGAATTTTCGGCAACTATGCTCAACGAATCTCGATCGGTGTGGTCCGAGTGATCGTGCGTGCAGAAGACATAATCCACGGTGAACTCTTGAGGCCGGACGGGAGGGTCAGCGTGCACAAAGAAATCCTCAACTCCTATGCCTCTCGGCGTTTTCCTTGAGAAGTATGGGTCGATGGCGATTAATGTCCCATTCTCCGTCTTCAAGACATAGGAGTTTTGTCCCAGCCAGAAGATTGCGAGCTCTTTTTCCCATACCTCCATGTCCATTATCTCTCTCATCAAACTTTTTACGCCCATTCGGATGTCCGCTCCCAATTTGATCTGTCTTTTCTCGTGGGACTCGTTTACTGGATACTGATGCGTGATAGAGTAATGCCGGAGATTCTCATACTAGATGAACGACGTGAGTTGTCAAGGCGGGTTCTTCACTCTACGTCTATAATCCTTTATGATCTCCTCCGTCCATCTGATGCCCAAAATCGTTATCAGGTATTCCCCCTCAGGTTTTCTCTCGACATATCCCGCGTTGACCAGCCTAGGCAGCTCATTCATAATCGTCTTCTTCGCTTTGCCAGTTATCCTTGCAAGTTCATCCGAGGAGAGAGCATCCCTCCGCAGCTTCCCCAACCTGAACCCCACATACGCGGCAAGAAGCGAGAGAGAGATAACCTCTCTTGCAGAGAACCCAAGCGGAGAAACTAGGATCGGCCCATCTGAGGATAGCTCAACCAAGCCGACTAGACGGCTCGAGATTTCAATCAGGTCCGGTTCATATATGAGCCTTTGAACCGTCTTCAGATTCGGATATGCCTTGAGCAGGAAGCGGGAAAAAGCGATGAAAACCTCGTCCGCGTCTCCCTCAAAGTCAGCTCTTACCTCTCCAAACTCTACGTGGACCTTGAGAACAGATCTTTCGTTCATACAATTACGCCTCTTGAGACTTTATTTTTGGCAATACCTCCTTCATGAAGGATTTCACGCCGAACGTTGTTGTCCTATACTCTCCCCGACCTATCCTCTCTATCCACCCCATGTTCACCAGCTCGGTTAGACGGGCCGCAATCGTACTAGGTTTGCTACCGGTCAGAGATGAGATATCGCCTGATGAGAGAGAATCCTTTTCAAGCCGACCCGTCTGGTACCCAACGTAAGATTTGATGAAATGTAGAAGGATGAGGTTCCTGTCGCCACCCAGCTTATCCCTAGGAACGATTATCACGGGTCCTTCGGATGCAAAGGCCACTATCCCACTTATGCCCCTCAACAATTCTTCCAAATCCACGGTCAGTGTTAGACTGGAAAGAAACTGGAATGCTGGTAGGATCTTGCTTAGAAAGCCAAAGAATCCCCTTAGGACATCGTCAGGAGTTCCAGTGAATTTGACTTCCATGTCCTTGTACTTTACCGAAAGCTCTATTGTTGCCTTGCCTTCGCCCATCTGATCACTTTCCTCTCCGCATCTGTAGCTTCAACAATCCATCTAATGTAAGCACCAGATATGTTATAAGAATTACCTTCCGCGACCGGTTAATCCGTGCCTCTCATCTCAGGTTCAGCAGCAAAAAGACTCTAAGTGCTCAGATCTCATGCGGAAGACTTGGATCAGCACATGGGCTCAACAACTTATATTCAGCACAAGAGAATAGGAAGTTAGGGAGCAGGAAAAGTTGAACGCACGAAGGCTTCTCCCAAGGCGTCTGAGCTTCCCAAAGATCTGCGATATTCTAGTTGCCTACCTAAACGCAGGAGCCGACAAAGAATTCGTCGGCTTAGGCGAAGTCGCCAACAGATCGAATGTCCAACTTCACAATATCAGTCGAAACAACAACTTCCTAAAGAGTTGGGGATTCATAGAAGAGAATGAGAAAGAGCCCGGAAAACACAGGCTGACAAGAGAGGCGGCTGAATTTGCATCCATGTACAGGATAGATCCCGACGGAGAAGAGACGAAGCAAGTCCTGAAGGAGATACTCATCAAAGACAGCATGATAGTAGGATTCGTGGAACGCGTTGAACGGGAAAAAGTCGCCAGAAATGCGCTGCTGGTCGACCTCCCAAGGACTATCGGCGATTTGAGGGCTGACAAGGTTGGGCTTAATGCGTTCCTAGACATGTTGGGCTACGCATTCCGGGTTGAAGAGCTCTACAGCTCAGTGAGAACTGTGACGGTGGCCGAGAAGCCGAAGGTCCTCAAACATGTACGGGAAGCAAAGAGGAAAGGTTCTGGAGCATCCATACCCATCCCGGTTCCTCATGCCAGCATCTCCATCACATTATCTATCAATCCGGAGATCTCGCCAGAAAGGCTGAAGGAATATGTGAAAGCCGTCCTCAAGGCATATGAAGAATCCGCGCGAGAAGGGTGATCCCGCCCGGTCTGCGTCGATAGTGCTGGATAGTACTGAGTCGGGATTGTGAACTATTATAGACTTGAGAAGTCTCTAACTCATCTGGATGAGCAGGGAATGCTCGAGATGCATTGAAACCAAACTGAGACGGTTCCGAACATTCCGGCTGGGACTGGCAGCTTTCACAGATCAAGTACAAAGCTGGGTCTAGGTTTGAAAAGGCTGCGTATCTGAGAGAAAAAAATAGGTGGGGCTGTTCTCCGGGCTGTGTCTCTCGGGCTTCGGGCTTAAGTGACGACTGTATCGACTCCCAGCAGTCTGCATAAGTCAACCAGTTCACTGGTGTAGTCACCGTAGACGAGATGATAGTGCTGGGCCAGTATGTTTTCCGTGAACTTCCTTGTTCTGTCACCAAGTATTATCTCCAGACTTGGATAGACAGGTGCTTCCAACTGCCATCCTATCTCGTGCCATTGTCGCGGTTTTACCGCTTCACCCACGATTGTGTGCATGGTATACCTGTCGCCAGCCGAAGCAAGCCTAGTCAATGTTATCTTTCCAGTCTTCATAGAACCCACAGCCATCAGGCCTGTCAGCTTGCCCCATGCGTATTTATACAGTCTAGGCGTACCCTCAAGTATGCATTCGGGCATCATGCCGCAGACGCCCATCAGGACCCGGTCGTCAAAGATATCGTAGAATTCCAAGTAGACAGACCGTTGGCCACTGACGTAATCCATCATCAACTCCGTTACGAGACCGAGGACGTCGCTCTCGCAGACGACAGGTATCTTATCTCCCACCAATGCCAACGGTATGCAGGGAGTTATCCCGTGGTATATGGGCAAACCGTATACGCATTTCATGCTCGCGGCATCGAACCTTCTCTCATCAACTATCTTCTGGAGAGCAAGATACACCTTTACCGCTTTCCTCACATCTTCCTTGGCAACTATCTCGTCTATGGTCCAGTCTTTGAACTCTTCGGAGATGAAGAGGTCAGCTTCCTCGTCCTTCACTTCATCAGCTCTCAGCAATAGCCTATGCACCTCGTAGTCCTCTACCTCCACGCCTATTCTGCTGCGGAGGGAGGTTTGGTCGAATCCGGCCGTGTAACTGCCCATATCGGCATAGCCAAATATGCCAACCCTCGAATTGGCCAATCTTGTTACCGCGGAAGCTGCATGTGCAAAGCTTAGTATCTCGCCGCGAACCCGCTCGGATTCCGAACCTCCATATACTGTCTTGAGCTTAGCACCCATGACCCTCAAGGGATACATAATGGCAGACATGCCTGCAGCTCCTGCAGGAGCTATGAGCACGTCCTTCTCTCGGAATGAGGGTAAAGCCCAAAGTAGGATCGGCCTGTGGAAGAAGGGTAAAAGGGTATTCACGACCATGGGAGGCTCAGCCCATGACGGAAGCAGAGCGGTCACGAAGTCGAATTCTGCACTCTTTATCTTAGACACTGCACCTTCGACATCAGAGAGGTTGATCACCGGACCAACTTCCACTGCCACGTTGATGCCGAGGGAGCTCAAAGCCTCCCGTGCCCGATCGGCGAACTTCTTGAGAACTTCAACAGTATCTTGGGTGTAGGCTGGAGCCATAAAGCTTGCAAATGCGGTGCGCAATCCGATTCCTCCAGTCTGTAAGGGTTTCGAATATCTTATAAATATTGGTGTATGATTGCTTTGACATTGCTTCAAAAGTGAAATGCCAAAAGAGGAATTGAGAGCCGACGTAACCACTGCGGTTACATCTGTTTTATTCATGTTGCTCAAAACAGAAATTCCAGTAAGGGGATTGAAAGATTGGATATTGAGGTTTTGTTGCAAGGCTCCTTATGTCAGTATAGGACTGACCCGTCTAGGGATTGCCGTCAAGCTTATTTGGGGAAACAGTATCCTTTTGAGGCCTTTGACAAGCAACTTGACGATAGCTATTCAGGAAGTGACTCTAGCACTTCATATTTGATTATTTAAGCGGATAGAGGAAGAGAATAACTCAGTTTGGTTTGGATGCGGGATTAGGCGAACCCAGAAGCATAGGATTCGGATTCTGAAAATTGCCAAGAGTTTTGTGAGAAGCAAGCTAGACCGCGAGCAAGCCGATATACTCTAATTTTCCAGTGATGGGGTTAACCCTGAACCCGAGGCTCTCCAAGGTGGTTACCCCCATGACTGAGCCGTCCCCTTCATCTGCGAAGACTACCTCGGAGACCGTCTCTAGACCGTCATATTCCACGACAATTACGCCAGTCTCCCGTTTTATCAACTTTCGCTCAATGGTCTTGAATTGTCTAAGGCCTCTGGGCTTGACATCTAAGGTTTCAATGGTCTTTCTAGGCACCCAAGTAAGCATAGAACCGGTATCAACCAATAGTTCAAGCTCCATTTTCAATTCTGGTTTCATGATGTTAGAAGCCTTTACCTTAACATATGTCAAGCCCATATCTTGAAGCCCTCACAATGATCAATCTCCTCAGAACTTAAAAACATTCTCACGTGCCTTTTTCTAGTTCCATCATCTTCTCAAGTTTTTCGATCAATGCCTTGACGAAGCCGTGTCTTCCTCAACCGTCCTCGGCGGCATCGGACGGTTGAAGTCGCACCGAGGTAGAATTGAAAGTCGGTCCTTTGGCGACACCCGCCTGCGTAAACCTTTCGATGGTTCAACGAGAAGATTCCAATAAAGCGAATTGAAGGACCATGTGACAACGGTTGTCACATCGCTTTTCGCTCGGTGGTTCAAAAGGGAAATCTCATGGAGAAAATTGAAAGAACTCTCTTGGATTAGCATACCTTCTAGATCACAGAAGCAAGGACGAAAGTTTAGGGATACTGTGGCATTCTGCGAAATAACCCCGTTTTATGGTATACAAGAGACGTGGGAAAATGTTCTCTTGAAATCAGTTGGTGGCATTCCTTTCTTAGCGGAGACCAACTGATATTTCGCTCTAGCTACCAGAAACATCGAACACCTTCAAAAGATTCCCGGCCCAACCGTCATTCCGCCCCATAGATTACATGGCTCGCGCCTGATTACTCAAATGGAAAGCGCGCCAATGAACCCACGCAAGATGGATGACATCGTGTGGTTAGGCGTGAAATTTATATTCTGGTTTTTGGTGATGGTTATATGGGGGGGAAAACTTGGAAATAGGAGTGGAAATAAGAAAAGTGGATTCGCAAGGTCGTCTGATCCTGCCGGCCGACTGGCGTGAGTCCCAGATGGCTGGTTCGAAGGAAGTTTACATCATAAAGCGCAAGCAACCCTTAAAGATCCTTCCAAAGCGAAGGGTTAACTTGGCCGCCTTCTTCGACAAGGTTGACGTAAACGTAGAAGCCATTGGAAGCTGGAGAGAATTCGAAAAGAAATTCTACGAGAGAAGTAGATGAGATTTCTGGACGCCAAACCCTCGTGCCCAGTTACTTCTAGTGTTAGAATATGCCACAGGCTTACTTGAATTTGGCGTTACTCTCACATAGAGAGCTTGGAAGCCGGAAGATACGGCTACTGTGCTTTCAACCGTCGTCTGATGGGTCTTTCCGTTGGGTTCAAAAGGAAAATTGAAAGTCAAGATGCTTGTTCTTCGCGAACTTTCTAAGGCTCTCTTGCACTTTGTCGGGAATACCGCCACTTGGGTCCGTATCGAGTTCTTTAAAGACATCCGATACGCTCTTGGATGCCCGTTTGGCCGCTTTGGAGTTCACTGCATCACTTCGTCTGCAAGCTCCTTTGAAGGCGCCTCTTCATGCCTAATCGCAAGTATTTCATTTCCAAAAACGAAACCATGGAATCTTCTTACACCTGAATATTTCAAATTATGAACTCTATAACCAAGTTTCTCAAAATCATCTTCACTCCATACGCTTTGATGCGTTTGCGCCCTGTTTCTTGTGAACCAAGCAAGCAGAAAGCAATCATGAAATTTTGTTGGAGTAACTACGCAGACGAAAGGAAATTCTCGCAGCTTGTTCAGAAGGGCTTCTCCGTCTTTCCGATCCAAATGCTCTAGAACCTCGACTAGAAATATGCTGTCAGCTACATTGGGTATTTCATATAGCCTTATGTCGGCTTGGATAGTCTTGTCATAGAGTCTCTTTTTACCCAACCATTTCAGGCTTTCCGAATCTGTATCAACCCCGACCAGATTTTCAGTGTGATCTCGAAGGTATCGACCCATAAGGCCATAACCACACCCGAGATCGACTGTATATCTGAATTGAGAACCGGCCAGCAGCTCTGGGAGGAAGCCCACTTCTCTGTTCAGGTTGTAGATGTACTCTCGGAACTTCATCTTCCCTGACCAAGCCAGTAAGAGTATTGTCTGAGATCCGTAAAGAAAAAGAAAGATGGAGAAGATGACAATTGGAGTTACGATTGTGTAGTGCATGTTTGCTATTCCATTACCTCCTCCACAAGTTCTCTTATTCTTCGCTTCGCCTCTTCCAGCATCTCTAGACCTTTCGCCGTTAGCGCGTAATACTTTCTAGCTCTACCCCTTACAACCCTGTTTTCCCGCTTCAAGTAGCCATCCTTCTCAAGAGAATGAAGAGTCGGATAGATGAGACCGGGGCTGACTTGATAGCCATGTCGTTTCAATTCTTCTATAAGCTCCACCCCAGAAATGGGATTAATGTTGGCGTGATACATAGTGTGAATCTTTATGAATCCTAAGAAGAAACGTCTTGCTATCGACATTTGATATCAAACTTTGACATTACCCGCGCGTATATTAAAGTTTTACCACCTAACCCCAACTGACGACGTTAGTGGGATGATAAGAGGGAGTAGAGGTCTTCAACTTTGCTTTTGTCGACTCTTGATAGGATTAGATAGCATGATGGACAATAGGTCACTAGGGGTCCCTTACTTTCACTAATCATCTTTTTCGCTATTTCCATTGAAAGTTCAGGAGCATAGGAGATTAGGTTGACACCGCAACATGGATAGTGAGTTCTGTGGACTTTATTGTCTTTGAGTAGTCTGCGGGTGATCCCTTTTAATCGGTTCAGGTGATCCGGATAATGTATGGTCAAAGTCAGGTCTCGTGGCAGTTTCTTTGGCTCAATGACCTCTAGAATGTGACGAACTTCAATGCCTTCAAGTGGATAAAATGAATTGAAAGCTAAGTAGCAACCAGGACATGCTGTGACTAACCGTTTCACACCCTCTTCTTCAAACATACGTATGTTTTCTTGGGCGACTTCCTTTGCCCCTTCAACATCACCCATCGTGTACAATATGTAGCCGCAACAACTTTCGTTTGGAAGAAGCCGAAAATCCATTCCTGTATCTTCCAATAGGCCTATTGCTGAAGTAGCCATTTTTTGGATTCTTGGAATCAGTGATGATGTACATCCCAAGAAGAGTGCTATGTCGGAGGAGGTCTCAAATTTTTTGCTGAGGAAGGCTTGACGTTCCCTTGGGCTACTGTAGGGATTGCCGTATTTTTTGATCGCTTTTTGTAGATAAGGAAGGTTATGAGGGATTATGCCGTTCTCTACAAGTTTCTGTCTCACTTTATACCTCAAGTCCGCCATGTGGCATTTGTTGCAGGTTGTACAGAGAAATATTGGATCTGTATCGTTTCTAAGGGATTTCACGCCTCTTATCTTGAGCTCGAGGTATTGATAAGGAGCCATAAATGGTGTGTATCTATTATCCTCCTTTATCTGATGTATCGGACATGCGTGGTCTTGATTAAACTCGGAAAACCAGTTTCTTATACCCATGATATCCCCTATCTCCCGATAATGATGCCAATGATATCTTTTAATTAGCTGCTCAGCCATAATAAAGATTTGTTCGCTCTAAAGTGAGTGTTGCGCTCGCGCCTGCGAGAAACACAGAATACGTTAAGAGTGTTAAGGATGAATGTGTCAGTAGGCAAATATCGCTGGGTTATCATAATTTTGGCTTACCTCTGTATGCTGGGGTTTGCTTTCACATTCCAGTCCCTTCCACCTGTCCTCACTTTGATTACTGAAGAATTGAGATTAACCCATGCCGAGGCTGGTTTGCTGATGGGTCTTTTTTCATTTCCCACCATATTTTTAGCAATCTTAACTGGCTTGCTTTCTGACCGTTTGGGACCGTTTAAGACTGGTCTGCTTTCTCTAGTCCTTATGGTTGTAGGGACGTTAATCTTTGCTGTTAGTACTTCCCTTGTTTATGCTGGTTTAGGAAGAGTTGTTGCTGGTGTGGGAGCTACAACTATTTCTATAGTGGCTGCGCAGATACTTTCGCTGTGGTTTAGAGGACGGGAAGCGGGAACGGCTATGGGAATTTTTAATACTGCAATGCCCGTTGGTACAATCGTGTGTTTCACAACTTTTGGCAGGTTAGGTGAGGGTTTAGGTTGGCGAATGCCGATTTTTATCACTGTTATGATAGATGTGATGGGGCTAACAGCTTTTCTACTCCTCTATAAACCTGCTCCAAACCCACGCCAAAAAATAGCCCTTGAGAAAGAAGGATTGTTTTCAAGTCTGCTCAAGGTTGGGGTCTCGGTGTGGTTGGTAGGGTTTTGTTGGATGTGGTTTAATGCAGCACTTATTTCCTTCTCGACTTTTGCACCAGACTTTTTCATATCAAAGGGATACAGTATCGGCTTTGCTGGTTTCCTTACGAGCCTACTAATGTGGGGTTCGTTAGGCTTGAGCCCAATAATTGGTCGTCTATTGGATAAGGTTGGCAATAACGATCTTTTCATCGGAGCGGGTGGGATTATTCTGGCAACTGCAATTTATCTTGTTACCAAATCAACCGATTTCCTCTTTTCAATGGTTGTTATGGCGGTGGCGGTGGCGCTTATCCCCGCTCCTGTCTTCGCTTTTCCATCTAAGGTTTTGAAAACCGAGAACTTGGGATTAGGCTTTGGTATCCTCTCGGCGCTCAGTAGTATAGGAGTGTTTTTCGGTAATTATGTGGTTGGTCTAGTCAGAGATAAAACAGGCTCATACGAAATGAGTTTTATCTTCTTGTCTATCCTAGCTGTGCTAGTAACAGTAACAGCCATCATATTAAGGGTCAAGATGAGAAGAGGCTCATAGTTTGGGTTTGGGATTAAAATTTAATCCCCACACATTTACTGACGTTTTTTCTTGCTTGCTTTCTTTCTCTTTCCCTTATATCCACACGTATCCCGTATCACACATGCAAAAAACACGCACGACGAACGAGAAACATGGGCTCCTAGGATTGTTAATCTTGAGTAAGGAGGAAACGACAAAAGGAGTTAAAGCAGAATATAGTATTTCAGCAGGTTACTGTTCTAATGAGCATCTATTTCTCCAGAATGCTCTTCAGGTTGTTTAAGGACGTCTCGACGCCGAGATGCTTTTCCCCGAGTAATGCTTCGACGATTGGGCAAAGAATCCACCAACCCCCACAAGACGCCGCATATGTGACTTCAGTTCCTCCCTCAACGGGTTTCAAGATATATGTTAGAGTCATGGTCACTCTTCCCCCTCCGATACCTTTCGAACGAGCCATAATCTTCTCGTTTTCGAGACTCTCCGTGATCTCCAGATCATACTTCGTGTGCTTCTCGGTCACGTGAGCAGATGCACCCACTCTATATTTGTCCTCGGCAGTGCGAACGTCGGAAGTGAACGCGACGCTCTTCCAGTCGCTCATCCATTCTTGCATCCTGTCGAAAGCAAGCATTTCCCAGACTTTCTCAGGCGGAGCCTTGATTTCAACTGACTTTTCTATCCTAACTAAAATAACGCCTCCCTGATTGTCTATCCAACTATCTCTTCTTCAGCATATAAGATGTGTGTAGAGCGCTGGCTTGTCCCCAAATTACGTGTTGAAGGAATGCTTACACATCTTATGGTTGAAGGGACACCCATAAGATAGACAATGGCTGTGGGAAGCTGAACCGGAATACGAACTTGCATTCAAGACTTGATCGACAAGTGGAGGTTATTTTCCCTTCTTCGGTGTGGGTGCAAGGCCGAGTTGCTGCATCAAGCTTAAAGTATCATACATTCCCCATTCTTCCACGATCTTGCCGCCAGCAAAGCGTTCGATGGTGATCGCCCTTATCGTTATCTTCTTATTGGTAGGAGGGGCACCCATATATTCACCTTTGTGTGTGCCAGTCATTGTAATGCGCATTGCTACCTTGTCTCCTTCTGCGACCATGTCATCAATGGTAAAATGCTGGTCTGGAAACGCGCTGAATTCCTCGCTGGTTGATTGTTTGATGTTCTTGATGCCGCGTATATCCTTGTCACCGTGAGAGACGAAGTTAGTGGCGTACATCTCGTCTATTACTGCCATGGCGGCCGTCTTCCCCTTGTTCCATTCCTCAATAAAACGGCGCGTGAGCGCCTTATTTTCTTTTGCTGACATGACAAATCACCCGCTAATCGCCCATTAACTTATACCTATTATATATAATTTTGAGCGCGCGAACGAACTTGCAATATTCAAACGCGAGAATACATCTGCCATGGTTACCAACAAAACGTAGCGTGCGTAGGGCCAAACAGCAAATCTGGCGCAAATTTAGCGCGGGGGTGAGATTTGAACCCTAGAACAACGGAAAGGATTATTGTGGGTAGCATCATAATATAGGTAAGTAAGATAAATACCATAGGTGAGGCAGTGCCCTGCGTTTCTGGTTTTGCCGGTCTGCCCTACCCGGCCGTTGAGATGAGCGTTTGAATTCTTCTCACAACCTCAGATTATGACTAGAAACAAGAACCAATCTATATAATTCTGAGCCAAAAATTGCCAGAACCTCTTAAAACGAGGCATATCTATCACTATAATCTGGAAAGAAATTCCTGTCTCTTTTTTATTAAGGGTGCGCATGATTATTTGATGGAGGTTTCTGAATTGATGAAAATCGTGGAAGCTAGAAATGCCAAAGTAGAAAAACGGTCGGGAGGCATCTTCATAGGCACAGTTGAAATCACGCCTCTTATTGACACAGACATGGGTTCCGAAGAGCTTAGGGCGGCCATAGTAACATTCCCACCTGGTACACGAAATAGGTTCCACATTCATGACCACGAACAGATACTTTACGTCCTGAATGGGAAGGGTATCGTGGCGACAGAGGAAGAGGAAAGGAAGGTCACCAAAGGTGACGTCGTTCTCATACCAGCAGGACAGAACCATTGGCATGGAGCAACTGAAGATTCTACTTTCTCTCACCTCTATATCACCAAAGCAGAAACCAAAACGACATTCTAGTCTCGTTTCAGGTTCTGTAACCCCCATTTGTTCGTGTTCCAGTGAACAACTACTCGAGGCGCGAAGAAACAACCAGTTGCCTGTATTGAACCCCCAGTGCTCAGCGCATGCATAATCCTGAGAAGAGATACTGTAACTTGAGACCGTACAGATTGTTGCCTTTGAGCCTCTCGGATCGAATTCCGTTGTCTGAACTCTAGGATTTCGATTCCTTCAGTCTGGAAGAGCGCTATAAAAGGGCATGTCCGCTGGAAAGATGCTGGAAGCACCCTTCAATATCCGCTATCTCTATGACAGTACTTTGACTCGGTTCCAGATCGGCTCGACCTCTTTCTTCGCTTCAGGTCCAAGCAGTACCGGTTCTATCCCCGCAATCTGGCATAGAAAGACTAGCGGGCGAACTCGATTGCCAGCCACCCCAAGTATGTGATTGCATGGAAAGACGGTTGTGAACTCGTCGAATGTGCAGTGAAGCCTAGCATGGACATGAGGCCACGTGGGATTCGTCCGCTCGTTTAAAGCCTTCCGCTCCTCTGGAGGAAGTTCAAGAGCCTCGCCGAGCACGATAACCATGTAAAGTCTATCGTCCCATAGGCCAAGCCGAGCAAACGTTATCTCGCCTGGAGCAGCGTCAAACTCAACCGATGCGCCGCCGGCCTTGAAGTAGTACTCCAACGCCGGATGGAACGTGACCTTCTTGAGGTTTTCCTGCGGGTCCATACTTCTTGAGGCATACCAGCTCGCGTGGTTTCCAGAGTTGCAGAAGTCCCAGAGATCTTTGTCGGGATGGTAAAGTCGAACGTCCATGAACAAGACGGGAAGCCCTCCGCTCAAGTACTTGAGAAGCTGCATTGTTACAGCTGCGAGAGAGTCTGCCTCGGTAGCGCAGACAGTAGGCTCTTTTGACCCATTCCAGTCGTAGGGGTCGTTCATAAGCATTTCAGCGACATCTCCCAAGCAGACGTATTCTGTGAGTTCCCTCTGCCCCTTTAGGCCGCAGAGGTCGAATCCCTGTTCCTCGTTGACCCTTCTCGTGGCCAAGTACAGGCGTATCTGGGTCTTGAGGGATTCACGGGTCAGCATCTTCCCATCGTACCTAATACGGTCGCCTAAGAGATTTTCAAACCATCTAAGCCCCTTCTCCACCTCGTTCTCGTCGATCTCCTCCATCTTCTTAACAAGCCAGAGCTGGTCGATTTGGCTCACGGTTGTGCCAAAGGTCTTCAAGATTGGCACGAGGTGAAAGTAGCCCGTCTCCATTCCCATCGAATGACCTCCATACATCCCGTAAACCTCATTCCGGATAGTGGTATACGCCTGGGCCGCACGGACCCAATCAAACACCCTGCTCCGCACTTCCAGATCATCCGTGTCACCTACTATGCGGTGGGTTCGCATTCCGGCTTGGCGGAGGGCTCCATCGGTCGCAAGCAACCCAACATTCCCCGGGAATCTGCCGCTGTTGTTTGATAGGCAGAGTATCGGCTTATCCCTGCCCACAGTATTTAAGAAAGGCCAGACTAGGAAAGGGAAGTCCCAAACATGATAGCAGAGGATGATCTGTTTACAATTTGCCCTCGACAGTTCCTCTCCGACCTTCTGGCCGACCTTGGGTGAGGTTATCGTCTCCGATCCAATGATAAGCTCCGGCGAGGTGCCATCGAGGTTTCTCACACCTGCCCTTATTATCTCGGCCCATTTCTGAACAACCTCCATGCATTCGCGGGTATTTGCCTTGTAGACATGTTCCCGCTCATCATTCAACATAACGATACCGATCGGTGTAGACCGCATGAATTAATCACCGATCTCTCATTAGGTTGAAAACGATTAAAAATATTGTGGTCGAATTTCCTGTAAAACGATTGCCATCCGTTAGACTTATTCTATCCTAGGATAGAGATGTATTAAGAGGATGTGATCCCTCAAAAAGGTTTGATCGTGAAAGAGGTTATGTGGATTAAAGATGATCTCGTCCTAGTTCTAGACTGCGGATCGACGAATTTGAGAGCGATAGCCATTGATTCGGCGGGCAGAACGGCCGCAGAGTCCAGCCGTCCCAACCAATCCTGCCCGCAAACCGACGGTAGACCTGGATGGTTGATCTGGAATATTGAGGAGATCTGGCACAGGTTATCGGAAGCCTCTCGGGAAGTGTCGAAGGAGGTCGGTACCCGAAACATCAAGGCAATTATTGTGACCACGTGGGGAGCGGACGGGGCTCCAGTCAAACGTGACGGCTCACTGACTTACCCGCCTATCTCTTGGCAATGTCCCCGAACCTTGGAGATTGCTACGGAGATCACGAAGAGGGTAACTGCTTGGGAGATCTTCCGCATAACTGGTTACCAGACCCTCTCCTTCAACACACTTCTGAAGATGGCTTGGCTTCGGCAACATGTTCCAAAGGCTCTAGACGAAGCCTACACATGGTTGATGATGCCGGGGCTCCTTGTGCATAGGTTGACAGAAAAGTTTCATATTGACCCAACAAGTGGTTCGACCATGATGGCTATGGACCTGGCAAAAAGAGATTGGTCTGAGCTGTTGCTTGAGCTTGCTGGATTGGATCCCGGCTTCCTTCCGGAATGGTACGAACCGGGACAAATAGTTGGTTATCTAACCCAAAAGGCCGGGAGAATGTGCGGTCTACTTGCGGGCGTCCCAGTGGTTGTGGGCGGCCATGACACCCAGTTTGCTTTGGCAGGCTCAGGAGCTGGACCAGACGAGAGTATACTCTCGAGCGGAACATGGGAGATCCTTAGCTTCAGGACAGGCCGCTTTGAGCCCAATCGAGCTGGCTTCGAAGGAGGACTGATTATCGAGGCCGATGTGCAGCGGGACTTATGGAATCCTCAGCTTCTTATGATCGGGTCGGCTGTCTTGGAATGGCTTCGTGAAAAGTTCTTCTCGGAGTTGAGAATCAATGAATATGATGCGATCATAGGGGAGGCCGAAAATGTAGCCCCCGGAGCAGGCGGCTTAACATTCATACCGAGCTTCGTTCGAGACAGCGGACCAACAAAAAGGTTCGGCACGTTAGGAACGATTCTTGGCCTAACACTGCAGACTTCGCGCGGGCAGATATATCGTGCAGCGCTCGAAGGTCTATCATCTCAACTAAAGGAAGCATTCCACATCCTTTCCGAGGCAACTAGTTTTGAGGCAAAAGGAATCCGAGTTGTTGGTGGAGGCTCAAAGAACAACTTATGGAACCAGATAAGAGCGGATGTCACAGGCCTTCCCGTGGATGTTACCTCACAGAAGGAAGCTACAGCCTTGGGGGCAGCTTTGACAGCCTTTATTGGGATAGGCAAATATCGTTCCTGGGAAGAAGCGCAGAAAACTGTCTGCCAAGAAGTGAGACGGTTCGAACCTAGCAGTAACAGAAGCCTCTATGAAGATATTTTCAGACGCTATGTGATGGTGTTGAATGATCTGAAGCCTTTTTACCGTTAGCGGAACGGATCGTCAATGTGAATTGGTAGAGCTGCAAAGGCTCTTGGGGGTTCTCTGCTATTTTTGCTGTTTAAGCCACTCGGCTACCTTCTGGAAGAGTTGGCTCCCAGACATGTCGATCACGGGTGATATGATCTTCTCCCTCGTTTCGACTGTAGGTTGGTACTTGTCCATAATCGCGAAACCCACGAAGGACCAGTAGCCCTTTTTTTCCTCAATGATTGATTTCGCAACAACCTCAGTCGCCGATATATGGTAGTAGATAAGGGCTACACCGTTGACCCAGTATATGCCTATGGGCTTTCCTCCGGACGTGACATTGGCGAATCTTACAAGTTCCTCGACTGTTGAGAATCTGACATAGTCCATGATAACTATTTCTTTAAAAGGTTCATAGCGAACGGTCATCTCGCTCAAGTCTACGAAACCTCCATTATCAAGAGACTTCCGGCATCTATTATTTCTTTTCCTTTTATCTCAACCAGCATCATGTCTTTGGAAATGGATATAAATGAAGAGGATCGTAACTAATAGGACAATCTAGGGTGGCAAAGAATGTCGAGGATCAGGGTTGCAGTGGCCGGCGTTGGGAATTGTGCTTCAGCACTTGTCCAAGGGGTTCAATATTACGCGGGTGCAAGGCCTGAAGAAAAGGTTCCAGGGTTGATGCATGTGGATTTCGGAGGATATCACGTCAAGGATATACGATTCGTAGCTGCCTTCGATGTTAACAAAGCGAAGATTGGTAGAGATTTGAGCGAAGCAATCTTTACGAAGCCGAATGTCTGTGAGAAGTTTGCTGAAGTGCCGACAATCAACGTAAGGGTAATGCCCGGTCCAATCCTTGACGGTGTTGCTCCCTACATGGCTGAACCGTTCAATATCTACGACTCCAAGACGCAGAAATCAGTCGAGGTGGCCGAGGTGCTTAGAGAATCTGAGGCGGATATGCTGATTAGCTATGTTCCCGTTGGAAGCCAAGAAGCGACACGTTATTATGCTCAGGCGGCGCTTGATGCTGGCTGCGCCTTTGTGAATTGTATACCGGAATTCATTGCCTCCGAAAGCGAATGGTCCAAGAAGTTTGAAGACAGAGGCCTGCCATTGGCGGGAGATGACATAAAGAGCCAGCTCGGTGCGACCATCCTGCATCGAAGGATAGTTCAGCTCTGTGTCGATCGAGGTGTAACGATCGATGAGACATATCAGTTGAACCTAGGCGGAGATACCGACTTCCAGAACATGACATCAGAGGAAAGGCTGAAAACGAAGAGGATCAGCAAGACAGAAGCGGTTACGAGCCTAGTCTCATACACGGTTCCGACAAGGATAGGGCCTTCAGATTATGTGCCATTCTTAGGCGATGAGAAGATATGTTACATATATTTGAAGGGGCGAAAGTTCGGGAATCGGCCGATCACGATAACAGCCAAGCTGGAGGTCGAGGATTCCCCTAATAGCGGCGGCGTAGTTATCGATGTCATAAGGGCTGTGAAACTTGCGCTTGATAGAGGAGTAAGCGGACCACTTATCAGTATATCATCATACGCCTTCAAACATCCTCCCGTTCAGGTGCCGGATGATGAGGCGAAGCAGTGGGTTGAGGATTTCATATCTGGCAAACGTGAAAGGTGATTCGACCGTCGCTCCAGCAGTGGAAACCAGTTTAAAGACGAAAAGAAGGTCCTGCTTAGATTCTTAGATGAGTACAAGCCTCAGACGGATGCTAACACGCAGCAGGTATGGTCCTTTGGGAAGTTGCTGATCGTGAAGAACACGGCGCGTTATCGGGCTAACACTTTTGGGTTTTACGCTGTAGGTGGCAGAAGCGTCATCGGGGTTAAATAGGACTCGCGAAAGGAGAGTGTGTGCAGTTTCCTAGAGGAGGTCAGAGCCGGCAACTCGGATGAGAGCATCCTTTTGGTCTTGGACAATTTTGCCGAAACGAGAAGCAGAATGCACAGGAAAAGCTCCTTGACGAGTTTCGCTAGGTGGTAGGACAAGAGAGAAAGCTGAGGAGTTGGGCATACGCTTAACTCATTTTCCGCCTTATTCCCCTGACCTGAATCCTATCGAGCAGATCTGGAGATGTCTAAAACGTGAAATATCAACCGCGTTCTTCAAGAGAGAAACAGAGTTCTTAGCAGTCGATCCATCGTTTTTAACATGTCAGGTGAAAGGCAGATACGACTCTTCGACCAGTTTTCCAGAGTTCATTGAAGGTTTGGCATGCTTGTTTTGTAGGCTGGGCAATAAGATTGATCCCACGAGACCTCAATAGCTCCTGCACATCGTCCGAGACTTTCATAAGCCCCGAAAAGCCTGTGCCCACAATGAACACCTCCAGCTGAGGTTCAGCATTCAATACCTCCTTCAAATCCTCAATATGAAGACGGTGCCCTTCGCTCCTCCGCCAACCATCCAAAACCCTATCTGGAAAGATTATGACGTCACTCCGGTATCTCTTTCCCCTTATCACTATCGTTCCAAAATCGTATGAGTCAATCAAGAAAACTCACCAATTCATAACGGGCTTTTCTAATCAGCTTATTTCTTCTGCTTTCTATAAATAAGATTCGATTTGTTCACCTCTACTTAAATTAGAATACTGTAACTCGGGAGACAACAATGTGGCTGAGTAAATTCTTATTAAGTGATGCTAAAGATATTCAAGGAAAATTGGTGACGAACAGCAAACGGGGGATATTCATTGAGGGAGAAATTCAAGAGACTTCTGAAGGAGGCTGATAGACTTAACCGCGTCTACAAGGACAGGATTGAAGAGTCCAGAAGGCGGATTGAAACCTCGCTCAATTTTCAAGAGTCAGATAGGGTTCCAATCCAAGTTTCAATAACGACTTGGTCAGGCTGGTATTTCCGGAAATACGGACTGAACATGGCTGAGTATTTTATGGACCCAGAGATTCAAGCCTTCTACCAACTCAAGGAGAGAATAGACGCCTTCAAAGAGCTAGATTATGACCATCTTGAGATAGGTACGACTGTTGGCGTTATGGGTGGTGTTGTTTCTCACCCATCGGTGATCGGTTGTCGTATAGTTTCTCCTGAAGATGATTGGCCTTGGGTGGATGTCAGATACCATCCTCTTGACACGCCTGAGAAGATTGATGACTTTCAGGTTCCCGAGATAGCAAAAGCGGGAATCATGCCCCAAATAATCGAGAGATACGAGAAGATGGAGAAGCTCGTGGGAGACCTTACCAATGTAACCATACATCCCGGAGATGGGGTTCCTGAGCGGCCGCTTCAAATGGCCGCTTACGCCAGGGGCTATAACAATCTCATAAGGGACATGTATACGGATCCCCATCTCGCCCATAAACTCTTGAGGAAGATGCGAGACGTAGGCGAAGCCATCCATAATTTCTATAGAGACCTTGGACTAGGAAGAGATCTAAGTGATGTTGAAGTGGTAGATTTGTATGACAACTTCTTGTGCCACTTCTCTCCACCTCTCCTCAGAAAGTTTGTCCTGCCTTACTACTGGGAGTGGGCTAAGAAGTATGGGTGGAAAAACTGGACCATCAGCAGCCAATGTGTCTTAGACCCATACGTAGAGATAATGACTGAGATACCAACAAAGGGCATAAATTACCTCACAAGCTTCTCAAACCTCAAACTTTTCAAAGGCACGTTCACACCCAGAAAAGTGTGGATAAGGGTAGCCTACGAAGCAAGCCTAATGCGGAACCAGACGCCAGCAAAAATCGAGAAAGAATGTAAGAGAATAACAGAGATAATGGCCCCCGGCGGCGGCTTCATAATGAGCACAGCCATTCTTGACTGGGCAACACCAAAAGAGAATATACACACGTTCATAGACGCATCAAAAAAATACGGAAGATATTGAAGCTCCCTGCTCATACTTTATGCGTCGGCTTGCACCAGCAACTATGGCGACTTCTCCGCTAAGTGGCTCGTAGGTTAGGCTCATGCACATTAGAGAGGCAACGTTTAATCAAAGGAAGCTAGATCGGGAGACGAAGAATCTACGTCCTTTACACCGAAAGGCGAATACGCCTCAGGGGCAGCATGTGTCATGTGCAAAAGGATTGAGGGGTTCCTATCGCTGCCAGTCGCCTTTGATAATCAATATTGAATCCCTGATGTCCATAGGCATAACCATGTCCCTTTAGGCCTTCAGTCGTGAAAGAGCCGTGCCTGGTTATACGTTGAAGAAGCCGTTAGACTCGTCGAAATCGGCTTCGTCGAAGCGTCTGACTGGGGCGGCGTCAAAATCTTCAAGAAACGCAAGTGGAAAAGATCAGGTTATTCAGAAAACGAATTGGGTTAGTTTTATAAGACAGTTCCGAGTACAAATATGTAGTTTCTCGGGGGAATAGCCCATAAGCTTCGAATACGTCGTAGAGACCGAGGATTTAACCAAGTATTATCAGATGGGCCCCGTCACGGTTAAGGCGCTTGAAAGCGTCAACGTGAAGATCAAGCGGGGAGAATACATCTCCATCATGGGACCGTCAGGTTCCGGCAAGACAACATTCTTCAACATGATCGGCGGGATAGATAGACCAACGAGAGGAAGAGTCTACATTGACGGCGTCGACATCGCCAGGCTGGACGCCTATGAGCTCGCTTGGCTGAGATGCCGAAAGATCGGATATATCTTCCAAACCTTCAACCTAATCCCTGTCCTCACAGCCATAGAGAATGTAACACTGCCCATGATATTTGCGGGTGTTGAAAGAGAGGAACGAGCGAGAAGAGCAAGAGAGATTCTTGAAACTGTTGGGCTTGGGGAAAGACTGAATCACAAGCCTGCAGAACTCAGCGGCGGACAGCAGCAACGAGTCGCCATTGCCAGAGCCCTAGCGAACAACCCAGTCATCGTCTTGGCTGACGAGCCTACTGGAAACCTAGACCTGCAGACGGGATTGGAGGTAATTACGCTCCTCAGGGGACTGAATAAGGAGAAGGGAGTAACAGTAATCGCTGCGACTCACGACCTGAAGATGATTGACGTCAGTGACAGAATCGTCTATCTGCGAGACGGCCAGATAGACAGATATGAGACTAGAGCCGAAGTGTACGTAAGGGTGGGAGAGTAGCCCCAGGTCTCGGGCAATACGTAGCCGTCAAACTTGTTACGCTATATGACTTCTCTCTTAGGTCTGCGACCGTACTTCCGACATGCCTCGAAATATAACTCGAGGTTTCTCAGGGGCACGTTGTCAGGTATCGAACCAGTTACATTTATGAAGTAGCCGGGGCAATGACCTGCCGTTTCCAGGCACCGGTGAACCTCGCCTATGATGGCGCTCTCGTCGGCGAAGGTCAACGCTCTTAAGTCCACGTTACCCACGAGAACCTTCTGATCGCCGTATTTCTCCGCTATGAGAGTGAGATCGCAGCTTGGTTCCATTATGAAGCCATCCGCTCCGGCGTCAGCCAAGTCGTCAACGATCCTATTGATGTTTCCGTCAGAGCAGAAGAGAACTACCATGCCTTTTCTCTTCAACTCATGCCATAACCGTCTGTACCAAGGGAATACGTGTCTCTGAAGCCAATACGGAGAGACCATAGGCCCCTCTGTCATGCAGATATCGTCGTGACTGATGAATGCCTTGATGTCACATTGGGACCAAGCTTTGAAGTCTCTCAGGGATATCTTAGCGAACTTCTTCTGCAGGCGTTCAAACCGCCTGGGGTCATGATACATCGCCTTCAAAGTCCACTCAAGCCCGAAGGTCATGATGTTCCACATGAAAACGGTACAGTAGTATCCGCCCGGAACAAGCTGACTTCTATGGAGTTTCTGTGCCTTCTCATGCTCTCTGTCGAAGTATTCAACGGCATCTTTGAGACCTGCATAGCTTAGATCTACCTCATCCTCAGGCTCATAGTTGAGGACATCCTCGACTGAATTAATGGGGAATTCGGCCCTCCACGTTGTGGGGAACAGGTGAGACCACGAATCAGGTCGAACGTCGAACGATTCACCTTTCTCTCTAGCTCGATCATACGGACTGTAGGACTGCAGAGTCCAAAATATCATATCGGTATCCAGCCTCTCGTAAGCCTTCGCTCGGGCCTCTTCAGGAGACTTGAAGGGATCTCCTCCATACAAGTTGGATATCAGCCCAGTATGCATAATATATTCGATCTGAGCTACCCTATCATGATCTTCAAGGTATAAGGCTGA
>Ga0315314_1000838_pt1 | contig 30134 bp, 19 predicted proteins | sample TDP9_MG_FD_203631 | JGI IMG/M metagenome (GOLD analysis project Ga0315314, IMG submission 203631) | Freshwater sediment microbial communities from Lake Towuti, South Sulawesi, Indonesia - TDP9 | ecosystem: Environmental > Aquatic > Freshwater > Lake > Sediment | place: Indonesia: South Sulawesi... | reverse complement strand
AGCAGGCTCGTCTGGCTCGGCGTACTCGCAACGGCTCTCATCTGGAGGAGATGTTGCAATATTCGGTGTGGCTGTGGCGGGACTTGTACAACTGGACAAGGATACATTACTCGTTGCTGGACGAGACACCTGCTATGGCGTTGTGTCTGGCTGGCGAGGTTTGGACTGTTTTGAGATATATTTTGTATCCTGTTCATGTCAGCGACCTTGTACGTTTGGACTGGGCCGAGCAGCGTAGCAGCGTGCTGGAATCAGCCGTTGAAGTTTATAAACGTAATAAAGCTTTACCAATATCATGAGGTAGTACCGAAACTAAGGACAATTACTTATTAAATATCGGGAAAGCCTGCTTTTCACCAAATAATCAACCATTCTTAATCGATATCGGAGACCCTGCATCGTCTGTCGGAATAATTAATCATTTAACGCCGTGTACAAGTTTATACCGTTATTAGTTTAGAAAAACTCAACGGCTTTATGCCTTCTTTAAGACATAAGAGAACACAAAAACTATGAGCCAGAATCTTACGGCAAATTCGATTCGTCAAATGCCACAGGTTACGAGCCCAGACCTTCTTCACATGAAGATTATTGATAAGCTGATTGCCAGCTGTCTCGACCAAACGGCGAATCCGCTTGCGAAACCTCAACCGCTCTGGACTCAACTGCGTCGGCTCTCCATACTTGGTCGGAACAGAAAGCTCTTGATGCTCAAGAAGTTGCTGCTTAAGTGGCTGCGAGAGATAAGCTCTATCGGCCAGAAGCAAACCTTTGTCAGCTTCGGTCAATTCCTCAACCATACGGATGTCATAGACGTTCGCGGCGGTAAGGTCAAAGGACTGAATCATACCGATAAAGTTAATCTTCACATGAAGCCTGAAACCATAAAAGGTCTGATTGCCATGCTATTTGCCATAGTTGGCTGTGCCCTTAAATAAATAGTTTCGAGCCTCCGGCTCCGACGAAGCGTCAAATACGAGGAGGTTTACCCGCCACAGGCGGGTTTACCTCAATGAGTATCGGGATGTGCACGAAGCCGTTTCTGGTTTAGGCGCTTATTTTGATTTTTACAACCACCGCCGTCCTCACCAGGGTTTGGGCTACCATACCCCGGCCGAGGCATATTTCGAAAATCGTTTCAGTTTCTTCGCTTCACGAAGCGAAGAAACTGAGGGACATATATTCTATATAAAGCTACAGTTTCCACCTTATAGAAGGCTAAAATTGGTCTGGACAAGTGGGAGTACCTGAAATGACGACATTTGTGGGATATTCTGAATCCTACAACTCACAAATCAACTTAAAAGAATGTAAACGAACTGGTCTGGAGGGTTCTGGTTAAATCAGAAATTTTACACTGTCGGCTTGCTTTACACGGACTGTTTGCGTTATAATTATGGCAGACAAGCTTTTCGGTACGAGACTAATCATCTCTGGCGAAAATTGTTGGTTTGGTTGGGTTTTTTAAAAGGAAGGATAAGTATTATGCGCAAAAGAAACGGCTTTACCCCATTAGAAATTAAGATGCCTGGTCGGGAAAGCGGAAAATTTCTAACGGGACCTGTTAGAAGAAACTTTTCTAACAAGGCGGGCTTTACACTAATAGAGCTTTTGGTGGTCATTGCCATTATCGCATTGCTAATGGCGATATTGATGCCGGCCTTACAGCGGGTAAAGAAACAGGCACAGGCGGTTACCTGTATGTCTAATCTGAAGCAGTGGGGCTATATCTGGTGGATGTACACAGAAGATAATGACGGTAAATTTAATACCGGAAGTAGTACGACAGGCGGAGCAGCGGCTAACGATTGGCCGGTAGTCCTCTGGTCTTATTACATGGAGCGAGGTAGCTTGACTACCTGTCCAACAGCTAAGAAACCACATTCTGAGGGAGTAAGATTCGCATTCGGGGCCTGGTCCTGGGATAAAGCCCCTTGGACAGGTTTAAAACAAAAGCAGGCGCCGGATTACGGTAGTTATGGACAAAATGAGTGGGTTTGCTACCGCGAGGCATCAAACCTTTCCGCCGGGAGGTACTGGAGAACCCGTCACATAAAAAACGCTGACGCTATACCCTTATTTTTCGATTGTGCCTGGCTCGACCTTTACCCGCATCATACCGACAGCCCTGCTGAATTCGAGGAAATACCCTCCAGTGAAATGAGTCTTACCTGCATCAACCGGCACAGTGGGTACGTAAATTCCGTTTTTGTGGATTTCAGCACGGTCAGGAAGGTTGGGCTGAAGGAGTTATGGACATTTAGGTGGCACCGCGAGTTCGACATCAACGGGCCGTGGACCACAGCCGGCGGCGTCACACAAGAGGACTGGCCGCAATGGATGAGAAGCTTCAAAAACTATTAGTGGTGTAGTGGTGCAGAGTGAACAGTCCGTAAGTCCTGGGGACTCCTTTCGGAGAGCACCTTGCGGTGAAAACAAATTCGAATGAACGAAATGCGGAGTTCTAAATAGTCACTGATTGACACGGATTTATGGAGGACACATCTTTATCGAAAGTTAGAATATTATCGGACAATTCGTTTGTGGGGGAGATGGAGTTAGTCGGAGTGGTTTTTTGAGTCGGATAGGTAGTTGTGGAGTGTTTAGTTGGGGTGGGGAGTGGCTTACGCCATGAGATAGTAAAGGGTTATCTCACGGGGTGAATTGGTGAGTAGTGAGCTAAAGTTAGATGCTGGATTCTCGATGCTCGATACTGGATTTCTGATATTTGATGCTCAATATGAGCGGGGCTATTTTATTGGCCAGCCGGCGTGGGCGTTGCCGGCTTTATGTTACGTCCCAGCCTAATTCTTCGAAAAATGGGTCGATGTATTCTCTGCGAAGCTGGGCTTCGTTATATTGCTGAGAGCGATACGCTTCTGTGTTGCTGTCGAAGGTTTTGATAATTTCTACAACTCTGGAAGGTACACTACGCATCCGGTAATCATTCTGCTATCATGCTGTTTCCTCAAAGAGTCTCTACGTGGTGCAAGCCTCTCAAAGGGTTAAAAATACCAGGCCGGAGAGAGGAAATCAAGTGTAAAATCGCGGCCAGGGCCAAAATCTGCAAACTCAACGTTGATGATTTTCCTAACATTACTACGAACTACGGTGTAAGCGCAATACCTACTCTGCTTTTATTCAAGGATGGCACGAGCCAAAAAAGATGGGTGGGTGTAACCAGTAAAAATGACATTACTGACGCAATCGACGAGCTGCTCTGAGTAAAAACAATCTAAGCGTACAAGGGAAAGGTTCGAACAATTTACGAAGATTTTAAAAGCGGAAGGCGGGATTCAGGCGGCCCCCATTGCTTCTGCCGAAAGGCATCTGCCGCAATGGGGGCCAGCCAAATATCAGCTTAGGGCGGCGGGGGATACAGTCGAATATCATCAAAATACATCGTACCTGAACCGCCGATTACTGGATTCTTCTTGTTGCCAAGGCCAAGGGCGAGCGTATTGACATTGGAAAGGCTCACGCCCTGGTCTGCAAATACTTGCAGGTCAATATTCCATCGAGTCCAGGTGGTTACCTGCGCTGCTTTTGGATTATCGTGAGAGATGACTGCACTGCCGTTGAGAGCAACATACAACGTCTCGGCGGCGTTAGCCGAATCGCCTCTGAACCAAATCGTCAGCGTCTTGACACCATTCTCAGTCCAGTCACGAGGATAAGTCAACGTCTTCTGCGCCTCTGAATACTTTAAGACACTGTTGTCGTAGAAGAGCGGCATTGCTTGGCTGCCGCTGTGAACGATAGTTTCCTCACAATAAGAACCGGTGCTTTCGTCTCCCACGGCTGCGCCGGTCCCATTTCCGGCATAGGCCGGTTCTTTACCATGAGCGGCATAGCCCAGCCCATCTTTCCACGACCACCATATCTCGTTGTTGCCGACATCGTAATCCTCAAAATCGTCCACTATAAGGAAGTTTGCAGTCGTAAAGCTCCAGAGAGGGCCTGTCCACGGACTATCGGGATTTGCGTTATTAACCTCATCAATTCGCCAATAGTAAGTTGCATTCCACAGAAGTTTCCCAGGTTCATAGCTCTCAGAACCAAGTGCCTTAGTGCCTTTATATTCTGGTGAACCTGTATTGGCGTTACGCACGACCTCTTTATCTGTGCCGAAATAGACCTGATGCGAAGCGGTATAAACGCTCGGCGACCAGGTAAGAACCGGCGTTTGTTTTACATCCACAGCGCCATTAGACGGCTTCGGGCTTCCGACGGCGCCCTGAGTAGTAAAGCTCCAGACGTCACCTTTATACGTTTTCATAATATCAAACTCATCAACACGCCAGTAGTAAGTCTTAGCCAATTTAAGCGGGCCGGGAGGAGTATAGGTCGCAGTTCCTGCAGGGGGTCCGCCGACGGCGTTGTTCACATCATCAAAATTATCGCCGAAATAAACATAGTGCAATTTCGCACCGAAACCTCCCGCCCATTTGAGATTTACATCGGACTTTACAGACTCGGCTCCATTAACGGGGTCAGGATTGTATGCGGTTCTGGGCGGAATCATAAAGCTCCAGACACTACCTCTGTGTTTCGTAACGCCATCTTGCTCAACATCATCTATCCGCCAATAGTAGGTTGTGCCCGGAACGAGGCCGTCCGGATAAGGAAATCCTGGAAAACCAACAGTAAAATAAGTAGAAGGCTGATTGCCATAGAATGCTTCGGGGGCGCCATCATTCACATCGTCAAAATTATCGCTAAAGTACGCATCGTGCGAGGCTGCATAAGCACCCGGCCCCCAGGTTATAGATGCCCATGTGTCCGGATGAATGGTACCATTAGCGGGGTTGGGACTTCCCGACTTCACGGCCAAATATTCTGCGATACGTATAATGTCATCGACGTTGGCCTCGCCATCTCGGTCAAATATCCGAACAAACCCTCGATACTTATCGCCCGGCAGATAATGCTTCGCCCAGGCCGCTGCACTTCCGCTGCTAATTGTAGCCAGAACTGTAAAATTGCCGGTAATAGTAGCAGACGTTGGCCGACGCGACTGCCATGTTTGGGTCAGCCCCCAGGCAATTCCTTCATCGGTAAGAACCACTTCTTCGTTGGTGTCGTTGGGTCCGCTGGAGGCATTAAATCCCAATACGCTGGTCGCACCACCACTACCCCAGGTGACACTACTACCATCCTTACTGCCCTGGTAGTAAATAGGCCAATCCGAATACCATACCACCTTGCCACCTGCATCAAGATATTTGCGAAACGTGCAGGTATTTGACATTGACTCTGCAACGGTGTTGGGCACGATGTCCTGACAGAACACGACGACGCTTAACGCTTTGTCGGCGATGTGACCATCCATCCAGGTTTTGAGCTGGTCCGCATTGAGAATCTTGTAGCCGGCAGCCTGAAGACCGTCTCGGATGCCCTGGCCACCTCCGCACCAAGCCGATGGATATCGCCCGTCCCAGTAAGCAGCACGGTCCCACTTCAAGGCCTGCCCCTGAGCAATTCCAAACATCGACATAAATAAGATTAGATAAATCAATTTCCTGCACATAATATTCCTCCTGTCAAAAAATTAAAATAATTATGGATTATGCTTTGGCCACATACCAAAACAAACGCTGTTTTTCAAGATATGAAATTCTCATTGAAATGTGAAAATCCACCCTCTCAAGCACAAAGTCGCCATAAAACCAACTCTGTGTCTTTCATAATAACTCCTCCTCATTAAAAAACCGTAAAAATTGTGACCGACGGAAGACCGAATATTCACAGATACCCGACCCTTCGGCTACCTCTTCGACTACGCTCAGGGCTACGGCTAATTCAGGGCGAGCTTTTTTCGCTCAAGGCTACGGTTAATTTAGAATATTCTCTCTACGGGCACAAGCTTCACTATTTTATTTATATCAAATCAGCCATTTTCCCGTCAAGCAAAATCCCCTGAGTTATATATGCTTAAAAAATACTAAAAAATCCAAAAAACTGAAAAAACACTTATTTTTGAAATCGCCCCAAATTGTTGTAAGTGTCAAAACGAAGTCCTAATTTACTGAACCTTTTTTTTGCAACATTTTCCCAATTGTCATACGCTCGCTATTCTCAAGAAGCATTACCCTTACTAAGTCGTTTTTTCCCAGATTTTTCTCCTTTTTTTCGAGATGCACCATAAAATACCTTTCGCTTCGTCCGTAGGGCTGCCCATCACTGTTTTCCAGCAGGATTTCGGCGGTTTCGCCAAGAAATTGCTGCCGATACTTCCGGCCCAATTCTATGTTTAAATTATGCAGTATTTTTGAGCGTTCTTTGATAACTCTATTATTAACAGCATCTTGCATCACTGCTGCAAGAGTGCCTTTACGCGGCGAAAAGCTGAAAACGTGCATTTTTGCAAAGCCTATTTCCTTGGCTAAATCGACCGTTCGCTCAAAGTCGGCATCGGTTTCACCCGGAAAACCAACGATTATATCGGTCGTTATGGCTGGCCTGTCGAGCCGGGATTTAATTAGCTCAACCTTTTCTCTGAATTCATCGGCACTATATTGTCTGCGCATCTTTTTAAGGACCGTATTGGAACCGGACTGCAGCGACAAGTGCAGGTGTGGCATAATGTTACGGTGTTTACAAAAAGTATCAAGCAATCGCGGCGTTACATCGGCCGGCTCCAGCGAGCTTAATCTTATCCTTGCCAGATTTGGTATTTCCGCCATTTTATCGAGCAAATCAGCCAAACAATCGTTTTGCTGATTAGGCCAGTTTTTTCGTCTGGCGCTATTCTGGCCGTAAGCTCCGAGAAATACTCCTGTTACAACGATTTCCTTATGTCCGGCTTTTACGAGAGTCTGCGCCTCGTGTAGAACGGCATTTTCCGGTTTACTGTGAACAAACGGACGAGTTTTGGGTACAATACAATAGCTACAATATGCATCGCAGCCATCCTGGATTTTAAGAAAGGCTCTGGTATGGCCATTGAAGGAAGTTAATGGCGGCAACTGACGATAATTTTTCGATTCATTTTTATACTTGATTTTTAAGTTGTTTTCTGCTTTAATTATAGTGTTAATGTATGGGCAGGATTGAGGGCTTTGGGAGCCCAAAGCGGCAGCTTTGCTGGCGACTAACCGTCTTAGTACGGCAGCAAGGTCATCTCGGTTTTTGATGAGATGAACATTTTTGCCGGCGTTATGTAATTCGCCGATTTGCACAGCGGGCAAACAACCGCAGACAACTACAACAGCATCAAGATTTAGCTTTTGGGCTTTTCGAATATATTGCCGGCTCTTTGCTGAGGCATTGTGAGTTACACAGCAGGTATTGATAACAGCCAGATTGGGCTTTTTAGGCGGCTCGATTTTGTGGAGCCCGAGCTGTTCGAGCAGCTCTCGAATCTGCTGGCTCTCATATTGATTGACTTTGCAGCCAAGAGTACTTATGGAAAAAGTTTTCATAGTATAGTATAATTTACATTTATCAGAACGGATTTACAAGGCTAATCGAAAAAGCAAGCGGGAGGTTTATTATGGCTGCAGAAACCGGAACGGTTTGGGCAATCGATATAGGTAACAATTCCCTGAAGGCATTGTACCTGAGCACAGAGCGTGGCGTTGTCGAAGTAATCGGCTTCGAAAATATCCAGCACGGCAAGATTCTTAGCGGAGACGGGGTAACAGATGCCGAGAGAGACGAGCTTGTTGCGTTAAGTTTGCGCAAGTTCGTCAATAAACACGATTTGAGCATGGACGAGATAGTTATCTCCGTGCCGAGCCAGAATAGTTTTGCTCGGTTTGTGAACTTGCCGCCCGTCGAGGCTAAGCGTATTCCTGAAATGGTCAAGTTCGAGGCCGTCCAGCAGATTCCTTTCGGCATTAACGAAGTGCAGTGGGACTGGCAGTTGATGACAGAGGAAGACAGTCCTGAAATCAAGGTGGGCATTTTCGCGATTAAAAATGAAGTGGTCAATGCGGCATTAGAGCATTTTAACAGAGAAGATGTTCAGGTCGGCTACGTACAGATGTCACCTATGGCCCTGTATAACTATCTGCTGCACGACCGTCCTGATTTGGTCGCTTCCGACAACAAAGCGGCGGTAGTTCTTGACATAGGGGCGGATAATACCGATTTGGTTGTCTGCACAAAATCAACGGTCTGGCAGAGATGTATTCTGATTGGAGGTAACGCCTTTACGAGGGCGATATCAGATGCATTCAGACTTAATTTTGAAAAAGCTGAGAAGCTAAAACGTACGGCTCCGGTGAGCAAATATGCCCGGCAGATACTCCAGGCGATGAGGCCGGTTTTTACGGATTTGGGTTCTGAAGTTCAGCGGTCGTTGGGCTTTTACAATAACTCGAACCCCGACACAAAAATCGTGAAGATTATCGCCTTAGGCGGCGGAACAAAGCTGCGAGGCCTGCTCAAATATCTACAGCAGACATTGCAGATACCCGTTGAGAGGCCGGATTCGTTCAAGAGGCTTGCGATAGGCACGGGTGTCTCGCCTGCGAAATTCCACGAGAATGTCTGCGATTTCGGTGTTGTATATGGTCTTGCTTTGCAGGGTCTGGGTCTGTCCAAGATAGAGAGCAATCTGCTGCCTCGAAATATTGCACGGTCAATGGCATGGGCCAGCAAAGGCAAGTACTTTATTGCCGCAGCGTGTATGCTGCTCGCGGTTTCACTTTTGTGCTTTGCGAGAACCGGTCTGGACGGGATGAATTACACCAAGAACAATCAGGTTCGACAAAGGATTGGGGGCATTCTTAATACTGTCGAGCAAGCCAAACAGAAACTCCAGGAAGTAAAAGATAAAAGTGCCGATTCCGAAAAGAAAATAGAAAAGGAGTTTAAACCTTTCGAATATCGTGAAATGATTCCGTATCTGCATGAGGTTATCATTTCAGCTCTGCCGAATGAGAAGAACAATCCCGGACAAGCCAAGCTCTATAAGGCTTTTGCCGAGGGTGATGTGGAAGGGATTATGGAGATTCCTCGCAAGGCCCGAGAGCAGATATTTATAACGAATATGTCAGCTTATTTTACAAGTGACCTTGCCACAGCTCAGTTTGCCAGCGGGGCGGATTTGTGGAGAAGAAGCCGCGGCATGCCCGGAGTCGAAGGTGATGAGTATGAGATGTACGATGAGTACGAGTACGAAATGATGATGGAAATGGAGAGGATGGGGGCAGAGTATGGACAGTATTATCCGGGGGGGATGTTCGGATTTGGCGCGACCACTACCGAGGAGAAGAAGCCCGGCTTTTTGGTAACCGTAGCAGGTTATAGTCCGTACGCAAAAATAGGTGAATTGATAGACCCTTATGGAGTCGGAGACAAGCCGGATAAATGGGGATTTGTTACTCGCTTACTGCACCTTGACGATTTTGTTGACGGCAATAGCCCCTTCGAGGTGTATAATAAGACCGACCCAAACCAATTCAAGCTGGAAATAGGGGAAGTAAGCTGGGAAGCTCAGATGCCCGCAGGGATAGGTATCAGAGACATTAGATACAAGCCAACACAAGGCGGGTCGGTGCAGCAGGACAGCGCGGAGTGGGTTTTGATTGACCCGATGACAAGGGAGATAATTAGTAAAATCCCTGAGTGGGACGCGAACGGAAGACCAAAGCTCGACAGCAAGGGCCTACCTGTTCAGACAGTCAATGACCGTTGGTTCGTATTAAACGTTAAATTTGTTTGGAGAGATGCGCCCGAGACTGTCAAGGCGAAGGCTCCCCAATTACCTGCATATATGCTGGGACGTACAAGTCCGGTTGGGCCGGTTACGCCAAAGAGTCCCAGCTCTCCGCAAGCAGCCCCTCGGACAACGGGCAGAAGAAACTTGTCAGTTGAAATAGAATAATTTTGTGAGCTAAAAGATGAACATACCGAATTTCAAAGATATTTTACAGAAGTTAAGTGTTTTTAAGAACAACTTATGGCTGTCGATGACGGTTGTCATAGGGATGATTGGCGTACTACTTTTTATCCCTACGCAGCTTATGAGCAGTAAACTCAAGAAGGAGATACAAACAAAAAGTGTTTCGATTGGTAAAAGAGTGCAGAGCGAGAGCGAAAATGCTGTTTCCAGTGAGCGATGGAGAATAGAGCAGGAGCGTCAGCAGGAACATGCCAAGGATGCCAACGAGATAGCCCGTTTGGCCGAGCAAAGCACTCAGAGAGAATTGTTAAGCTATGATATATTTCTTGACCCTAACATTTCCTCTACGCTGGTTTTTCAGGAATTTGGCAGACGGTATCGCAAAGCCATAGACACACTAATTGCCCGTGCAAACGCGGGTGATTGTCCTACAGAAGCCGAGATAGAAAGAGGTCTGGAGGATTCAGCAATAAATTCCCGCCTAAGAGGGGGGCGCTCTTCAATGTATGGACGGTCTTCGACGCCGGGAGGTTCTCCGATGCCGAGAGGTTCTGCGATGTCAGGACGTTCTGCGATGTCGGGACGTTCTGCGATGATGGGGCGGTCTTTGATGATGGAACCGTATTCGATGACGGGACGTTCGATGCCTACGGGCAGGTCTTCGAGAGGCATTTTGGGACGGTCAATGATGTTGGGCGAACTTGAGTTTATGATAATTGATGAGATTTGCCGAGAGAGGGCGAAGTCCATATCCGTTTATGTGAATCCGGTTGATTTGAGTGGATACGAATTCTGGGCAGATTATAAACTTGCGATTGACCCGAATGAGGCTACCCAGGATTGCTGGTATTTCCAGTTAGCTTACTGGGCTATCGAGGATATTTTCGATACTATAAGAGCTGTGAATTCGGAGTATGACAGCGTTCTGACAGCACCCGTCAAACAGCTTATGCAGACGAGTTTTTCTATGGGTCTAAGGAGGCCCGGGGCAGGCAGCAGGATATTTACGGGACGCAGGCAGCGTAGAGGCTCGCGCTCGGGCAGAGACGAAGTTGATAAGCCCAGCTACATTCTTTCCAAAGAAGATGGTCTGACAGAATCCTGCACGGGAAGGGTTTCCGATGACGATATTGATGCTATACATTTTAATGTTACTGTTGTGATTAATATAAAGTCGGTTTTGCCGTTTATACAGGAGCTTTGCAGCGCCAAGGAGCATAAATTCAGGGGATTCTCCGGCAACGAGCAAGAGCAGACTTTCAAGCACAATCAAATAACAGTTTTAGAGACTAAGTTCAGGTCGGTCGAAGAGGATGTTTACAGTCTTTACGATTATGGGGAAGATAGCGTGGTAGAATTGGATTTAATCTGCGAATATATCTTCAACAAAAAAGGGTATGAGAAAATCAAACCGGAAACTGTTAAGAAAACGCTAAAAGTAGAAGAAAAAACGACGGGCCGATAAAACCGCCAGTCCACAGGATGCCTTACGGCACAAAAACTTGAAAAGGGATTTGAGATATGATTAAAATAGGCAGCTTTTTCGAAGAACATGTAGAGAAGATAGTTTTGTTAATTGTCGGGCTTGTGTGTGCCTGGCTTTTGATTACGCGTGTTATTTTCAGTCCCAACGAAGTTTCATATCGTGATGGGAAATACAGCCCTGGCGCAGTCGATGATAAGGTGTACGAAGAGGCTGTGCTTTTGAGGGATAAGATTAACACCCCGCCTACAGACCCGGAGCCCTATAAGTCGAAACTTACTGAGTTTGTTGCTCTGCTCGATTCGTCCATAAGTGATATTGACGCTAAGCTATGGCCACAGGTGCCGTATGCGGTTGATGGACTGATAAAAGGAAAAGGGGGATTGTACCGCCTTCCTCATATCGGCGAGGTCAACGATGTGGCGGCCGAGCACATCAGAGCTGTTGCATATGTGCCTACAGATATTATAACCCCGGAGAATCCTTATGATAAAGCCCCGCATGAGCCGAATGATATCGACCTTGTGACGGTGGAAGCCAAGTTTGATATTGTGGGATTGTACGAGAGGTTCAAACATAGTTTTGTCGATGATGTGGATGAACGGTGGGCAGACCCGTGCCTTGCGAAGCCGATTTTTGCGGCTGTGCAGTTACAACGACAGGAATTGGGTGAGGACGGGAACTGGAGTGACTGGCAGGACGTTCCGCGGAGCAAGATTGACCACTATGGGAAACTATTTGAAATTGCAGAATATGCCAGCAGCTTGCCGGCCAGCAGATTAAAAGTGTGGAAACTTCAGTTCGATGACTGGCAACTGCAAATGGACCTGCTGCAGCCGGCGGCTTATCAAATCGCATCAGCAAACGAGGAGTGGTTTCCTCCGATGGTGCACAGAAAGTTCCTCGAAATACAGAGGAGAGAAACAATTGAGGAGAAGCGAAAAACCAGAGAGGAAGAAGAGGAGCGTGATAAGACGCTTGATGACAGAACGAACTTACGGCGCACCAGAAGCCCTCGTGCAGGCACAGAGGGAAGGCTTGGCGGAGGAGTATCCGACATAGGAAGAACAGGTACGGAAAGTCTTTACGGGGGTGCTTATAGTGGTCAGGATACCCGCAGGAGAAGCAGCCGCCGGACTACGAGCAGCCGAGGTGGTGTAACCGGCAGCGATGTCGTTACAGGGCTTCGTTCGACCGATAATAGACGTTCAAGAAGTACAAGAGGCAGAACAACGGATACAGATGTGTATGAAGACTATATAATGCAGGGACTGCCGGGAGACAGACTCACCCGAAGAGGGCCGTCTATGATTGACGTTTATGATGAGTACGACAAGATTTTGCTTACCAGATTAACACTTTTAGAGAAGATGCGTGAGCCTTTGGTGTTCTGGGCGCACGATGATACTGTTGAGCCGAGAAAGAGCTACCGATATAGAATCCGGTTAGGCGTTTTTAATCCTGTGGCAGGGATGAATCAGCTCAGCACGGAGGATACATCGCGGAAGGACGAAGTTGTTTTATGGAGCGAATTTTCCGATATTACAGAGCCGGTAGAGATTCCGGGAAGGTTATACTTCTTCGCGAAACACATACGTGAGGCAACCAAGGATGTTACAGTTCAGGTCTCCAAATATGTGATGGGGTATTGGCGGAGTAAAGATTTTACGGTAAGCCAGGGAGAAGCTATAGGTGGCGTTGTTGAGACCGAGCCCACAAAGCCCGAAACTACCAGAGATAACAGAATTATCAGAGACAGCAGAACAATCAGAGACAGCAGAGTAGATTTGCTAATGAGTCCTGTTGCCAGGCCTGAAGACAAGGCTGTGGAACCGGAAACGATTGATTATAGTACCGGAGCGGTTATGGTTGATGCTGTGGCAGTGAATGATTGGTCGGGCGAAAAGAATCTGAGCACCAGGAATTATTATGATATGCTTTACAGCTTTGATGGGGCCGTTATTGAGCACATGCCCATCAGAACAGCATACTGGGCAACAGATTTGCAGAAGTGGTATAGTGACATTGTGAGAATGCAAAGAGAGAAGCCGGAGCCTTTGAGAGCCTGGGGTACCGCTGGGCGCAGAGTGCGTCCGAGAGAAGCTGAGTATCAGGATTATTATGACGATGAGTATTACATGGAAGAGATGATGATGGAGGGTATGGGACGACCACTTTATTAGTTTTTGATTCCGATACTCGTGTCCGGAATTTAAGCGGATATGTTCGCCTTTCCAGTATTTCTGCCGGATTGTGAATTGCAAGACAGCACATCTAAAATAGTTTTTATACAGTGGTGCTGATTAGGCGGGTCCCACCAGATGTTTGCCTCCACAATGCATGGGCCATCAGGTGTGAGAGCCACGTCCCACCCAATTGCCCGTACAGGTAAAAACTTAGGTGCCGCTTCTTTGACCAATCTGCAGGTCTGGGGCCACGACGGCAGTTGAAACTGGTCGAAAGAAACCCCTGTTTCAGGATGGATAGGTATAATTTCTATCCCTGCGCCAGTTGAAGTGATTTGATTAGCCGGCTTCAATAGGCCGTTGTCCAGAGAGATTGCTGCTTCTACATTGCCCGTCAGGCCATCTATAAAGGTATCAACGATATGCCGGCCTATAATCGGCTTTAAGTGTGCATGCAAGATACGACATTGGCCATTGCTGTCAACAAAGGTGATAATCCGAACCGTCTGAAGAGACTGAGTACCGCCCAGACGTATCAGCTCGGGATGATTCTTTAACCGTTGCTGAATTACGAAGCTGTCAGCTTTGGGATGTGAAAACATGAAATCATAAAGATGGCGGGCTGTGTATAGCTTTCCAAAGGCGTCGATAAATCCTCGGTTGGACCTGGTGAAAACATTTAGTCCCTGCCCGTAAGCTCCTCGGGCGGGCTTAATAACGAATTCTGAAGGCAGCCGGTTGTCAAAAAATCCTTTCCAATCGTCAGGGGTTGTGAGAACTGAACCGTTGTACGACCATCCCGGAGTTTTTCTAAAGAAGATAGCATACAACTTTGGAATAGGAAGACCCAATGCCATGCAGTAGCGGTAAAAGACGCTTTTATCTTTCAGAAGAAAAGCCCAAGATGCGGGGTTAACGGCTTCCTGCACCTTCGTTAATTTTTTTCTGCTTATGTATTTGTGCGCAGTCTCGTTAGGGGTACTGCGTATATCCCGCGTAGCGTCCCTTACGGGACTTACTGGAGAAGATTTGTCGGGGGAAAGAGCCGGCTTGAATAGCCCAAGCCTGAATGCTTCATCAGGCAAGAATTCTTCTTTACTGCACAAACGAACAGCATGTAAGAAGGTACCAGGATATTCCGGGCTGTAGAATGGTGTTATCTTGTGGCAGAACTGCGCTATACGGAAAAGTTGTTTTAATGTTCTGACAGACCACATACTCATATTTAAGTAAACCTTTCGTTGAGGATACGCTTAATTTCGCTTATTCTGTTCTTTAGTAAAAGCCTTTTGGGCGTATGAATTCGCTGTGTCAGTGTTCTAAGAATTCCTTGATTTGGTGCACCGTTAGAAAAAAGACGTTGTTTTCTGAGGGGGTGTGGTATTTTTCCCCTGCCGGAGACCCAAAGTTTTCTGAAATTCTTGTTGGACTCAAGGGAGGCCAAGGTCGTGGCTGGTGTTTGATTTCTATCGGACAATCTTAACAATCTTGCGAGCATTTCTTTAAAATCGCTGAAGAATAAATTGCGAATTTCATCGTCAGAACTTCCTAAGTTTTTAAGTCCTGTTCCAACAACTCCTCCGCTGTTCACAATGAAATCAGGCAGAAGCCTTATGCCTTTTTCGTTAATCTTCAGCTCTCCGGCCGGGGTACAAGGTACGTTGGCTGCCGGCACAACAACTGTACAATTAAGATTTGTGGCTACTGTTTCAGTAAGTGAATGGGTCCGAGCACAGGGGATATGAACCTTCATTGGCAGAGAGAATAATTGCTCTTTTGAAATTTTTTCCCAATTTCCATTTTCATCTACCCAAGAATCATTGTATTTCTCCGAGGCTTTTAAAATTTCTTTTATATCAAGCCCATTAGGGTCAGCCACTGCACCAATGCGTGTTGAGGCGCCTATTAACCTGCCACCCCATCGGTTGATTTCTAATGCCAGGTATTTGCCGACAGTGCCCAGCCCCTCAATCGTAATCGAGCATTTTTCCGGTGCAATCCTGTAATATTCCGCTGCTGCCAGCACTGCGGAAAAGGTTGACAGTGCGGTAAAATAAGCTGAATTCCCCGGCAGAGTACCGACTTTTACACCCGCACCGTGGTATATGTTCATAATATCATCTGAGGTAGAGTTCATATCAGTCCAGGGCCAATAAATCCGTGACTTAATTAGCGGAGCAATGTGCTCGCCGAATTTCCTTAACATAGCGGCCCGGTCAGCGAGGGGCAAGTCAAAGGGTAATCTGACAGCAGCTTTTGCACCGCCCAGAGCTACTTCGTAAAAACTGTATTTGTAGGTCATTGCCTTTGCCAATAACTCTGCCTCCTTACGGCAAACATCGGGGTATAATCTAACACCGCCGCAAGAACCGCGTAATGCGAATGAATGAATCACCACCCACCCTTGCAGTTTAAATGGGGGGTCGTTAATTTCAGCCACGAATAATGGTGAATCGGGAATTTTTTCAGGGGCCAGAGTTTTTGTTAGTGTTTCTATGTCCATTCTACCTCACTACCGTGCCAAATTTTCTGAGGGAAGACCTCAGTGGTAAATCAGGCATACCATAAAAGGCTGAGTTAAACATTTCTGATTTTTCAGACCACTTGTGTGCATAGTTTACACAGTTTATCATAAGAAATCCTTAAATATTCTGGGAAAATAGGCTTTTCCCGTAAGTCCCGTAAGGGACGCTACGCGGGATATGACATAAGGCATCCGCCGCAAGGCGTCCGGCAATTCTGCCGGACTGCGGAGATACCAGCTTCGACAACGACAAACCAGCTTCATCCCGTCCGGTCTTCGACGTCTCGGTTCTGTCAGAGGACAGAGGACAAACTCTGATTCCTGACTTCCGACATCTGTCTTCCGATTTCTGACTTCCGAAGGCTGTCAATTTGGAAAATGTTGCAGAAAGGGCTTGAGCTCTCGGTTGGAATCTGCTATGCTTTTTTGCAGGATTTGCGCCGTTAGAGACCAGAAGGAAAAAATCTCTAACGGTGTTTTGTCTGTAAAAATATTGCAGCAGGAGGTCATCCGAGAATCTGGAATGAAACGCATTCTTTACCTTTCTCGAGGGGGTGCAATTGGCGGCAGTCAGAGACAACTTTACTACGTTGTTACAAACCTGAATCATGGCTACGAACCGATGGTTGTCTGCCGCAAGGATGGCCAGTTTTCCAGCCGGCTGCAGGATTGCGGCGTCGCGACGAGCGTCTTTCCTCTCCATCCGTGGCGGAAGTTTCCCGATGCGCTTTATCGCTACCTGGACGCCGAGCGTATCACCAAGTTCGCAAGGCAGCATAAAGTTGCGCTGGTTCATAGCTGCGACCTGTGGCTGAGCGGCTATCTGAATTGGGTCGCCAGGAGACTAAAAATTCCATCGGTTCTGCACGTCAGGACGCCGATTCAGCCGGAAGAGGTTCGCAAGCACCACTGTAATAGGGCGATGTCGATTATCGCGATATCCCAAAGGATAAGACGAAATCTGATTTCCGCCGGCATCAGCCAGGAGAAGATAACGCTGATAGATGATATGGTGGACCTGGAGGTTTTCAATCCGCAAAGGGTAAAGACGAATGTTTTGAGGCGGGATTTTTCGCCAAGCGGTCAGGTGCTGGTAGGCATTGTCGGACGTATTGGACCGTCCAAGCGCCAGTTGGAGTTTCTTCAGGCGGTCAGGCTAATCATTGGCGATTTAAGACGAAGCGTGACGTTTTTTGTAATCGGTGATGTCTATTCGCGCGAGTACTTCAAAAAGCTAAAGCGATTTGTCGGTGAAAGCGGATTGAACGGGTATGTGGTCTTCACCGGCAGGCGAGATGATATGCCGCAGGTTTTAAGCTCACTGGATGTGCTGGTGAGCCTTTCCGGTGGGTCGGTTATGTTCGAGGCCATGGCCTGCGGCAAAGCAGTTGTTTCGGCAGGATTCAGCGCCAAAGAAGATTCAGTGCACATTCAGGATGGACTGACAGGAGTGCTTGTAAGTTCAAGGCGGCGGTCTGAGCTTGCCTGCGTCCTGAGGCGATTGATAAACACTCCGGAACTACAAACGCGAATCGGTCGTCAGGCAAGAAAATGGGCTGAGAACAATTTCTCCCATATTGAGATGGTCGCCAAGACGGAACGGCTGTACGACCAACTGATTCAAAGTTGATCCGGCATTTCTGCCGGACTGAAAGTGAAAAGAGGAACGGGGTGAATCAATACTTTCCTTATTGGCTTGCCCCGTTAGAAGAAAAACTTTGTTTTATAATGGCGCTTGTATTTTTTGCAGTTTCAGATAGAATTAGAAAGACAAAGACCGGGTGTAGTAAATTGATAAGCGAATGAACCCCGTTAGAAAAAAGACGTTGTTCTCTAATGGAGTGAACCTATCGAATCCGGCAATTTTGCCGGATGAGGTCTTATAGGAGATAGTGCTATGCAACGAAATATGATTCTCGTCCCGAAAGAGATATGCCGTAAGGCATCCGGCCCCGTCATTGCCGCTGGGCGGCAATGCCGGGCTGCCGGACTGCGTATAACCTGCTTTATTGTTCTTGCGTTTGCCTTTGGCGTAAGGGATACTGCATATAATAGTGCTTACGGGGAAGATGTCACCACAAGCCCCTATGTAAAATGGAAGAACGGTCCATCTCATAGTGCCGATTTTTTCCCTATCGCGGTCTGGCTGCAAAACCCAAATAATGCGTGGAGGTACCAGAGGGCCGGTTTCAATACGTACGTGGGTCTCTGGCAAGGCCCAACGGAAAGCCAGCTTTCAGAATTGAAAAAGTTCGGTATGAAAGTCATCTGCCATCAAAACGAAGTTGGTCTTAGACACGTAGATGACGCGACTATTATCGGCTGGATGCACGGGGACGAGCCGGATAACGCCCAATCTCTGGGAGAAGGCAAAGGCTACGGTCCACCGATTCCGCCGGAAAAGATAATTAATGACTACCGTAGGCTCCGCCGGGCCGACCTTACGCGGCCGCTGCTTCTAAATCTCAGCCAGGGTGTGGCCTGGGACGGCTGGTACGGCCGTGGTGTTCGTACGAACCACCCTGAGGATTATCCCGAATACGTAAAGGGGTGCGACATTGCTTCATTTGACATCTATCCGGTCGTCCATGATAACCCACAAGTGGCAGGGAAACTCTGGTACGTCGCAAGAGGTGTCGAGCGCCTGATGGAATGGACCGAAGGGAAAAAAGTCGTATGGAACTGCATTGAATGCACGCGAATCCACAACCGTGAAAAAAAGGCAACACCTCATCAGGTCAAATGCGAGGTATGGATGTCCATTATACACGGCTCGATGGGGTTAATCTATTTCGTCCACGAATGGCAACCGAGATTTGATGAATCGGCGCTTCTGAACGATGGCCAGATGCTTTCGGCGGTTACTGAGATAAATCGGCAGATTACCGAGCTTGCGCCGGTGTTGAACAGCCCGACGGTCAAAGATGCTGTGTGCGTATTGCCAGATAACAAAGATGTGTCTGTGGCGGTTATGGCGAAGGAGTATGAAGGTGCGACATATCTTTTTGCGGTGGGGATGCGAGACGACAAGACAAGTGCAAAATTCACACTGCGGTCTATGGAAGGCCAGAGGACAGTGGAAGTTCTTGGTGAGAATCGAACAATTATGTCAGAGAACGGCGTTTTCACGGACAACTTCGAGGCCTGGGACGTTCATCTTTACCGAATCGGGGACAAGCCCCCGACAGTCGCAATGGTGGACAAGAACGCTCCAACCAAATTTTAGAGTGCCTAAAGTGCCTGAAATGTTCATGGCCATCGTTTAAGGTTTTCGATGCTCTGCCGTAAGGCATCCGCCGCAAGGCGTCTCTTTCGGGACTGCGGAGATACGAGTTTCGAGAACGACAGACGTACTTCTACACTTCCACATTAGCTCACTTCACTTTAAGCACTTTAGCTCATCGGCCCCAGCCGGAGTTAAATACGGCTACCATTTGCAGAAATAAAAAGTTGCAAATTTCATCTGCTTACTTTAGAATTCAGGCCGATAGTTTACTTTTTTGAAAGGATTGATGAATGAAATACGACGTAGCTGATTTGTCGCTGGCGACGGGAGGTAAAAAACGTATTCTCTGGGCGGATAACGATATGCCCGTATTAGCGGCGATACGCAGGCGATTTGCAAGGAGCAAGCCGTTAAAAGGTATGAATGTATCAGCGTGCTTGCATATAACCGCAGAGACAGCGAATCTGGCCCGGACGCTCAAGGCTGCTGGGGCGAACGTTGCTCTATGTGCATCGAACCCACTCAGCACGCAAGACGATGTGGCGGCTTCCCTGGTTAAGGACTTCAAAATAGCGACCTTTTCTATCTGCGGCGAGAATCGGGCCACATACTATAAACATATCAACGCCGCAATCGACCATAAGCCAGTTATTACATTCGACGATGGTGCTGATTTGGTGAACGAGCTGCATACTCGCAGAAAGAAAGATGCCCACCGCATTATTGCGAGTATGGAAGAGACCACAACGGGAGTTAGTCGTCTGCGGGCGATGGCGAATGAAGGCAAGTTAAGATTCCCGGTCATTGCGGTCAATGACGCTGCGACCAAACACTTATTCGATAATCGCTACGGCACAGGACAATCGACGGTTGACGGTGTCATTCGCGCTACTGATTTCCTGATGGCCGGCAAAAAAATTGTTGTGGCAGGGTACGGCTGGTGCGGTCGCGGTTTTGCCATGCGGGCCAGAGGAATGGGAGCAATAGTTACAATTACGGAAGTTGATGCAATAAAGGCACTTGAAGCGGCTATGGACGGCTTTGAAGTTATGCCGATGGCTAAGGCGGCAAAGGCAGGTGAGCTGTTTGTAACACTTACGGGCAGTAAAAATGTCATACGGGCCGAGCACTTCCGGGTGATGAAGGACAGAGCGGTTGTCGCCAACAGCGGGCATTTCAATGTTGAGATAGATTTACCGGCTCTGAAACGGCTCAGCAAGAAGGTAATCCGTAATGTGCGCAACCACGTTGATGAATATATCCTGAAAAATAACAAGCGGATTTATCTTCTGGCTGAGGGGCGGTTAATTAATCTTGCAGCCGCTGAAGGTCATCCTGCAAGTGTGATGGATATGAGCTTTGCGACACAGGCGTTACAGGCTGAATATGTGGTAAAAAAACAGGGCAAGCTTTCCGTTGCGGTTCACAATGTCCCTATCGAGATAGAGCGGCAGGTAAGCAAACTCAAACTAAAGTCAATGTCGATAGATATAGACCAGCTCACAGCCGAGCAGGTTGCTTACCTTGCCAGCAGCGGTGAAGGGACGTAAGATTGACTATTTTCTATTTACTATTGACCATTGAAAAGAAAATGTCAATCAAATTTATTAGAAAATAGTCAATAGACAATAGGTAGGCTTATGGATAATAGAGAGACAGAGAAGGCGCCGATAGCGGTCTCGAAGTCTTTTATGGCAGTCGGCCCTACGCTGCACTACAGCCATAAGAACGTTCAGACGTACTGGTTTCTTGCTGTTACGGCCTTTATCATAAGCTGTTTTTTCTGGTCGAAGATAGCAAGCAACTCATTCTGGTCGTTCGATATTCAGACGGCAATAAAACCGGCATCCTGGCATCTGGGCCAGATGACCACAACGGGAGTGAGCATATTCGAGTACCCGTGGCAGATTGTTATCTTAGGATTGCTTATGGGTATTCTGTCAATTGTTCCGGTGTTGATATCGCAATTGTTGAGCTTCAGCTACAGTTTTGTTTTTATATTGTCGGTGTTTTTTTTGGCCAATTTGCCGGGCTTCGCGATTTGTCTATTGGTAAGCTGCATTGCGGCGGCGTGCCGGCCTCTTCGTTTTCGCTCGCGTTTTGTTGCGATAGCATTATGCACGGCACCCCAGCTTCTTTACTGGGAATACTTCGGCGGTGTCAGAGGTGTAGAACCTATCAAATGGGGTTTTTCTTTCGCACCGTGGATTTTTGCCTGGCTTGATGCTTTAACCATAGCAGGGTTTGTTCTCGGCATAGGCCATTTTACGCGTTATCGGCCGGGTTTGGTCTGGATTTTCACTACCATCACACTTATATTGGCTGTTGTTGTGTTTGAGGTAACAATCGGCTTTGATGAATTAGACTATCAGCTATACGTGGCCAAGAATAATCCGGAGCATGTCAGCGAATTTCACGACCACAGTATCACAGAAGCGCTGGATGAAACAACGAAAGACCCTGATATCAAGAAATACCTGGAAGGTTTCTTTTATCCTGCGGACCCAATAGCACTGCGTGAAGAGCTGAAGAAGGAAATCCAGTATAAATTACTACGTTACGACCGCTGGCCAAGCTGGTTTATAGTGCCGCAAGAGTTAGAGTATCAGGCGAAACGACAAGAGCTGTTCGAGCAGTACAAATTGTTCATAAACAAACGTCCCAACAGCCGTCGGATGCCGATAGCGCTTTACTACCAAGCGCTTCTGAGCGAGTACAGCCCGGACATTAATATGCTCGGGCAAAAAGAAGCTTTGAATTTTTACAGCGATTATCCATACGAGGGGGCACGTAAGACATGGTATCGGCTGTACAGTGAATTCGGCGAGAGTCCGGAATCAATAGAGGCACGATGGCGAATCGCAAAACATTGGGCCAGCCAGAGTAAATTTAAGCAGGCTGAGGAGCTTCTTGGCCAGGCTGAGACTATGCTGGCGGCTGAGCGCTCGAAACTGCTCGAAAAAGAACCCGGCAGAAATGCCGGGTCGGACGAGCTATTGTTCGGCCTGTTTCGCCTTCCAGCCGACTCGGTTATGACAGTACCGAAGTTGAACGAGCTGCAAAGAAGATTAGGTCAATTACGAACGCTAATAGGGCCTGAAAATCGAACAGATGAGACAGAAGCAACTAAACGTTTGGCGGAGTTTGTTATGCTAAATCCGCACGCCTCCGATTATTCTCAGCGCCTCGACGAATTGCTGGGACAAATAGATGATAAAGACAGGCTTTGTGACAACATTCTGTTGGCTCAGACAAACCTTGTCGCTGATGAGCAGCTCCGGGCCGAGAAATTAAGCGAGCTGCACAAGGAATTCGACAAGACCGATGGCGGGATGTCGGCGTTGTACGAATTAGGGCTTTTGAAGATTGGCCGGTATCAGGGCCAGTCGAATTCAGAGCAGAAGAAAAAATATTTAGCGGATGCAAGAGCAACTCTGGCGAGCTTCCTCACTTTGTATCCGAACAGTTTTTGTGCCGAGCAAGTTAAAAAGAATCTGGACGGCCTGCCTGCTAATTGACGATTGTTTTTAACGTCTTTTCCAATTTTCAATCATTGATAATCAGTTGTTCGCGGGGATTTGAGTTGACATTTCCATAGATTTTGTTAATATAAAAGTTAGCTGGAGGCGTTTGTTAGGCTATTTGATTGCAGCGAATTGAATGAGGACAATAACAGAGCGATTACAATTCGCTGTTGTGGGTGATGTTAGATGAAAAACTATAATTCATCCTCCGACCGAGACAATCGGACCTCGGCAAGCTCAGTCGAGCCGAAAATCCTGCTTGTCGGCGAGGTCGGTAAAGCCTTTTTGGATGCCGGTGCCATCACGGATAACTGTGAAGTCTGTGCCACTATGCTCGATGCAATTGATGCTGCAGCGAAGAATAACTTTGCAGGAATTGGCATTGTGATGTACGGGATGTCGGCCAAATTAAGCTCGTCTTTGAAAGCCTTGCGGGATAACTGCGATGCGAAAATTATCCTTCTGGCACAGATGTACGAAGAGCCGATAGCAATACGACTGGTCGGCTCAGCTTACAACGGAACAAGCATAGCAGACGATTATTTGATTTGTCCGGTCCAGCCGGATAGGTTTTACGAATCCATTTTAACCCCGGGCCGTATTAAGGCTGAGGCCGGCCCCCCTGCCGCTGCCGATGCAACAATAGAAATGAAAATCAAACACCTTGAAAGATTGGCCACGGAGGATGATTTGACGGGTCTGAAGAACAGGAGATATATCCTGGAATTTTCGCGGCAAATTATAGAGCACGCCGGAAAGGAAAACGGGCGGGTAACACTGCTTATTTTCGATATCGATGACTTGAAACATTACAACGACCTCTACGGTCATTTAGCCGGCGATGAGGTTTTGAAACAAGTTGCCGTTTTGATGCAGCGATGCTGCCGTGGGCACGATGTTGTCGGCAGGATTGGCGGCGACGAGTTTGCAGTCGTTTTCTGGGACGAGCCGCAACCATTTACAGTTCCCGCCAAAGGTGCCGAGAGGCGCTCAGCGAGAGCCGACCATCCTAAGGAAGCAATCTTTATAGCAAAGCGGTTCGTAAGAGAATTAGAGAAATCCGAATTGTCCGCACTCGGCGGATTAGGCCCGGAAGGCAAGGGGGTTCTGACGATAAGCGGCGGACTGGCAAGCTTTCCGCGTGATGGCTCGACTGCACAGGAGCTTTTTCAGCAGGCGGACAAGGCGCTGCTCGATGCCAAACGCAGCGGCAAAAACAGAATCTATCTGGTCGGTAAGCCCCAGAGCGACATCACCGATATCGAATAAATCCTAAATTCGAATATCAAAATCCTAAACAAATCCAAATGAACAAAATCTCAATGTTCTCTCCTGGGGACGCCATACGGCGAAAACCGTCGGGCCTTCGGCCTGTGCTTGCTGTCTTTTATCATTTGACTATGGTTTATTTCACGACCTTTCGCCGGACGAAGTATGAAAAGCTCGTAGTCATTTGACTATGATTTATTTCACGACCTTTCGCCGGACGAAGCATGAAAAAGCCCGTAGTCATTTGACTATCCGCGTCTGGACATCCATTCTACTCTGCGTAGTATCAACGATACGAAACACAAACTCATGGACAGCAGGATGTACAAATAATATTTGACCTTGCCGTTGAGGGTCGATAGAATTCGATGCGATATAGAAGTCATCTGTTGTAACCGAAATAATGAGAAAGGGTTTCAAACATGTCTATGAACAATTCTAAAAAAGTATCCCTTGCGGCTACTATCGTTGCAGCTTCAGCCGAGACGACCGAGGCCTTTAAAAGCGACAGGGTGCAAAAGCTGATAAGCAAAATCCGCGACGACAGTGCCGAGGTGCGAACAGAGGCCTGGCTGAGCGCCAGCGAAGCCGGAGCCGAAGCGGTCAAGCCATTGGCGGAAGTAATGACGGAGAAGAAGCTCGAAGTGGCCCGTGCAGCAAAGCGTGCAATTTGGAAGATAGTTCGGCACGCCGGACGACCAGGGGCCGACAATGAAAAAAGAGCAGTCGTTGGCGAGCTGGTTGAGCTGTTGGGCGATGAGCAGCCTGTGCCTGTCCGCCGCGAAGTATTGTGGATGCTTTCCGAGATAGGCACCCGAAGGTCCATCAAGCCGATAGCCGCTTTGTTGTCGAATAAAGAGCTGCGTGAGGACGCCCGGATGGTATTGCAGCGAATTCCGAGCAAGGGGGCGCTTGCGGCGCTAAAAGCAGGGCTGGAAGCCGCGCCTGAGGACTTCAAACTGAATATTGCGCAATCGCTGCGGCAGCGAGGCGAAAAGGTTAGTGGATACCCCTGTGTGAAGCTGGTACCTACAAAGAAGACAACCGTAAAGCCGCTGTAATACAACGATTTTTAGCACTTTATTTCATAGCTGAAATAATATAGCAGAAAGGTGATAGAACGATGAAACGAACAAATCAACTCAACAGGCGTGAATTCTTAGCTGCCGCAGGTGCGGCTGTGAGTGTTCCATATCTGATTCCATCCGGCGTAATGGCGACGCCGAGCAGGGGCGGAGCTAACGAACGGTTGACAATGGCTCATATCGGAGTCGGCGGAATGGGTGGATACCATTTGAGCGATATGATAGAAAGACGCGACAGAGGCGAGGTGAACATAGCGGCGGTCTGCGACGTGGACGAAAAGCGGCTTGCCAATGCGGTGAAAACAGCCGGTCCCGGCGTCGATGCATACCGCGACTACCGCTATATTCTCGAACGTAAAGACATAGATGCAGTTGTTATCAGCACGCCTGACCACTGGCACGGTGTCCAGATGGTTCATTCGGCTGAATGCGACAAGCACGTTTACGTCGAAAAGCCCGCCTGCTGCACCATCGAGGAAGGCAAGGCAATGGTGGCGGCAGCAAAGAAGAACAAGGTTTCGGTCCAGGTCGGCTCGCAGGGACGTTCCCAGCCGGAAGCCTATCTAGCGCATCGGTACCTGGTCAATGGCAATATCGGCCATATCAGCCGGGTTGATTGCTTCCATTATCCAAGCCCGGAGGACAATAATCCTGTGCCGGACAGTGACCCGCCGCCTGAGCTGGACTGGGACCTGTGGTTGGGGCCATTGCGCTGGCGACCTTACAATCGGAGGTACTGTCACGGCACATTCCGCTGGTTACTGGAATCCGGCGGCGGCCAGATTCGCGACCGCGGTGCTCACGTTATGAGCTGTGCAATGTGGTGGATGGGCGCCGACGGCACCGGGCCGGTAACTATCGAGGCGACCGGCACCCCTCCGAAGCAGGGTCTGTGGGATAGCGCGGTGCTTATGGAGGTAACCTACATATTCAAGAATCCGGACTGGATGCTGACTTGGACTCAGATGCCCAATGAGAAGCTGCCACCTGCCGAAGAAAGGACAGGCGAAGAGCCAGGCGGCAAAATCGTCCGGCCCGGCTACGGCGCGATTTACCGCGGCGACAAGGGCGAGTTTATTCACTGGGGCGGCGACGGCGGCACCTGGGCCGAGAAGAAGGCTCGTGAATGGGAGCCGCCGGCCGGTGCCAAGGATGTGTATAAAAGTCCGGGCCATAAAGAAGACTGGTTTGAGGGCATCAAGACCGGCAAAAAGACCATTATGAACATTGAAGCTGCGGTGGGCGTTGCCAACCTGTGTATTCTGGGCAATCTCTCCTATATTCTTGGACGCAAGCTCGAATGGGACCAGGCCAAGCAGGAGATAGTCGGTGACGAACAGGCACGGCGAATGATGTCACGGCCACAGCGACACCCATACCATTTATAGGAGTCTATTGAATAAGTCCGAATATCGAATTTCGAAATTCAAATATCAAATGTTCAAAATACTGTTCAATTTGTTTTGAATTTTGTATTTTGGTTATTTGTATTTGTTTCTACCACAAGGTGTCCCGTGGAGTGTTTCGCATTTCTGATTTCTCATCAGCCTGTACAATTATTTCTGTTGGTCCAAGCAGTTTGTAACGTATGCTTCGCCATACAATAGTTCGGCCAAAGGCCGAAGAGATGATAAAAAATAACATCAATAATGACCACAGCCAACAGGCGAGTATGTCGGCCAGACAGGCGGCCGTCATTGCTCGGCGCTCGGTCTGGAGCAATTTTTCAGCCGTTCTTTGTCGGAGTATCGCCCCGCTTAACTGATTTACAAAAAACACAATTGGTACAGCAACAAAAATGTCCAGATTTTTATGCTGAATCATTGCAGCGTAGATTGCCAGGGCGGCTGCTCCCCATATACCCAAAACTGAGTACAGGCTGCTAAGCAGCCCAAACCACCAGATTTTCGGGGCATATATACGAGTTATCAGAAATTGTCTGCGGCTGAACTCAAATAGTTTACGCCAGGTAGTGGATTCGTGCGAAGCCACCAGACAAGCGGGAACGAAAGCTATTTTCAACCCGGCTTTTTTAACAGCCTTGCTGAGTGACAAATCATCGCTTACGACTTTAGGCCAGATTTTGTCAAGGCCAAGTCGGCGAAAGACATCGACGCGGATAGCCATAGACCCGCCCCAGGCTTGATTGAAACGGGTATTGCCGAGCAATTGAGCAACTTTGGCATTCATTGCCGACAGGGCCAGAGCAGCCAGGTTGTTCTTTTTCGGTATAAACCAGCGATAACCCGTGGCGACGCCGTTCTTGTCCTGTCGAAGAGGATAAACTAAGTGACTTAGCCAGTCGCTGCGGACACAGGCATCGGAATCTGCAAAGGCGAGAACGTCTATATCATTGCTCACTCTTTCGTAACAGTACAGCAGATTATGGATTTTTTGGCTGCAGAATTGGCCCTTACCTGCAACAAATATTTGCACATCCTGAGCTTTTGAGGTTCGGCTGAGCTGATTTTTCAACTTGCACAGCTCGCTGTAGGCAGGGTCCGACCCATCGGCAACTACAAACCATAAAAGATGACTTTCGTAGTCCTGATTAAAAAATGATGTGATATTGTGCTGGAAATCCGAGTCCAGACCTTTACAGGGTACAATCAGCACGGCCTTTAGCTCGTGCCATAAACGCTTTTTTTTGTATTTTGCCAGTGCATAGCGATAATTACTGTATGTCTGTAGCAAAAAGATCAGTTGCGAGATGATTGCCGCCAGTGCTATATAGTAGTACCAGTCCATGTTAATTTACTATTGATTATTGACTATTATCAATTATTGAATTATCAAGTGGATACCTACGGGCATAGCCGATGGAACTCTGCCCTTCGGGCTATTAGAATTCAAGATATAGAAGCCAACGGCACTATGGAGTCGATTAGCTGCTCAATAGTATAAGATTTTGCCAGGTCGATTGAAAGCAAGCAGCCGTGATTATGGTTGGAGGCGATAATTATCAGGTTGTCGCTGGCCCGACTCCATCCCTGCTCTTGGGGCTGGTGGCCGAGTATAAATATGTCAACATCAAACAGCTTGGCCATTTTATCAAGCAGTGCCTGGCTGTGTTTCCTGCCCCAGGTTAAAAGGTAAGCTGAGCCTGGTCTGACCACATCGTTCACTTTTAGAGGTCTATCCAGAATTTTCGGGTCGAATTTATTGATGAAACGGTCGCCCGGGAGCGAATGCGAGACCCATATTCTGTTTTCGCATCTGATAGCTAATGGTTGTGAGAATAGAAATTGTCTTATCGCCAGCTCGATATCAGCGCCGGCTTTCTGAAATTCTCGGTCCAGAGCCAGACGCATAGCGCGATTCATTTCTTTGCCGTCTTTCATCACCTCGCTGCTGTTTATGAAAGCTGTATCGTGATTTCCCATAATAATGTGGATGCGGTCGGGAAAAGTTAATTTGTAGCGGACAGCGTCGAACAACAATCGATACGACAAACAACCGCCCTGCGAATCTTCGGGGCCTCCGTGTATAATTTCCTGGAGAACTATATGTCTATCGGGATTGTTAGCCAAATCGGCAAAGGCAACTATTTTTTCAAAGTTTCGCCGATGTCCGTGAATATCTCCGGTTAGAATCAAACTGCCGTCGGCGGGCAAATGAATCAAATTACCCCGTCGAAACTTATCTGCATTGCCGGCTTCTATTCCCTTATTCAGCAAATCAATTATTGTTTGAGGCATTTTTGTTCGTTTTTATCTTGCCCCCGAATATACTGTGTACCATCAGGTCCAGTCTCGACATAACCGTCATCATATCACGTGGACGGTCTGCGGGGTTATCCTCGATACAATCCATTACAAGTTTTGAGATTCCGGCGGGTATCTGTTGTTTTATTTCATGAGGTGCTCGTCGCGGCTCGACGATGGGTAAACCAAATTTGTTCTTTTTGGGTAACATGGTCGGGGCGTGCTTTCCAGTGAGCGCCCAGTACATTGTTGCCCCGAGGTTAAAGATGTCGGTTTTTGGGCCGAGCGGCTTGCGTCTAACCTGCTCAGGTGCAATATAGTCCGGTGTGCCTTGAATTCTCGGTTTTACCGTTCCGATTTTGCAGCTCTGACCAAGGTCTATGATTTTGATAGAGCCGGACTTGCTTAAAAGAATATTGTTGGGCTTTATATCGCAGTGGACAAAGCCGTGCTGATGCATAGCGTTAAGGCCGCTTGCGACCATCCTGAATACGAGCAGCACGTCCCCTAAACTCAAGGTGGAACAATTTTCGAGATTCTTACCGTCAAAGTATTCCATAGAAAGAAGCATCTCTTTCACTCTAAACATACTTCTCATTTTCCTTAGCTCGTAACACTTTCGGACGTAGAGGTTATCTATTAGCTGAGCCACTTTATATTCGGTCTCGACCTGCTCGAAGACTCTTCTATCTTCGGGCCTTTCGAATATGACTCGTTTTAAAGCAACTTTTGTACCATCCTCTTCGTCGGTTGCCAAATAGATTGTGCTGCGCGCACCGGTTCCAATGCGTTTTATTATAGTAAAACCGCCTACGTCGAGTATATCTTTAGCCATATTGTCAACGACAACCTAAAATTTAAAAAACGACCGCTATTACAGCACATAACAATATGATGCGCTAAATTGGCCTCCTGTTTCGTTAATTTCGCTGTTTAGCCGCTGCCTTTATAGGACGCAAAACAGCCCAAAAATCTTAGAGGATTCCTCTAAAATTCCCCAAAACATATCAAAATCATCTTTATATCGAACCATCAATCGACCTACTTGAGTTTCGCAAAGACGGAAGTATACAATAGAATTGGCTTTTTATCCAGCTATTAGGGAGATTTTTCGTGATATCAGTTTAAAAAATAGGCCTTGTAGTTGAAATATCCGACGGGATTTGGAGGGTGAAGGAAGAAACTCCCCGAGTAGGGCTCGAACCTACAACCTAGCGGTTAATCCGGCAATTCTGCCGGACTCGCTCTACCGCTAAACTTGCCATTCAACCACCGGCGTC
>Ga0315314_1000837_pt1 | contig 30149 bp, 23 predicted proteins | sample TDP9_MG_FD_203631 | JGI IMG/M metagenome (GOLD analysis project Ga0315314, IMG submission 203631) | Freshwater sediment microbial communities from Lake Towuti, South Sulawesi, Indonesia - TDP9 | ecosystem: Environmental > Aquatic > Freshwater > Lake > Sediment | place: Indonesia: South Sulawesi... | reverse complement strand
TCTGGAAAATGGACGATTCCTTATAGTGGGTGTGGCTCATGGACCTACACAGAGTTCTGTTGGATGTATACGGTAGAAGGCATTGTTCTTCACCCGATAACCTTAAGGTTGGGAATCTACATAGAAGATTGCGGTGAAAATCCGAGTCAAGAAGGTGGTGGCGATGGCAGTGGAAGATTTTACATCTGCTAGAGTGCATGACATTCTGAAGAGAGCATGGAAGGTTTTGAAAGCTCTAGTTCTCAGCATCTTCCATGTGGACCTTCAAATAGAAACAGAAAAAGCCTAAAAGCGCTAGTCTATTTCTATCTTTAGAAAATCGTGAGTTTCTCATAAGAATCAAGTGGACTCTTCCCTACTGTTTTATGCCAAAGTCGGTAAATCGGTGAGAGTGGCACTTTTTCACTTCGATACCTAGACCATTTGGCTTCCCTAGTTTCTAGGTCCTAGAACCCTCATGGATGCTCGTAGTAAGACCTTCATGGGTTGGGTTCCCAGCCTTAGCGAGGTGATGTTCATTGGGAAAGATGATTATTGGCAATACCCAACCCGGTAGGATGTACGTCGCAGAGTGCTTAAGAAGGTTTGTAGTGGTTGAGGCTGCCAGCAGATCAGAAAAGGGGAGACACCACCAGCAACCTCAACCAAGACAAGGATCGGCTTTCTATATCTCAGCATCCCTTAAAGAATTTTTTGTAATAGTCTCTCTGCAGACTTGAATCTCAAACCTTAAAACTTCATAGCTCCATACTAGAAGGCAAACAAAAGGACAAGGATCAAGAATGAATTCTCAGACTGAAGTAGATAGCGCACGCACGAATAAAACAGAAAACCAACCTTTACACATACCTATAGAAAGTGATGTTGGGCTTCTAGAAAATCGGCGTGCTCAGTTGAATGTTTGGGTTAAGAGGGAGACTAGAGAACGCTTGCAGTGGCTTGCTGAGTTTTTGGATGCTCGGACTTGTCCTGTTCTTGAGGCTTTGGTTGATGCTGCTTATTTGAGTCTTGAAAGGAAGGCTGAGTCTGTTCTTTTGGCTAAGGATACTTATGTCTTTGTGGATTTGACGGTGCAACGCTTAACTATGAAGGTGAGAAAAATCAGTGATGGGTTTGTCAGAGACAGGGAGATTCTGGAAGAAGATCACGGTAACAAAGACCAATGCGCCTTCTGTCATAACAAGCCTATAGAAAAAGTGTTCTCATACAACGAATCCAAAACTGACAAACAAAAATGCCATGTCACCTACGTATGCAGAGAACACCTCAAACCAGAACTACGGAGACTCTCCCAACTAGGCTTAACACACGGACATGGACACATCTAACACCCTAAACCAACATCAACCCCCAAACCAACACCCCCAACAAGCAAACAGTCTCTCCAGAGACACTATCACCCAAACAACCAAGACCTCAAACACCCACCAAACCAAGCCATCATTATAATAGAATTAGAGTGCATATGTTAAAGAGTAAAGACAAAGAAAAAGAAGAGAAGAAAAGAAAGAGTAACAAAGAAAGTAAATAATAACAATGTCAATATAGTTTGTCTCTAAGCCTCAATGTTCATGCTCTAAAGCGAGGCGCTGACTGACAGACTGTCTGAAATCTCGACCATAAAACACTCGCACGCCATCGTCTACGCCGCCTCTGTTCTCTGAAATCTTTATGGTCGGCTTTTCGGCTTGCTTTTCAGACTACTCAACGAAAACTCCTCTAGCATCCTCAACGTGTAGAACATTAGAACAGTTCTCCAATTAGTTAGCGACCAAGTTTACGAACTCTATTCTTCCATGAAAAGCCTCTATGATCCTCTCTTTTGGTTTAACCCTAATAGATAAGGGAACAATGCGGGTTTTGGTTTGGGAATATTGCCATAGGTGGTTCTTTCATAGGAGTAGTAGGGTTGTTTGGTCTTGTGAGAGTCTCCATTCTTGTCGTTGTCCGTTGTTTTTGTGTTTGTCTTGTAGTTTCTGAAGGTGTTTTAAGGGAACGCTGGTGATGTTGTAGCTGGTGGGTCCTTTTCTGATGATTTTTAGGGTTATGACTGTCTGTTTTTCTGGGAGTTTTTGTTTCCAGCGTGGCATGAATTCTTATTTGCGACGTACATCATATATGTCTTTAAGGTTTCTACATGAGGGTACGAATCGTTTGGAGTTTGAGCGCTCTTTGTGAGGCACTCCGCAGACTAGGATTCACTAGGCTTGACAGACCTCTTTCTCATTGGATTCAGTTTCGAAAAGTGGGTTGGCATGTCTTAGTTGACTGGAGAAAGAGCACTCATCCTTTGAACCCACCTTTCTACCTAGAGGTCCTCATCCATTTTGACAAGCCTCACCGACTTTATCCAGCAGCAGTTTTCCCCAACATTGTTAGGAACGAGCCGATCTGTCAGGGACCAGAAATAGAGAGCATGTTCTCAATGGTTAGCCTCATGTATAGCAGAGTGCTGTTAGATTGGGCTGAGGAAGAGCCTGTCATCAAAGAATTAGCGTTACTACGAGCATCTAGGGAGATGAGGCAATAGTCCAACACGTTGGACTATTCTTTTGGTTCTGGGTAAGCGTTACTACGAGCATCTAGGGAGATTTCTGAAAGACAGAGAGTATAACACCGTTAAGAACATGATGAGAAACCCTAAGATAGGGTTGATTACTATACTGCCTAGAGGGTCGCTTACTCTTGACCTAGCCTTCTCCCAAAGAGAGTCTCAGAATACTTGATTAATCTTCCAGCATAGCGGGCGAGTTCCCTACCCATCTGATTAATCAGTTTCAGGTTGTCTAAGTCCTTCAGTGAGAGGGTCTTTAAGTCATCCGCTACCAGAATGACCCCTTGAACGCTTCCCTCAATCTCCAACCGCAACTCACGATCTAACTTCTCATCCAGAGTCTTTCGAGGCATGACACCACACCCTAGAATATAGGGCGTAAACCACATAACCTTTTACTCAGCAGCCTTCTTATTCTGTTCTAGTTTCTTTTCTCTTTCCGTCACTCTGTCACTTGCAGCATACCAACGCTTCAATATTTCTGGGTCCTTCAGAGCTTCCTCGGCAAGCCATTTTAAGAACCGATCTCTCGCTACCTGGTCTGTCTCATTCAATTCTACATCTAATCTTTGACCACAGAAACCACACCAAAGATAGGTTGCTGGGCTTTCATGTTGACAACGTGGACATATCCGTGGTGACAAAACTCCTTTCAACGGTTCCTTCTCTTCAGTAACAGATTTTCCATGAAGGCGCAGTATGTCTTCATCTAAGTCTTTTCCAGCCAAGTGAACGTAAATTGCTGCCATTCTAGAGTCGGGGGTCCATCCAGCAAACTTCTTTAGTTTCTGTTCTGGAAGGACTTTAGCCATTTTTGTGAGGCTTGCATGTCTGAGGTAGTTTGGTCTGAGTGGCTTCTTTAACCCAGATCGCCTCTTCAACTTCTTACACATGACCCATAACCCATGATACTCTAGAGGTCCCAACTTGCCACGTCTAACAACCCACAGAGGCGCCTCTGGATCACGCTTCAATGGATGAAGGTTGAGCCATGCTTGAAGATAAGAAACGGAATCAACCACTCGTATGCGCCTAACACCTGTTTGACCTTCTAAAGATACAACGGCGCCATGCTCATCAAACTGCACCGACTTAACCTTCATGTTCAACGCTTCCATAGGCTCGCAAGCAGTTTCATACATGACAGAAATTAAGGCTTGATTTCTAGGATGATCACACGCATTGATCAACGCTAAAACGTCCTCATCATTCAAAACGTCTTCTGGGTTGACAGGCATCTCGTAGCCTTTGGTTTTGGAGCCTTTCTGTGGATTCCTAACTCTCACCCACTTAACACAGTCTGGATACTCTCTGGGCGCTAGTTGGAACAACCAATTATAGAACAACTTGAGTTTACTCTTCCATGTGTGGAGAGTGCTGACCTTAAGTCTCGACTGAAGATATGCTGTGAATCCGAGGATGTCCTCTTTAGTAGCCTCTTCAAAAGGCTTTGACAAGAACTTGTCTAACTCATGGAGAACATAGGTGTCTATGCGTAAGGTCGACCTCTTTATCTCATTTGCGGTTCTCTCTTTAATATACCGTTGAAATGTTGCTTCATTCTTGATCTGCATCTTTCATCATATAGAGTAGTGTGTAGCGGTGTATATAAACTTACCTAATTGTAAAGGTGCTGTTTCGATTATGACCTTAACCACAACGCCGCTGAGCGAACGCTTCAGGTTCACCACCGTCTCAATGTCCTTTTTCACAGTTTCATAGTCCTTTGACTTTAAGGCACCGACGTTTATGACCATGTCTATTTCTTGAGCCCCATGTTTTAGGCATCTCTTAGCCTCAAAAGCCTTCACTTCTGGCAGAGTGGAACCATAAGGAAAGCCAACAGTGGAGGAAACCTTGACATCGGTTCCTCGCAAAAGTTGAACCGCCAAAGGAACATATACTGGATTAACACAGACGCATCCAAAATGGTATTGTTTAGCTTCTTCACAGAGTTTTACTACATGGTCTCGGGTTGCAGTGGGTCTGATTAGGGTGTGATCGATCATTTTGGCTAACTGGTTTCTAGAAACTTTCATGCCTACTCCTCGAAACGGTTAACTGTTAGACTAAAAAGTCCCCTTCTAAAATAAAGTTGTGTTCTTTGGATGCAAGGTTTATAGTTTATAGTTGACCGAAAATATTGATTTTCTCTTCGTCAAATTTTTACAGTCAAGAGTCAACTAGCCTTTTGGAGAAAGATTGACTGAAAAAAGTGAGGCTGTCTTGTTGGGACTCCTCTTCTTGGCTTGCTTAATCTTAGCCTATTTTGAGAACACTTTGTTTTTTAATTCTCTAGGCGACGTGTTTGCAACCTTCTGGACGACGGTTTCTATAGTCTTCTTGCATAATGTTCTTGCGGTGTCTCTTATCATGTTAGGCATGACTTTTTATGTCAAGTTTGTTTTAACTTTTCTTCCTCAAAGGAGATTTGAATACGTTGTGTTTCAGCATCCTCGTTTATTCGCTTCCATGTTTACCTTAGTGATCCTCGTAGTAAGCATCTTGAGAACTAACACGCTACTACGCGCTCAATTCCTACAAAACTTGTTGCTTATCGTTCTTCTTTCACTGCCCCAAGGTGGCTAGGAAGCCTGTGCGATCTTCTTATCAATAGAGAAAATACTGAAAAGAAATCTTGCCTTAAAGAATGTAATCACAGTTTATTCAATTTTTCTTTTGGCGGCAGTTCTGGAAGTGAGTCTCATACATTTGCTTGTTCGCATTTAAGCATGGTTGAGGACTCCTCTATGTCCGTTTGCTATGTGTATTTGTGTTTTACTGTTTGAAAGTAATGCTTAAATACGCATTCCGAGTCTATATTATTTAGTAAGATATGCGATATAGGAATCGACCACAATGGGACCAAAGGGAATAGCGCTGGTAACATTATTCGTCTTTGCCGGGATCTTAGTAACTTTTGTTCTTCTTGACGGTACGGTTATGGGAACCTTGTTGGGAAAGGTGACTTTGCCCAACGTGGGAACCGTCAAGGCTGTGGGAGTCGGAGTTTACTGGGATAGCAGCTGTAGTAATCCGGTTACTTCTATTAATTGGGGAACGGTCAATCCGGGGTCAACAAAGGACGTTACGGTTTATATCAAAAATGAGGGAAACGCACCTGAGACTCTTTCTTTTGAGACACAGAACTGGAATCCGGCAACTGCGTCGAGTTACATGACTCTTACTCGGGATTATGGGAGCCAAGTTATTCCTGTGGGTGGAGTGGTTAAAGTGACGTTGAGTTTGTCGGTTTCTAATACAATTGAGGGAATAACGAACTTTAGCTTTGACATAATCATCACTGGAAACGGTTAAACCCTTCAAGATCCCTGATTACATTGTGCATGCACGTCTCATAAGTTGCTTTTGTACAAGCAGGATATCCACAAGAATAGACAGTGCGAAGATTGTTAGGCAGATTAGGTGTGGAATCATGAGTTCCAAGGGTACATAAAGAGGGAACATAAAGAGAGCGGGCAATAGAACAGTGAAGATTGGTATAAGCAAGAACAGGTTTGATGGGTGAGGCTGGAACAATGTTTGCAGGTCTCTTGCCTTGAAAAGCATTGTGAGAGATGTTAGGAAAAGGATCCACTCGGTGATGATGTTCGCTGAACTTTGTATTCCAATCCTTGTGCCGTAATAGTTTGCGGTAAGTGGCCATAGTAATTGTGCTCCTCCAGTTAGAGTGTCGCCGACGAGAGGATGCAAGATGAGAGCAACGAAATATGGTGTGGCTTTTTTCCTGTAGAACACGAAGGCTGGAAGAAATAGTAAGCAAAGGATGATTATTGAGTGTGTTGGTCCTCGATGTCTTAGTCCTGGGATCAGTAGGTCAATGTCTGGTATGATCGAGAGCGCGAACAGTAAAGGAACGTTCACCTCCGTTTGTGCAAACTTTGACGTTGCTTTTCCCGAGAGGTATCCGATAGCTAAGTGTCCGACGGCGTACATTATTATTCCTTTTATGTGTTTGTGTACGTCTATCTAGAGGTTGTAAATTAAGTCTTTGTGCACTTGTGAGCTTTAGGTATCGCCGGCCGCCTTTTTGCTTAATGTAGGCTGTATGACCGGTCGATACAGGGGTTTGAATACGAAGGGTCGAATAAATGCGCGCGAGCGCCTTTTTATGTTGAGACGTATTTTGTTTTTGTTTGGTATTCCCTTACTATTGCTGCTGTGCTGAAGCTGAGGGTTAGTGCTAGAAGGCTGAGGGTTATTGGTGTTAGGCGTATGCCCCATGGCGTGTAGTTTAGCAGAAGCCCCACGAGGGGAACTAGGGCCAGGCTCATTCCTACGCTTAATGCTATGCGTTCTACTGTGTCAAGTTCTGTCGATGATGTTTGAATTGGAACCTTTGTTGGGAATAGGGCTTTTATGAATGTGTAGCCTGGCATCCATATGACGAAGATTGAGCCAAGTACATATCTTACGTAGACGATTGGATAGGCGTCTTCTGGCACAGTGAAGACAAGTATCGTAGTTGTTAAGGAGATAATTATTGTTGTCCAGTACCAGTAGGCTTGGCTAGAGCGTATATAGTCAATAATCTTTGAGGGTGTTGGTGCGATTGGGCTTTTAAGTGTTATTTTTCCTTCTTCATGGAGGCGCAATATATGTTCAAGCACTTTCTGGGTAGGTAAAGGAAATTTCTGTTGCACCAGCTTTGCAAGTTGTTCAACGCTTTGTGGTTTTTCTTCTTCTAATAGTTGCTGAATTAATTGATCTATTTTTGTGTTTTCTGGTGGGTTCTTACTCAAGGAAAGTGACTCCAGAAAGTAACTCTGTCTATTTTCAGGTTTTTGAGTGCATATAAGTGATTTGATTTACTTATACGCGTGCATGTACAGAAAAAGAAGGGGAGAGGTTGTGGATGTCTACTTCTTTTGCTATGTTATTGTTAGGACTCTGATGGGGCTTGGTGCATATTGGCCGTTGGCTGGGTTGAACCATACTGCGATGAGGTCATATATCCCTGGTGTTAGATTCGGAACGGTTGCGGTCACGTTGTAGACCCCTGCTGCGTTGGTTGGTAGGGTGGTGGCTAAAGCCCATGAGCCGGTTGCGTGCGGGTACCTGTAGTAGATGTTTATTGTTGTAACCATCCCAGGTGTGAGCTGGCCGCTTATTGTTAGTTTTTGTCCTCTTGCGACCGTGGATGGACTAATGTTTAGTGTGAGGGTTGGAGCTGCTGTTACCGTGAAGGGTATGGTTGCCCATCGGCGGTAGCCCCCGATGACGGCTGAGGCGTTGAAGTAGTAGGTTCCTGGGCCTATGTAATTAGCCGTGTTGAAAATTAGAAGCGATGTGCCAGTTGGTGTGATTGTTGGAGGACTGAAACTGTGACCCCATATGTGTGCGCTCGCTGCATGGTATGTATATGGTCCTGTAATGTCTAGCGTGGCGGTTGCTGTTGCGCCTGATATTAGGTTAACTGTGACATAGTAGGATAGCGACCCCCCAGCAACCACTGTTTGACTGCTCGGATAGAAAGTGACACTGAACATTGTGTCAAGTGTAGTGAAGTATACGTCATCGCCTGCTGTAGCTGCGTTTCGGTGGTCTGTCCATGCAACGCCAGGCACCCAGAGCGTTTCTGCTCCAACTGTACGTTTGAAAGCGGTGATTGTTGGAGTCATAATTGGATATCCATTGATGTCTATGATTTGCCCCTGTGGGGTTGACCAGCCTTCAAAGTAGTAATAGACATTCCGGGCAGGAGCATAAGACGGCTCGAACCAAGCTACTTGCGTGTAGTATATGGCTGATGGTAGAAACTTCACGTATACAAGGTGAAATCTTCCAGGCACATCGCGGCTTTCGGTGCCCATGCCATCCACACTGAGCTGAGGCCCCCATTGGTGGGGAGAGGTGCCCGCTATGGTTTCTGGAATGGACCATGTATCGCCGTAATCCTTGCTCCAACTGACTAAAATACTTGCATGAATGGGACTAGTAATGTTTTCAAAGGCAATCCATAGAGTGGCTGGCTTGTGCCAAAGTCCTACGTGAGAGCCTTCTATGGATGGACGACGAGCGTTGATCCCCTCTACCCCAGTGGCGTTTTCCATATGGGTCCATGTTCCAAAGCCCACGCCGTAGGTTATGTCCTTGGAGTAGGATATGTCGATGCGTCCAGTAGTAGTGTAATCTTCTGAGTGTCTGCAGGCTATGTATAGGTTTCCTTGAGCAAAAGTTATGTCGCTCTCTGTAAATACGTCACCCACGCGGTCGAGGCCGAATGGGTCATCCCATCCACCACGCAGGACCTTTTTAATCCATGTTTTACCCCAATCCGTAGACTTTGCAAGACACAGGTCGCGGTCGTCATAATCATAATAGTACTCATAGGAAACGTACAAGTAGTTTAAAGATCCATACGAGTATTCTGAAACCAGTTGAGGATTGCGATCATCATCTGCGTCAACATCAATGTCAAAAGACGTCCAACCGCCACCGAAAACTGGTGAAAGACGATAAACAGCTATGTCGTTTGTAAGTGCTCCATACGCGGTTCTTTGAAGGGCTACAAAAACTGTCCCATTGTAAGGACTGACGGCTATGGAAGGATTGATTACACTCCGTCCTGAATACCACTCCCAAAAGTAAGACCATGAAGCTCCCCTGTCCACAGATTTGTAGAGACGTACTCCCCAACTACCAGGATAGGAATACCACCTCTGAAATGCAACCCACAGAGTAACTGCTCCCGTGACTCGATCAATGTAACTAGCCATCGAAGGATTAACCTCATCTACAGCGTCACCCGCTACTTTCACGTCTGGCTTCCATCCTGAGCCCGTAGCGCCTTCAACATCACCGCCACCAAATGAAGACCCTAGCAGCTTTTCGCCGGTACCAAGTCCAGCGGCGTTAGGTCGAGCATCGGATTCTGCAACCAATGCTGAATTATTCGAAGGCGTTGAAAATACCACAGGAACACTTGCAACTATGGTCATCAATAGCAAAGCGGATAGTAGGATTGTCAGTTTTAAACTTGTTTTCATCTTTCTTTTTTCTCCTTTTTCTAAACCCTTTCATTTACACATTCTACGTTTATGCAAGTTTCATTCCATCAAATGAAAACAGTTACTTAAACGCAGAAGTAAATTTATTATTTGATTTATAACGTATTTAAAACTTGTTAGAACATCACCTTCAATCGTCTGTAAGAAACTTCTATCAATTACTATGGATCAAAAATACCATAAATCAACCCTTACTCCTATCTTATAAAAGAGACTATAGGGTTGAAATGTACGTCTCTAAGCAATGCAGAAAAAAATGGGAAAGGTCGCGGTTGTCTATCTTCTCTGCTATGTTATTGTTAGGACTTTGATGGGGCTTGTTGCGTATGAGCCGGTGGCTGTGTTGACCCAGAAGGCTACTAGGTCGTATTGGCCTGTAGGCATGGTTGGAACAGTTGCGGTTACGTTGTATACTCCTGCTGCGTTAGCTGGTAGGGTGGTGGCTAATTTCCACGAACCAGTTAAATGTGGGAATCTGTAGTACAGATAGATTGTTGTGGGTGCTCCAGGTGCAGGAGTGAGCTGCCCACTTATGGTTAATGGTTTGCCTATTTTAACTGTTGTTGGACTTAGGTTCAACGTTAGTGTTGGTGGCGCGGTTACTGTGTATGGGATTAGGACCCATCGGCGGTAGCCGCCTATGGTTGCTGAGGCGGTTAACTGGTAGGTACCCGGGGGCAAAAAGACTGTGAAATGGTTTGATATTGACACGGTGAGTGTTGAGGTGGCTGTCGGGGTTATTGGCGAAACGTCGTAGGACATTGTCACGAGGCCTGACATGTATATGGGGTAGTGAGGGGTGCCGCCTAAGTATGCTGGGGCTGTTGGACCCCCAAGAAGATTAACGGTGACATAGTAAGAGATGGATTTGCCAGCCACAACCGACTGGCTACTTGGAACGAAAGTGATGTTGAAGTCTGTGCCCGGAGTTGAATAGTATATGTCGTCTAAGTGTGAGGCGAAGTTTCGGGAGTCTATCCATGCTACACCTGGTTCCCAGAGCAATTGGCCTCCGACCGTGCGTGTGTATGTAGTGATGGTTATGCTGCGCCACCACGGGTATCCATACGCAGCTGGGTCGTTGATTAGTCCGTGTGGACTCGACCAGCCTAGGTAGTACCCCCAGTAGGCGTATGGTCCGCCATAGTAGTCTGGGATGTCCCAGTAAGGTAGCTGAGTGTAGTATGCGTCCAATCCCTTCCAGTAGACAATGTGGAAGTTTCCTCCGACGTCTGTGTTTTCGGTGCCCATACCGTCGACGGTGACTTGGGGATACCTGTCATAGGTGGCTGAAGTGGCAATCTGGTGGTAGTAGTCGTTTCCTCCTGTCCAGGTGGCTCCGTAGTCGTCGGTCCATGTGTAGAGTATATCGTCGCTGGCTGTGGCAGTAGCATATTGGTAGGCAACTATGACCGCTGTCGGCTGATGCCAAGGACCGATTCGAGAGCCAGCTATGGACGGCAGAGAAGCGTCGTTCGGCACTTGACTCACGTTTGTCGCGTGGTTCCATGTTCCACCGTAATTTGTGGAGTAGGATACGTCAATGTGTCCCGTAGTAGTCTCGTTTGTCGAGTGCCTATAGGCTATGTACACGTTTCCTTGGGCATAAGTGGCGTCGCTCTTGTGATACACATCAGTGTCACCAGCGCCTCCACGAAGAAGCTGGGTTGTCCATGTTATGCCCCAATCGGTTGATCTGGCGACGTACAGATCCTCGTCGTCCCATGTGGTCACTTTTTCATAGGACACAAAGAGATAGTTAGTCGACCAGCTATATTCGATTGTTAAAGAAGGAAAGCGGTTGTTATCTGCAGTGTCAACCGAATGGATCTCCCATGATGCTGAAGTAAATCGCCAAACGTCTATATCATAGTTCCCAACCGGCATAGGGTAAGACTCTGTAGCAACGAAGACAGTGTTGTTGTATGCGTTAACCGCGAGAGATGGGCTTCTAATACTCCATGCACCCATCCACCAGAAGTCCCACCAACCGCTCCAAGTTGCCCCTCTATTAGTAGATCGAGCTATGCGTCCTTCCCACCGAACGCCATACGGAGTTCTATTGTGCCACGCAACATAGGCAACGTACAATGTGACAGCGCCGGTTCCGGGGTCAATATAGCTACCCATAGAAGGGTCAAACTCATTGTCTACACTGTTCCCTACTGGAACGTCAGGCTTCCAGCCCGAGCCCGTCCCACCTTCCGGATTTATAGAACCAAAAGTTACAGGTTCATTAACCAACGCAGCATTAGGTTTTATGCCATTTGTCCCGTTTGAAGGTTTTGCAAAAGCATCAGAGACACTTGCAACAGCGCTCAGTATCAGCAAAGCGGATAGTAGTATTGTCAGTTTTGAACTTGTTTTCATTTTTTCTTTTTCTCCTTTCTTTAAACTTTTCCTTTATATCCTGCGTCTAGGACAAGCTTGTTTTTGCGAGAACAAAGTTGCCCAAACGCAGAACCAAACCCACAATTGTTATTGTAACCGTATTTAAGACTTGTTAGAACATCAGCTTCAATCATCTGTAATAAACTTCTATCTTCAATTTCAACACAGTCGTTGTGTCACCAAACATCCTTTCTTGGTCTACAGTTAAGAATACTGTAGAAAAAAGGAGGAGTTGAACGTTCTAGTTGACTACACTCTTGTGAATGATCTAATCTCTGAAACTGCGCCTCTGTAGGTTGCGCTGCCCATCCACACTACCACCAAGTTGTAAGTTCCAGGCGGAATCGCCGAACCAGAGACTGTTATAGAGTAGCCACCTGTGGAGTTTGTGATGACTGTTACTGGTGCCAAGGTCCATGGACCGGCTCCTACGCGGTAATACATATAGAGCTGCGTTGAAATCTTTGGCCAAAGTTGTATTCTAATGGTCAATGTGCCAGCAGCACCGAGTGTCTTAGGCGAGACGAAAAGACTTAGTGTGCTCTGGAGCAGTGAAACGGTTGCAACGATATTGGTTGAGCCTGGAACGTAGGTTGAATAGAACCACGCATTGGTGTAGGTTGAACCAGCAGACAAGGTAATGGCGTAAGTTGACACTGTGCCAACCTGTGGGTTTGATGACCAGAGACTTATTCCTACGCCTCCTACAGGAGCCCTTGCAGGATTACCGTCAACGTCTTGCAGTTGAACGACAACGATTGGATAGTAGCCGCTTCCATCGGCTAGAACCTTCGGCAACGCAGCATAAACAGCCAATTGTGCAGGTGTTGCTCCGGTGGTTGTCACGATGCCCGATCCAGAAGTGTAGCCTGTTGAAACAGCGTTGACCGTAGTGCTACCAGGAGTATAGGTCGAGTCGAACCAAGTTCTCACGTAGGTGGTGCCTCCAGAGATGATTACGCTTGGAGTGACCGTGCCTATTGAAGGATTAGATGAGGAGAGGCTGATTCCTATACCTCCGGTTGGAGCGTTGGCAGGATTACCTGCGGCATCTTGCAACTGAACAATGATTGGATAGTAGTAAGTTCCACTTAATGCTGGCAGTTTTGGCGGCACTGAATAGACAGCGAGCTTTGAGGGAGAAACTGTCACAGCAATCGTAGTCATATTAGCCGAACCTGAAATGTAACCCGCCGCACTGGCACTTATCAATGTGCTTCCTGCAGTGAATGTGGCTTTGAAGGAAATCTCTTCGTACGAAGAGCCGGCGGATATTGTAATTGGTGAGCTAACCGTACCGACAGTAGAATTAGAAGATGTTAGGATTACTGATACACCTCCAGCGGGCGCTCGGGCTGGAGTTCCATCGGGGTCTTGCAACTGAACAAACGCAGTATAGTGCCAACCATTGTCAGCCGGAACCAAAGGTCCAGGATAAACCACTAGCTTGGTGGGAGTCGGAGCCACAGTTTTCATGACAACAGACCCAGATGCATAGCCAGCAGCAACAGCAGTAATCACCGTGGTGCCAGGAGTGTATGTTGAGGAAAAGTAAGCCGTTTCAAAAGTGGAGCCTGCACTTATAGTTATTGGCGAAAGAACAGATCCCACAGTTGTGTTCGACGATGATAGGCTAACCGAAGTGCTAACAGGAGCTCTGGCAGGATTTCCTACAGCGTCTTGCAATTGCACGAATAGAGTATTGTAGTAAGTGCCGGAATCCGCTGGCACACTTGGAGGAGCAGCGTACACAGCGAGCTTAGTGGGCACAGTTGCAATAGTCTTCATGATGGCGGAGCCAGAAGTGTATCCGGGAGCTGAGGCTGTGATTGTGGTGCTGCCAGCGGTGTATGTGGAGTCAAAATGAGTCTGAGCATATGTAGAGCCCGTTGATATCGTGACCGGAGAGGAAACAGTGCCCACAAGTGTGTTTGATGAGGATACGCTTACTATGACACCAGGAGATGGAGCCTTGGCAGGTACTCCACTTGCGTCTTGCAGCTGCACAGTCACAGTATAGTAGTGGAAGCTGTTATCGGCCGGAAGCTTTGGAGGCGTTGTGTATACAGCCAGTTTAGTTGGGGAAAGCGAAGGTGCGACTGTAGTCATTGTGACTGATCCCGAAGCGTACCCTGATGCTGAAACTGTAATCAAGGTGGTTCCTGCGACCGTTGTGGCTCTGAACCAAGTCCTGACAAAGGTTGTTCCTGCAGAAATAGTTGCACCGATGTCAACGGTTCCCACAGTAGTATTCGAGGATCTGAGGCTTACACCAACTCCGCCTGCAGGGGCGTAAGCAGGGTTGCCCGCCACATCTTCGAGTTGAACAAACACGCTGTAAAGGCTGTCTACTTCCGCCGGAACCGAAGGCGGACCCAAATACACCGCTAGTTTTGTTGGAATTATTCCTATGGTTGTGAATGTTGCGGGATTTTCAGCCTTAACCGATGGCACACTATACATAACTTGAGGCAAAGCAAGCAAAAGCAGCATTATCATCGACAGTCTAAGGATTTTTCTAACTTTTAACATAGAATCTTCCTTCCAAAACTTATTTGTTTCTCATCTATTGCTTTTAAGCATTATGAAACTACTTTGTTAGTCTTCTAGAGACTAAATATAGGTACATTAACATCCACTGGCATGCATACATTATCCGTCGAATAATTAAGTGCTATAAACAGCGCTGGAGGAGAGAGTGAACGATGTCTGTGCGATTAATGAGATAGTTGAAGAGGTGACGTCGGTAGTCATCTTCGGTGGAAAGCATGGGATTGAGATACATTTCTCTCTGAGGCTCTTAATGCAAAATTCTTCTACGAACTTGCGCTAAATGACAAATAGTGAAAGACGCTATTTCTTCTGCGCTTTTCTGAAGACCACGTATGCTTTTAGTTCTTTCAGCATTTCACTAAGCGTAAGGTTTGTTTTGCGGATTTCCTCTCTTATATCTTTAAGAAGATCTTCAGTTTCATCCAACGTATTCACCTCCCACAACATGACTTCGATAGAGTGCGCCCATAACTTATTCTTTTTCAGCTAAATCTGATATTTCCTCGAAAATCTTCTCTGCATGTTAACACAAAGTTTAGGAAGAGATACTATTCGGGAGCACATATTCTAGCAAATAGAACTTTCAGAGCAATTTTCCTGTAGATTTTATAAAGTGTGGAAATCCTCTATAGAAGGGTGAAGTTATGGAAAGTAGGAAAAAAACTCTGGTTAGCTTTGCGACAATCCTAGCCGGTATTCTCTTGGTCTCAATATCGAGTCATTCGCTGTTTGCAGGTTTCACGAATTCTCCTTTTCTTACACCGCAATCTGGTACTCTCTCAGAAATAACACCGACTCCAATCCCAGGCAATGTCTACACGGGAATGTACATACGAATCGGAGTAAACTGGGGTGGAACATTTGGCGTTGGCAATGGAACAGACGGATTTGGCGTAGGATTCCAGTATCCCATTGGCAATCAATTCGAGTCTCTTGCCATCTGGTGGTGGGGAGAAGGCTACGTCATCTTCTACAAGACTCTAAGTCCCACAGGCGTATGGGTAGACAACAAGGCATACTGGTGGCCAAGCTTGGGTTGGCCTCCGCCACCATTCTGTAGAATGGTGCATGTGGCACATGGACAATACATGAATGACGACAACAGGGCAATCTACTGGTCCCAGATGAAGACGATCGACGGAGCACTAACGCTGACTTTCGTATTTTCATTTCCAAAACACCAGAAATACGTTCTGCTACAGACGGTCATCACGAACAACTTTGGCACTAAGCTTAGAGATGTGCTCTACAAGAGGATTGTAGACTGGGATGTCCATCAGGCAGTGGCAAACCTTTGGACAAATGATGCTCACGCCGCATATGCATCCTACTTTAACCAGTCCCTGAACAAAGAGATTGTGCTAAGCGTTGCTGGATACACCAATCCAACGGCTACATTAGGAAACTTGATTGGCTATGTGGATCTTGTCGCATGGGACGATATACGCGCTTGGAACACTACAACATGGGACACAACAAGGGATCCAGGTAAAATGGATATACAAAGTCACAACAAACCTCTTCTGATAGACGGAAATGCAGCGATCTACTACGACCTATGGGATTTGAACCCTCGCGAGACTAGAAACGTTTGGACAGTCTACCAAGCCGGCTGGAACGCAGAGATAGCGGGTTGACAACCAAAGAAAGTAGATGAGGCAAAGCGATCTCCATCCTCTCTTTTTTTGTTTCTTCGTATCATTTTGACATACTTTAAGACCTTGAAGGATTCCGTTAAGCTCATGTGCAGATAGAAAAGAGAGAAAGAGAGGAGATGAAGGTGGTGGTTTATTCGGGTTTTGTTTGAAGGATTACTTTGGCGGTTGGGGTTACCGTGCTAGTCGCTGTCAATGTCCACGCCCATGTGCTTTGGCTTATCAATGCTCCTGTGGTCGGGTTTCTTAATTCTGCAATCCAGGCGTAAGTGCCGAGTGGTGCGCTCGGAATCGTGAACGTTTGCCAAGTGACGTTGCCTGAGTCAAAGTTTGCAGGCAGTGTAGTTGTCATGTTAAGCAATGGACCGTATATGGCTCCGCTTGGCAGTTTGAGCCATATTAGGGCTCTGACAGGTAGTGCTGCTCCTGGGTTCTTAACGCGGACGTAAACCTTCATTGTTTCTCCAATCTTGTAGGTAGTCTTGTTTGTCCAGATTGTGAAGGATGCAGTCGGGGCGAGGTAGACGGCTGTTGCTGTGTGCGGTGCGTCCATTAAGACGCTTATCGGGTTTCCACCTACGGGTGTTCCGTCTTTCTTCCACGTCGAAAACGTGTACACTACGCCTCCAGAGGTTACGGTTGTGGGTGCTGTGCCAGTTGTGGCTGTTGTGCCTTGGTCGTACCATCCTGTTCCGGAGATTGTTGTGATTCCAGCTGGATCCGTGTTGACAGTCAAGTAGTGCACCTTCAAGCCTTTTGTGGCTTCGTTGTTTCCTGCTTTGTCTTGGCTGTAGTAGTCGATTTTGTGGCTGCCTGTGCCTGTTAGTGTGAAGGGACCAGTATAAGTGATCCATGAGCCTAGGTCGATTCTGTAGTACGTGGCTAGCACTCCGGATGTGGCGTCGGTAGCTGATAGAGAGACTGACGAGCTGCCTGGGGCGTGGCTGATCGTGGTGACTGGGGCAACGGTGTCCAAGATTATTGTGTCGGAGTATGTGGTTGAGAGCAGTCCCGCCTTGTCCTTTATTTGGTAGTACACTGTCTTGGTTCCATCGCCTGCTGTTAGGGTCCATGCTTTTGTGGCTGCTGGAGTTTCCCATGGCTCGGTATCCCATACTCCATCGTTGCTGTATCTAACTTTGTCAACGCCTGAAGTTGCATCGAAATAGGTCAAATATAGTGTTACTGATGCTGTTGTGGTGTAGGTCGGGTTTCCGCTGTTGATAGTTATGGAGCCCGTCGGCGCAACCGTGTCCAAGATTATCGTATCGGTGTAGAATGATGAAATCAAGCCCGCGTTATCTCTGAATTGCACATAGACGGTTTTGACTCCATCTCCAGTTAGCAAAGTCCAAGATTTTGATGTGGCATAGGACTCCCAAGCGCTCCACGTGCTTCCATCATTTGAAAAGCGCATTGAGCCGACGCCAGATGGTGATTGCGGTGTGCCACTGGTATCGCTCGCCGATAGTCCCAAGGTAACGGATGTAGAGGTGGTGTAGGTAGCTCCAGAGTTGATTGATATCGAACCAGTTGGCGAGTTTACATCCCACCACAGTTTCACCATGGGATCGCCGAAGAAATTGATTTCGAGAACGGTTTTCTTTGTGTAGGCATCTCCTCCACCAGTTGCCGAATAATATCTAGCTCTAGCCCAAGCGATTGACTCTGCTATACTCTGACCTGGGTAGACGCGCATCTCGTAGGCGAGTGCCCTGTCGAAATCATCGAAATCACCAAGGTATGCGAGCAGTGAGGATCCTAAGTAGCCTAATCCTCCGTATGGAAGAAAGCGGCAACCTATGCATGTATCATCGTCAGCATTTTCCGGGAAGTATATGAAGTAGCCTGAGTTTATTTCGTTACCCAGAGATGCTGTCAAGCAGGCATCGACCCACATGAACGTTGGGCGATTAGTTGGAGGATGGTGAGTGGGTACGTCAGATGTAAAGAGCTTGTCGTTCGTGCGACTTATTGTTATTGAAGTATGAGAGCCATGTGTATTGAAATAATGAATATTGTTAGAGGTATCGAACTCAAAATAGGTGTTAGCTGCTGTAAAAGTGTAGTCAGAAGGGCAACCGCCATGCGTTGTATCATGGTGAATAGCGTGCCACGTCAAGAAGCCCCAATTATTTACAAATTGATCGTGAACATCCCACGTGGCTGCGCCGGGTTTGCAGAAGTATGAAAGGAAAGCTAGCCACCTGTAGTGTGTAGGTGAGAGTCTTCCATGCTCATAGTCATTCAGCATCTGCACATACGTCTGGAAGCTGGCATCATCATAGCACATCACGCGACCAACAATTGAGTCATAATACCAACTATATGTGCCGCTTGCGGATGGCCAACTTACCGACTCAATTCTTCCATCATAGTTGCTGTCTGAGTAAGTTACTGCGGTTCGTTCCTCGTAGAAGAAGTCTGTTGGAGCATACGCAGGATCATCTGGATCTGGCGTAGGGTCTGGTGGGAAGAATTGGTCTGTTTCCCAGTAGTCACCGTCGCCAACCAAAGCAAGATAAACTGGACTATAATACGATACATAGTTTTCATGAATGCGCCTAGCTGGCGTAACACCCTCTACGCTAACCGAAGTGGCCGACCTGTACGCTCTTAGTATGTCTATAGAGGACGAAGAAATATCATAAGTGGAATAGAGAATTAGGTACGTCACAGCCTTGAATCCCGTAGACTTAGCCTCGGTTGGCGGGTTCAATACTCTTTGCATTAGTCCATCTTCAGGATGCTCGATTTTCTCGGAAAAACCTGTCTGGTCTTGAATGGTGTAAAGCAAAGCGTTTGCTTGCTCCTCCGAGTTAACCGTGATCGTGGTTCCATCGAAACTTAGGTTACAACCTGCCGCGATCACCACCTTAACATTGAGCATTTCAGTAAGTTTCTCTATCTTTTCAGCATCGCTGCTAGAGTCAAATACGTATAAAGGCCAGTCAAGGTAAGAAGCGATAGCGCACGTGTAGTGCGACATCTCTGACGAACTCACGATTAAACCGTTAGAGCTGACCCACTCACTGAGAATCAAATCTAGTAAACGATCTTTGTCGGTTACCTCAATCATCCTGTTGTAGCCCGTTTGCTGAAGCATCGCCTCAGCCTCTGACTTAGATATGCCTTTGGGATAGTTTTCGCTCTCCTTTTCAGGAACGACTTCAGTTGTCTCAGGCGAGATGATGATGCCATACCTGTATTCAGCGCTATCAGTCCACCTAACGCAGAGCGGGACAGCCATCGCTGAGTATGCCTCTCCCATAACAATCAGTGAGTCAAAGTTGACATTCTTTTGAGCGCTTCTTTGTCCTTTTGTCCAAAGGGAGGAATCAAGGGACCCATAGAGGGCTTCGGCTTTGACTATAAACGGAGATTCTTCACGAACCACGGGCTTCTCACTTGCAGCGAGCCGTACTCTTACTGTTAACTTCTCATGGACAATCGTTTGATCAACTGAGAGATCGCATTGAGCTGGATACAACACGAAGTAGCAGAGCTTGCTACTATACTCTTTCAGAGGTTCGGCTTCAAGAATTTTGAACGGGGCTGCCGGAAAGAGAGATGCATCTATGCCGGGTTGGATTTGTGCAACGCTTGATTTCGAACCCAAAGGCGTTTTGGCAACTGGAACATGTACCTTTGGCATGAAACTTGTTCTTATGTTCACGTCCTCGATTACTTCGGCACCAACGATTGACATATCATCTGGAATGACGAACAACTCAACTATTGAAGGAACTATGGGCAGTCCCTCTATACTCACAGGGACATTTCCATAAAATTCAAAGCAGTCATCACGTATCTCGTACTCGCCGACCGAAATAGAAAATATTAGAGAAGTGCCATCTTCTTGCACAGCAAAGACAGACGGACTCAAAGCTTGAGAGCCAACCGTTGTTCCTGGATCGATCTTATCTGTCGCTGAAACCGAGAAACTGGGCAAACCGAAACTAAGGATTATCAAAAATGTCAGGACAATCAAAAGAGCTGTTGGTCTTGCAAATCGCTTTTTGTCAAAGGCTTTCATTTATTTCTTCTCCTATTTTTTCATAACTTGACAAAACAGCAAGTATGGGCAATCAAGTATTAGTAATTTGTGGAAATGACGCACAAAAGTTCTAGAGATATACTACATAATCTGCATTTTCATCTGCTTTGCCTTTGTCGCTGTTTGACATACTGCAAGACCTTGAAGGAGCTCCCTAAGTACACATGCAGATATAAAGAGAAAAAAGAGAGAGGATGAAAGAGGGGTGGTTTATTCTGGTTTTGCTCTAAGGATGATGCTAATGCTTTGAGTTTGTGGTGAAGTTGCTGCCAAGAGTTGCCATTTCCATGTGTATTGGCTTATCAATGCATTAGTGCTGGGGTTTCTCAATTCTGCAATCCAAGCGTAGGTGCCAAGTGGTGCGTTGGGAATTGTGAATGTTTGCCAGAGAACTTTGCCTGAGTCATAGTTTGCAGGTATTGTAACTGTCATGTTAAGCAGTGGACCGTACAGGGTTCCGCTTGGTAGTTTAAGAAATATTTTGGCTTTGACTGGTAAGGCTGGACCTGGGTTCCTGACGCGAACGTATACTTTCATTGTTTCTCCAATGTGGTAGGTGGTTTTGTATCCTTCTGTCCAGATTGTGAAGGATGGGCCGTAGTATGCTGTGTATGTTCCGGTTGAATTGACTGTTATGGTTGTGGTTGCTTCGCCTATGTTCCATTGACTAAATGGGTGACCGGATGCATCGGTTGCTGGCACTCCGAACGTGTGGGTTTCTGTCACGCTGAACGTGTGTGGAGTATTATAGCCTGTAGGTGAGCCATCCATAGTAATTGCCACGGCCACATCGACGCCTTCGGTATTGCAATGAGCCGTAATAGTAACACTGTAGGTCGGCGCTGTCACTATGAGCTGTACTGTTGTGGAATGGGTTTTTCCTCCACCAGAACCCGTGATAGTCAACGTGTAGGTGCCTGCTGGCGTGCTTGTACTCGTTTGCACGGTTAGGGTTGAAGAGAACGTTGGATTACCAGATGGCGGATTGAAAGAGCAGGTAGTGCCGGGAGGGCAGCCGGAACAACTCAAAGAAACAGTCTGTGTTGATCCACTGGTCAACGTCACAGTCACTGTATAGGTTGTTGAACCGCCAGCAGTCACAGTCTGAGATGGAGGTGTAGCGGAGATGCTGAAATCAAAAGGCGGCGCTTCATAGTACGCTGTGAATGTTCCGCCGGGCGAACCAACTGTTATAGTTGTGCTTGTGCTGCCAGTACTCCACTGCTTGAACGGGTGACCACTACCATCGGCGCTTGGAACTTTAAATGTGTGAGTACCTGTACATGCGCAGGCGAATGTTTGGGGAGTGTTACCGTCAGCAACACCATCCTTTGTAATAAGCACGGCTATATCTGTGCCTTCAGTGTTGCAATGAGCCTTAATAGTAACAAACCAGATGCTTTCAATGTAGATATGATTCTGGTTTTCAATCAAAACCAGCATTTCACAGGGGAATCCATAGTTTTTCCATTGATTATGGAAATCGAGGTATTTGGCCTGTGTTGCATGAGATACGATATACCAAGTGTGCGCTATGAAACCATCTTGGAAGGTGTCGTAGCCATCGTTGTGTGAGTCAAATATGTCCCAAAGAACCCCAGCGACTCGGCCTTCACATGCGGGTCCATCGTCACAGTTTGGGCAAGTTTCTAGGTCATATGAGGATCCCTCTCCCCACTCGAAATACCAGTCTTCCCATCTTCCGTAGCTTTGACAAATCAACGGAAATGCATCTGCAAAGCCTTCAGTCCATGCGGTAGGTTCGTTGCTGATTCGATTTATGTAATGTATTCCACCAGCACCTGGTGGCCACCAATTGTTGTATATTTTGTACATAACCCAGTGTCCGTATTCATGTTGAGCGATATCAAGGGCTTTGCTGTAGGCTTCGGTGTCAATGTCAATTCTTCCTTGATCAAGATGAATATGGGTTCCGTGACCAGATGCCATTTTGAAGTAAACCTTGATCATTGGGGGCACCCATCCGGGGCCTTCGTTTGCCATAAAGTCCCACGCGCCGCGGTCATAATGGTCTGAAGCGATAGATTCGTATATTCTCCACGCTCCTGTGTGGTCCCATAGATCTGGGGGTCTCCACTCTCCAATGTTATATGTCGTTTGAGATGATGATGGGAAGAAGTAGAGAGTGTAGCCTGCATATTCGGAACCGTCGGGTTTGACGACGTGACACGCACTCGTGTATGGCGTCATTACTACATAGAATCCAAGCGGATACGGATTTGTTACTGGAATTGAGAAGTATCCTTCGCTAAGGCCTGTCTTGGGTCCAGTAATGTCGCCACCTAGATAAGAGCCTAGAGTATTGTAGATCCATACGTTTCCCCAGTGCATAGGTTGCAATGAGTCGCTTGTGTGTCCTCCAAGCGAGTCTTGGCTTATGTAGCACCAGAATCTGCCTGTTACCGTGAGTGTAACTTTTGTGCCCACATTGACTGGGTTATTTGGTTGTTGAGCCTCTGGCACGATTCCTTGCTCCGAAAGAGATGAGTCAACTGTTGAAGGGTTATCCACCCTTTCGCACAGAGGAGGATAGGGCGATTCACCTATGACTGCAGAATCTGTAAACACAAAGACGTGAATCTCATCCATATCTCCGTACCATGAGCATTCGTTGGATCTGGCGTGAGCTTGAATGGTCCATGCGCCTTCTTGGACAGATTTAATTACGGACTTTATCTCGATCGCATTATTTGCTGTAATATCTCCGAACCAGGAAACTTCTCCATCGACTAAAGCGAAACCTTGCGGCAGCTCTATTGTAACTTCCATATTTGGGGCATCAAACTTTGATTTCACTGAGCATACAAGTTGGGCTTCTATGCCTAGAGGAGGTGCATTGGAAAGATTTATTTTGACTTTAATTGGCTTAGAGGGAACGTATTCCGTTCTAAGTGTGTCTGCTGTCGAAAGAGCTATACGTTCGGATCCGCATGCGGCAACAAGAATTGGAGACACGCAAATCAACGTAAGCAATAGGAAACACGGTATTTTCTCAGAAAGTTTCATTGTTTGTTCTCCTATTTTTTAGAGTTTTAAAAATAGATGGAGTTGGTATTTGTGATTTGTGGAAAATCGTACGTTAAGTTCTAGAGATATTTTATATGGAATTGTTGGATCACTCAGTGTCCGATCTTGGCACAATTGGAGGTCTTTCTTGTTTTAGGTAGGGTGAAGATGCCGAACGCTCCAAATAATGCTAGGATCGCTCCGATGGTTCCTATGAGTAATTCAGGTATTATGTGCATGTGACCAGTGCTGCTGATTTGTCCCGCTGCTACGTAGTCTGGACCAGGTTTTTGAGTGTAATGAACAGTGGATGTGGTGCAGATCTTTGCGTTCGAAGGTATAGTCCACGTGACTTCTACATATCTTACTCCGTCCGAGTCCTCCTTGACGGACACATTGTAGAAGAATGCGGTTTGACTCATATTGGACGTGTCTGTCCAACCGATCTTAACCGTGAGGAGGGCTCCCGTGCTGAATTCTGTGATGTTCCACACTCTAATGTGGTAAGTTGCGTCTGGGTATACAAAGTAGGTGTCTCCGTTTGGTCCGCCCTTTGGGGCTTCGACCCACGTGCCTGTGTACACGTACAGTTGTCCTGTGCCGCTCGTGGCTTTGGCGAAGGGAATGGCCAGCATCACACACACTATTATGGTTAGCGAGCCGATGAGTACGTAACGGTTGTTTTTATACAATTCAACTCCTCTGCAATGTTTAATTTCCTAGGCTTCATATAAACCAGAGAGGAACTCTTGGCAAAGTGTTCTAGTTTTTTGTTACATGTACGAGCAAATGGATCAACAAAAAATAATCTTGAAAGAACGCTCTACATCAGAAAACTTTTAGAACAATAATTTGCGTTATTTCGCGTGCGTGTGCTCATGCGGATGCTTTAAAGAGTTTCTTTTTCATTTTTTTGTGCGTGACATAGGCGACTGAAATGGACGCCGTAGACATCATAGCTATGATTAGCCCAACCCACTCATAGGTTCTTATCTGAGATGCCGTTGTGGTTTGGTTTACTTTAAACAGAATGATTTCGCCTCCGACACATTTTGGTGCATGAACATTGTACATTGCCATAGCGAACTTGCCTATGTTGTCCTCCACTACCACCCTCCAAGCTCCAGGTTTATCTGTTGCGTGGTCTAATAGGTCGGAATCAAAATTTGCGGTGTTGGACATCCAGGATTTGCGAAGGATATTGTCCGGATCATGAAGTTTAACGCTGTATGGAACATCTGAACTGAATGCCATAATCCTTAGTCTTTCTCCTTTGACGAATATGTCGCGAAGGTTTCCTTCTTCGCCTTTTACCCATACGTATGGGTTTCCTGTCTCAGCATTTGCAACTAGTGTGACGTAGCCTATAATAATCGGTAAGAAAACTATCAGTGGTATTAGCTTTCTCACGATCTCCGCCTTTCTCTCTCAAGAACCGTTTCTGTTTGATCTTTATCACTATTGCTTTAGAGTTTTAATAAACAAATTTTCTGTTCAACGAATATATCCAAGAACGAAACAAATGCTTCTATACGGCTGATTATCGAACGATGACTTTTTCTATGATGGTTATGTATTTGGACAGGGATTTTGGAAATGACTGTCTTAGTAGTTCGAAGTCTTGGCTTTTTAAAGCCCTAAGGGCGTAGAGGCCTAGTAGATAGATGGATGTGGCTACTAGGAATTCTATGGTTAGGGTTTGAATTGTGGAGGTTTTCGTGGTTAACGGGGACTCTAGTATTATTAGGAAGGGGATAGCTGGCGTTGAGGCGACGACAGATTTCCACAGTGATTCCTTGTCCAGTTTGACTTTTACATATTTGCGAAGTACGTAAATTGCTAGTGTTAGGCTTATTATCTGGGTGGCTAGTCGAGCCAGAGCTGCTCCGATTATTTGGAAGAATGGCACCAGGATTAGGAGTAGGATGACTGCTGAGACGGCTGAAATGACGTTGATTTTTAGTATTTGATTTGTTTTTCCTATGGCTGTTAGGGCTGTTATGAGTAATGAGTAGAATGCTATGATGATTGTGGCTACTGAGAGTATAGAGAGTGCCAGTGCTCCTATTGCATAGATCGGTCCATAAAAGAATGTTAGGGCTGTTGAGGATATGGTTGCCAGGCCTACACAACTCGGAAGAATTATGTAGATTAGATATCTGCTTGAGGTTTTGATGATTTCCGTCACATGCTCTGGTTTCTTTACGCTGTATCGGGCTGAGAGGGCTGGAAATATGGTTGTTGTGACTGGGATCCAGAGTATGGAGAGGACGCTTATGCTGTTGATTACGAGGTAGTAGATTCCTGTCAGAGAGTAGTCCCAAGTGATGAATCTTACTATCATAACGTCTGCCCAGTTCAAGATTAACACGGTCAGATTGCTTAGGAATAGGGGGAGGCTGAAGATGAGTATAGGTTTGAGTGGGGTGTTGTGTGTTGGTCTTGGAAGTCTGCCACGTACAAAAATCAATGCCACGGCCAAGGCTATCACAGAACCAGCTAAATAGCCTACGACCACTCCGCTTAGACCCATATGAAGAAGGGCTAGTGCAGCGCCTGTTGCCCTGCTGATGCCTATGAATGTGATGGTTAGTATAGCGATTTTTCCGAACAGGTAGAGTGCTTGTAGGGTGGATTTACAGAGGGTGATTATGCCGAAGATGAATCCTTGAGCTAAGATCAAGATTATAAGGAATGCATAAGTGGGTGAGCCAAATAGGTTTTGTGAGATATATTCTGAAAAGCAGGCTGTTGCTACACATCCTATGAGAGATATGACGGCCACCGTTTTTGTTGTTGTTCTTACTATTGATGCTGCCTCTTGAGGTTGATTTTTCGCCAGGTTTTCTGAGGCGAACTTGGTTAGGGCTGTGGGTAATGCTAGTCCAGTGATGAGGATGAATGTTGACGAGAGGAAGGTGAGGATTGACAGGACTCCGATGTCTGCCTGGGTTAAGGCGTTGGTTTTTGTGACAATGATGTAGAAGAGTCCCATGACTAAGTATTGGCTGGCGTTTGTTATTGTGATCTGAAGGGTTCCTTTTGGTATATTGTTGGTCTCCAACAATTGGCACCATAATTTGCGATGAATGTGTGTACGCATATAAATTTAAGTTTGAGCTAAGATCATGACATGAATGCTTCGGCAACGCGGTTCATATCAGAGAGGGTTGCAAGATTATAAGAACCAGAATTAATCCTCATTTCACAACTCCGCCAGACATGGTTTATGCCAAAAAAAGTTTCTGAAAAATTACCAGTATGTTGTTGAATTGTCAACTAGAAAATCTTGTGTTAGTTAAGATAGTGCGTGTTTAGGGAGATGTGATTATGGTCACTACTCGTATCACTACCGTTAGCAGAAAGAGTGTGCCCAATGCCAGAGCGGTGTTTCTTAGCAGTCGTTTATTGACGAGCAGGTTTGTTCGCCCATAATGAGGTGATATTAGCTCTGATGTTATTAGCAGGATGATGGATGTTATTGCGAGCCAGAGGCTTATGTCGTTGAATGTTAAGGGGAACTGCATTCTTATCCCTCAAGAATTCGATATTGAACGTTGATTGTCTTGTCTTTTTCGGAGTATTCGCTGTTTTCGATAACGACAGGTTTACCTGTGGCTCTTGTTAGTGTGCATGCGATTGAGCTGCATAGGGGGCAGCCGATGGAGTTGCAGATGTTTGAGAGTTTTTGCGCTTGTTTGCAGAAGTCTTTGTAGACTGAGTCCGTTATTTTCACGTTGACTAGGTTACCTTCTGTGTTGATTTCTAGGTCTTGGGCTATTTCGAGGTTCTCGATGAACAGTTTTGGAAGACTGTCTTGGAGATATTTTAGGTCCGTTCTGATGAAGTCTGTTCCGATTTCTCTTTCGTATAGGTTTGTTAGATCGAGGCCGGGTGGCATAATAGATAGTCCGTTTGGGTTGCTTGAGAACATTTTTTCTTCGAGTTTTTCTTCAAGAGGTGGTATTTCGTTTCCTTTTTTCTTTGAGACGTACACTATGCCAGATTTGAAGTTCTTTAGGTATTTTGGTGGTAGATATACGCCTTTCCCTTTGTATTCCAGTTCTGTCAGGATTCTGTCCAAGTTTTCTAGGGATCTTGTGGCTGTAGAATCTAGCAGTTCAGATTTTACGTATGCTTCTTGTTTTAGGAGGAGGAAGAGGAAGCCCCAGAAGGTGAGGCCTAACCCGATGAATGCTAGGATGGAGGCGACGAAAATTATTGAGCCTACCAGTGCCAGTATGCCACATGAGACAAGGGTTAGTCCAATGATGTTTGGTGTCCGCGGGCGCCGTGGGATTCTGGGGATTCGCAAACGCATTTACCTTTTCCTCACCTTGTACGATGTTTAGTCTTTTGTATAACGATTTTGGTGAGCGAAAACGTAAGGAGTTTTTCTTAAAAAAAGACTGCATAAAAGAACAAAAAATAGGCTTGTACACGAGATACTCTAGGACGTAAATATCGTGGGCGTAGGGGTATCTGCGCGGCGAAGGGTTTTCTACTCTTTTCTTTTGGCTCTTAGGGACTTCAGCCCTAAGACGCTGAAGCACGCGACGATGGCTCCGAAAACGCCAAATGCTACTTCTGGTATGACGTTGTACATTCCAACAGCATACTTACATTCGAAGGTCCTTACTTCCACTTTCCAACGTCCAAATTTATTTGTCGCATCATCCAACAGGCCTGAATCGAAGTTCGGCTGGTACGAAAGCCATTCTTTTTGTTTTATCCATGTAACGCCGGCATCTGGAGAGTAGTACAATCTAACCCTGTATGGATTCGTAGCACTGGCTGCTCCATCGTATGCCCTTACTCTCAATTTCTCGCCTAGCACAAATATGTCGCGTATGTCTCCTTTCTCGTCTTCTACCCATACGTATGGGTTTGCTTGTGCGCTGGCAACGAGTGCTGCAAAATTCGCTAGTATTAGCCCAAACATGACTAAGGTTAGTACTGAATTTCTCTTCATGATCTCAACTCTTTCGATACCGTTAATGAGATTTAGTTGTATTTAAATCTGTAAGGAAAATGCGCTTGAATCTTCTATATCAATTCTACTGAACGAGTGAAACAGTCATTTTAATTTTGGTTATGTTTCTCTTTAGTGATTCGTCGATAAAATCGACTGGTTACCGATTTTATCCTTTGTTTGATCCCAACTAAGATGTCTAGTATCAAAGCTGTGGAGTTGACAAGTTTTTTGGATGGCTGGGGAAGTGAGATGTTTGTTTTCCATTTGAGGATTGGTTGGTCGTTTTTGTTTGTTATTGCTTGTTTTGTCAAGCCTACTTCTTCTAGGTTGCTGAGTTTTTCGTGAAGGTCGTCTGTTTGGATTTTGTCAGGGTTTAGTTCGTTGTATGTGGTTGCTATTTCTTGTGGTGTTCCTCTCTGATTTTTGTTTGTTTTTTTGATGGCTTGCAGAATTTTTTTGTCTTTTTCTGAGATTTTTTGGTAGGCTTTTTTGTTTTGTCTTTTCTGTAGTTGTTGTTGTATGACCCAAACTGTGGTTAGGGTTGCGAATGCTCCTGTTGTTATGGTTATGAGGGTTGGCCCGTTTTGGGAGAGGGCTAGGGCTATTTTGCCCCATGTTTTTATGGGTTGCCAGTGGTTGACTATGGCTTTGGCGAATGGAAGCATCGTGTCTTCGATTTCTTGGATGTTTTCTGTGGTTTCTGGAAAGACTATGAGGCTTAATTTTACGTATTCTTGTATGGAGGTTGAGTTTGTTTTGAACGTGGCGCTTTCATACCAGTATAAGACGACTTGGGTCAACTTGGATTTTATGTGTTGAAACGCGAAGTAACGTCCAATTATAGGTGGGTTTTCCAAGAGTTCAACATCTCTTAGGTCCAACTGTGTGACTGTGGGTTTTTGTCCAAGCTTTAGTGGGTAGTTTATTAGGCATACTTCCCAACGATGAAGATTCGATCTGGATTTGGCTACTTCGACGGATACCCAGATTGTTTCTTTCGGATCGTCAGAAATTGAGGTATAGGCGTACGTCAGTGAAGCGTCTTGCTTGGCTGTTTGCTCAAATCTTGTGTCTCGATAGATGAATCGACATGTATAACCAGACATCTTCGGAAGTATCATAGTGCTTACTTGTTGTCCGGCTGGTGTTTGCAGAATGACTTCCACTGGTTCCTCAGTTAATGCGAAAACAGGCACTTGAATTGACAAGAGAAGAACTACTGTTGCGATCAGGGCAGCTAGTTTTGCGAGGTCTTGTTTGTGCAGCCTGATTTCAGGGGGTTTTAAGGAGGTTCCGCAAGCAAGGCAGAAACTTCTATTTTCTTGTTTGTGCGAAGTACATCTTGGGCAAAATTCTGTCTTAGTTTTTGGTGTAAATATTGAGGTCTTTAATATTTTTTCTGAGATTGTTAACAGGAGAAGGGTTCCTAGAAAGATTAGGATCCATCCTCCTAGTAGGTGGAATACTTGCATGGCTAGTTCCATGCCGTATTGGTTGCCAATGAGGACGATTATGGTTATTCTGAGGATGTTGAAGGCGTAGATGACTGGGAAGCCTATGAGAAATGTTACTGCTTTCTTCCAGGCGCGGCCTTTAGAGATGTATGCGATGAATATGGCGAATATGAGGAATCCTATGAGGGAGTATATGCCTGAACACGCTATGTCTACAGCGAATGTGAGAGGTGAGCTGTTAGGTTTTTGAAGGATGATTAAGGGTGTTTCGTATTGTTCCATTAGGGTTACTGGTAAGCCTATGGTTTTTAGAATCTCGTATGCCGCTTGTGAACTTATTGTGGACATGGTTGAGCCTAGGGCGTAGATGATTTCGAGGGGTAATGGAACGAGGAAGATGAGGAAGGCTATTGGAAAAGCGAGAACTCGAAGGGTAAACGTGTCGAACATTA
>Ga0315314_1000836_pt1 | contig 30232 bp, 27 predicted proteins | sample TDP9_MG_FD_203631 | JGI IMG/M metagenome (GOLD analysis project Ga0315314, IMG submission 203631) | Freshwater sediment microbial communities from Lake Towuti, South Sulawesi, Indonesia - TDP9 | ecosystem: Environmental > Aquatic > Freshwater > Lake > Sediment | place: Indonesia: South Sulawesi... | reverse complement strand
GGGAAGAGTTAAGCGAGGATTTTCTCAATCGCATCCGTTTCCGCTTCTTCTACCATTGGTATTCCTGTGGTTTTAGCTGCTCTTTCCGTCAGTGCAACAAGATCGTTTCTGTCCAACAAGTCCAATCTCCACTTTCTCGTGCCAGCCATCAACTGCATGAGCCCAACCCTGATTCTTTCATACAAGTATGTGTAAAGCCCAACTGCTTCCCATGGAATCTCTTTGAATCTCTCCGCATACTCATCCTTTAGCGAAGGCGCTGCAGCAAAGAACTTGTCTGGGGTTTCGCCGTACAACTCCGCAAATTTTCTTGGCAATTTTCCTGTTTTGGTTAATTCCATGAAGTAGGACGATTTCATCACCGACAGTAGCGGGGACCTTCCCATTAAGACGCCTTTCACGTAGGGTCCCTTGCCGAAGTTGCTCATGGCGAATGCCTTAAACATCTGCGACTCCTTGATGAAACCCCCAGCCATCAGGATATCTGGAACAAACCTGCCCTTCTTCCGAAGTATCTCACAGCACTTCAGCACCTGAGTCTCCAAGTACACTGTTGGGGTGCTCATCTCATCCATCATCGGAACTGGACTCATCCCTGTTCCGCCACCCGCTCCATCGAAAGTTACAGCCTCGATTTTTGCTTCTGACGCCAGTTTCATTGTGAAGGCGACGTCTGAGGGTCTGTAGGCACCAGTTTTTAGAATTACGTGTTTGGCGCCTTGGCTTCTCAGCCAGTCTATGTCTTCGAGGAAGCCTCTCTCGGTTGGTATGCCCACTCTACTGTGTCTTTCGAAGGACTTGAACACGCCTTCTTTGAAGGCTTCCTGAACGGTTTTGTCTTCTGGGTCTGGGATGACGATGTAGCCTCTTTTCTTTAGCATGATAGCCCTTTCGAGGTCTCTTATTCTGACCTCTCCGCCTATGGCTTTCGCTCCTTGCCCCCACTTCCTCTCGATAACGTTAGCCTCCAGTTTGGATATGGCGTATACGTCTACGCCGAGTCGTTGATCCTCAACGTTTGTTTGAACCACTACATCTCCGTATTTTCCGTCCCAAAACTTTCGGAAGGCGTCAATTCTACGCTTAAGTTCCTTCGAGTACGTGACTTTGCCATTAACCAGTTTGGATTCTGGGTCCATCCCACACACGTTTTCTCCGATTGTTATTATGACGCCGGAGAGTGCCGATCCGATTGCAAGTCCGTCCCAGTTCACATTTGCTACCATGGTTGAGCCGAAGGCTCCAGTGGCAATGGGCACTTTCAACGGGATGCCTGCTACTTTGCTCTGCGTGTTCACGTTTTCAAAGAGGGCTAGGTCGGAGTCTGCTTTGATTCCTTCTACTTTGAAGAGGGATGATTGGATGTTGAAGTCTGACCAGTCTAGGCGAAAGTCTTTTAGGGCGCCAGCTGTGCTGTATCCGAATTCTGCTGGGTCTGGGTAAAGCGCTTCTCTTCCTCTGAAAGTTGACAATCCCACTTCACATAGGATTGGGCAGGTTCGTATGCACAATGGACACATGCCGCTCGTTGGACTCACATCCTTAACCCGTGTCATGGTTCCGCAGGTGGATTTTCCGTTTAGATAGGAAGAATTTTTGGAAACACGTTCAGCCATTTTCCACTCACCTTTACATTTGTAAACCTTGAAAAGAATGATACACACAAACTCTTTCTTAAAGTTTCCTACAGTCTCATCAAGAATGGAGATGGCGCCTAATTTTCTCATCTATAGCATTAACTAAGATGAGGGTTTGACTAGAGGAAAATATCGGTTCAAAATATCAGGGGGTTCAAGTCCCACCCCGCGCTGAACTTCTAGCCGATGTTTAGACTCTCGATTTTTCATGTTTAATGTAAGGTTGGAAGTGATTTCGCACAAATCATATAAACTGAAGCAGAAGGCGTAGTAAATGGCGATTATAATGGCAAAGGTAATCGTCGTTTATGAGTCGAAGTATGGTAACACCAAAACTGTAGCGGAAACAATCATGGAGGGTTTAAGAGAAGTTCAAGGTGTAGAAACTATGCTCATTGAACTTAAAGAAGTTGACCTCAACAAGATAGCCAAATATGATGTGATTTTGATAGGTTCTCCGAACCATTATGGTGGGCCGACTAAAAGCGTAAGGGAGTTTATCGACAAGCTAGAAAAACTCAACTTGCAGCGAATACATTTTGCTGTTTTTGACACATACTTAGGGAAAGGTTTCTTCGAAAAAGCAGTGGAAAAAATGGAGAAGAGAATAAACGAAAAGGTGCCTGGCTTGAAACAAATAACTCCAGGGCTTTCAATAGCGGTTCAAGGATCGAAGGGTCCCATTCTGGAAGGAGAGCTTCCTAAATGCAAAGAGTTCGGAAAGAAAATAGCAACTCAGCTTAAAACTTGAACTTACCCATAGTTCTAAAATGATTTTAGATCAAATTTCCAGACGTATCAAAAACCGAGAATTCAAAATTACAAAATTTTTCTGATTTTTCGGTCGCACACTTATCAGCTGATATGATTGGTCTAATACTGCTTGTGAATACCTTAGTCGCAAGTTTTTTATCCTTACTCTTTTTTTAACTTCGGAAACAAGAATCCGACTTTATCAGCGTAGTTCTTCCATTCTTTTCCGAATTTCTTTCTGAGCAGTCTGTCTTCGACTCTTGCCCTGTAGACTATGCTAGGAATTGACAGTGTAAAGGTGAACACGATACCTAAGACACTCCCAAATATTAGGTCAAATCCAAAAATCATTATGATGAAACTCAAGTATTGTGGATGTCTGCAAAATCGGTATGGACCATTTGTAATAAGAAAATCCAACTTAGGTTCAGTTTCCCCGAAGAACCCACTTCTCAAATAGAGAAGTACATAGACGAAAAACAGACTCCCGCTAGCAATAAAAGCTACCCCAATTTCCTTTGAAACCAATAATTCAAACGGGTCAAAAAAACAAACAATTAAGTTAAATGTTAACGCCAGAACCATAAACAAAGAAGGTAAGTCAATTTTTGACTGAGGCATCTAGCGCTCCTCTTCTTTCTAAGGAAAAACTCAATGCCTCTATTTTATATTTTTATTTGACTGTCTAAAAAGGACAACAAAGTAAAAGTGGGAGCAAAAACTGAAAAGGGAATATGTTAGAAAGCTCGCGCACATTGTCTGGGCTCATGCAGAAACCGAGAATTTAAACCGATGTTTAAACCTAACCCACTGAACAATTAGTGAGCCGAGAGTTTGAAAATCGTGTCCTGACTTGGGATTGATGGTAGCCCGGGATACTGTGACTTATCTTGTTTAATTTTCCCATTCTTAAACCAATTTTTATCGACTAAAGCACTTTTATACCTGTAAATACACTTCTTTAGGAGCAAACTTTCTGGCAGAAGAGGGTTGTAGTTGTCAAAAAAACCATCAGCATCCATAAAAGACATGGAATTCATCTATGAAAACACTCCAGTCAAGATACTCGTAAACAGAAGTTGTCCAGAAATTCAGCTTCCAGGCTTAACAGTAGGTCCATTAGAAGAAGGAAAGGAATACGAAGTGAAGTTTTGGGTCGCCAAAGAACTGGAGAAAGCTGGAGTAGCCCGTTTTCACGAAGAAGAAATACTTGACGCAGTAAAACTCTACAAATTACACTGGAAGGAGAGTGTACAACCAGTCAAACAAATCGCTCCTTTAACCGAAGACTTTTACCCTAAACTGAGGCGTTATCTTGACGATTTGAAGAAGCAGTGCATTAAGAAACCCGAAAAAATGAAAGAATACGAGAAAGTCACAAGACTCACACATGACATCATCAACTGCCGATTGAAGAAGATAGTCTCTCTTTCCTCTGCTCCAGAACAAACCAATCAAATCCTAAACAACCTGACGAGGGAAGAAAGCGCCCTCTACAAAACTCTATACGCAATTATAAACGAGTGGAAATCAAAAATCCTCGATGTCAAGGTGCGTGAAGAATCTTGACCGAAGTAGTGGTAGCTGGTCCACAAGAAAGATTCCAAGACTTCCTGAAACTGGAAAAATACCGCAAAAGAATCTCACAGATGGCAATCGCTGGAAGCACATCATTAATCGTGGATTTTGAAGAACTCATGACAACAGACTCTGCACTTGCAGAATCCCTTCAAAAGGAGCCCGATGAATACTTGGAGCACGCGAATCGCGCTGCGTTGGCTCAGTTGCAGATTGAAGACCCAGAATATGCCGAAGAAGTTGAGGCAGTGAGTGTAAGGCTCAGAGGCTTACCAGAAACAACATCATTACGGATGTTAGGTTCCAAGCACCTTGGAAAACTCGTAACCGTGGAAGGAATCATTGTTCGAGCAACCCCTGTTCGTCCCCTAGTCATGCAAGCCGCTTTCCGTTGCAAACGATGCGGAACAACCACTTACGTTAACCAGATCGGCACCTTTCTAAAGGCGCCTTTGGAATGTAGCGACCCGAGTTGTAGAGGAAGGGGACCCTTCGACTTCATCCAAGAAGAATCCACATTCATAGACTGCCAAGAAATCCGCATTCAAGAAAGACCTGAAGACCTGCCACCTGGTCAGCTTCCTCGTTGGCTGGATTTAAAGCTCTTCGGCAGAGACCTTGTAGACGTAGCGAGACCCGGTGACAACATCTCGGTGGTTGGAATCGTCCGTGCTTCCGCTCCCACACTTCCGAAGGTGGGAACCCTAAGGCTCTTCACTCTACATCTCGACGCAAACTTCATAGATGTTGTCAGCAAAGAACCTGAAAAGGTCCTCATTTCTCCAGAAGAAGAAAAGCAGATAGTTGAACTTGCGAAGGATCCGTGGATTCACCGCAAGATCATGAGGTCGATAGCGCCTTCCATCTACGGTTACGAACACATCAAAGAAGCGATAATGTATCTCCTTTTCGGAGGAGTTAAGAAAATTCTTCCAGACATATCTATACGAGGAGAGATGAACGCCTTGCTGGTAGGAGACCCTGGAACAGCTAAATCACAACTTCTACAGTATGTAGCAAGGATCGCTCCAAGAGGACTGTACACTTCTGGTCGAGGATCAACAGCGGCTGGCTTGACAGCAGCCGTGCTCCGTGAGAGGCGAGAAGGTGGAATGACACTTGAAGCGGGTGCCCTAGTGCTTGCAGATAAGGGTATCGCCTGCATCGATGAGATTGACAAAATGCGTCCTGAAGACCGAGTAGCCATTCACGAAGCCATGGAGCAGCATACAGTCTCTGTGGCGAAAGGCGGCATAGTCGCGACGCTGAACGCTCGAACCGCCATTCTGGCGGCGGCTAACCCAGCCCTCGGCAGATACGACCCATACCAAACAGTTGCGAATAACATAGCCCTTCCAGTAACGATTTTGTCAAGATTCGACCTAATCTTTGTCTTAAAGGATGTTCCAGAAAAGGAATTGGACGCCAAGATGTCTGAGCACATACTAGATTTGCACAGGACTGGAAGTGCCCCAGTTGAGTCTCCAGTTGCTCCAGATCTTCTCCGTAAATATGTGAGTTACACCAAGGGCATAAAGCCCGTTTTGACTGGAGAAGCCTTGGAACGTCTCAAGGATTTCTACTTAGTCATGCGTTCAGCCAGTGAAACCGAGGGAACCCCCATAGCCATAACACCACGGCAACTTGAATCTCTGATTAGGATAGCGGAAGCTAGGGCACGAGTTGCCTTTAGAAAAGAAGTTCTCGCTGAAGACGCAGAAGCCTCGATTGCCATCATGAAACGCTCACTGGAAGAGGTTGGAATCGATATCTCATCCCACAAATTGGACATTGACATAATCATGACTGGCAAACCTAAGAGCTTACGAGATAAATTGCAGGTTATCTTGGGTGCGATGATCGAAATGGAAAAAGAGACTGGAATGGTGGAGAAATCATCGCTCCTAGAGAAACTTCAAACTCAACACGAAATTTCAAGTTCAGAAGCAGAGAGGCTTATAGGTCAACTGCTGAAAGAAGGAACCATATATTCACCTAAAGCTGGTTATCTCAAGAAAACATAGCCAAAAAGTGCTTATACCCATGCGAATCGAAGAGTTACCGATACCCGACTCTGTGAAAGAAGTGATAACAAAATCTGGAATCACGGTACTTTATCCTCCGCAAGAGGAAGCCATAAAATCAGGAGCCTTAGAAGGAAAGAACCTAATCCTAGCAAGTCCCACAGCCTCAGGCAAAACCCTCGTCGCCGAATTTTGCGCCCTAAAACACATATTAGAGGGCGACGGGAAGGTTCTCTACCTAACCCCTTTACGAGCACTGGCCAGCGAAAAATACTACGAGTTCAAAAAATACGCTACGATAAGGAAGAAAAGTGGAAGACGTGTCAGCGTAGGCATCAGTACTGGCGACTTTGACAGCAGTGACCCGTGGTTGGAACGACACGACATAATCGTTACCACAAATGAGAAAGCAGACTCGTTATTGAGGCACAGAGCCCGCTGGATCAACGAAATCTCCCTCGTAGTCGCCGACGAAGTTCACTTGCTTAATGACGCTGACAGGGGACCAACCTTAGAGGTGGTGCTTGCACGTCTGATGCAGGTCAATCCAGACGCTCAGTTACTGGCTTTGAGTGCCACTGTTAAGAATGCGGAGGAGGCTGCCGAGTGGCTCAAGGCTGATTCCATCACAACAGAATGGAGACCAGTTGTATTAAAAGAGGGCGTACTTCTGCACGATGAAGCACAATTCAAAGATGGAGGCGCCCTCAAAATAGAAAAACCAACCAAAAACTCTGCAATAAATCTGGCAATGCACATAGTTCGGTCTGGTGGGCAAGCACTCATCTTTGCGGGAACGAGGAAAAATTCGGTCAGCGTAGCCAAAAGAGCGACGTCAAGTGTGGGACAAATTCTGTCGAAGCCCTTAAAACGTTCTTTAATGCGGGTTGCCGAGGAAATTCTTACCTCTGGTGAACGGACAAGAATTAGCGAGTCGTTGGCTGAACTTGTTAAGCATGGAACCGCTTTTCATCACGCGGGATTGGGCGGTGCTCACAGAAGGATAATTGAAGACGCTTTTAGGGATGGAAAAATCAAGGTTCTTGCTGCAACGCCCACTTTAGCTTTTGGAGTGAACTTGCCAGCCAGAATGGTGGTGATTCATGATTATAGGCGCTATGAACCTGGATATGGTTACTATCCCATTACAGTTCTTGAGTACAAGCAGATGGCGGGAAGAGCGGGAAGACCCCGCTATGACAAGATTGGAGAAGCCCTACTTATCGCTAAGACTGATGATGAAAGAGATTATTTGATGGAAAGTTATGTCTTAGCCGAGCCAGAGAGAATATGGTCTAAGTTGGCGGTTGAACGAATCCTCAGAGGACACGTCTTAGCCACTGTTGCCGCGGATTTTGCCCACACCGAACAGGGAATCTACGATTTCTTCAGCAGAACCTTCTACGCCTATCAGTACGACCCAAACGCCATAAAAGGGGTTATCGCAAAAATCCTGAAGTTCCTTTACGAAGAGAAGATGATCGAGTTTAGCGGAGACGACGTCTACGCCACTAAGTTTGGACGAAGAATCTCTGAATTATACGTTGACCCAGTTTCTGGAGTCATCATTCGAGATGCCTTCTTGAATCGAGCCCCATCGTTAACCGACCTTAGCTTTCTTCACGTGATCGCCCACATGCCAGACATGTACCCCAAACTGCTTCCTTACTCAAGAGAAATCGATGAAATCGCATTGTTTGTGGATGAGCACCGAGACGAGTTTATGACAGAAGTGCCCAACGAGTGGGCTGACAGAATCGCCTACGAGGAGTTTTTGGGCGAAGCCAAACTCGCCTGGGTTCTGGGCTCATGGATAGAAGAAGTGACGGAGGATGGAGTTATAGAGAAATTTAGGGTTCAACCCGGCGACTTGTATAGGCTCATCACAACTGGACGCTGGCTTCTATATGCATCCCATGAAATAGCCGCCCTATTCGGGCATAAAGACCTTCTCCCAAACTTGGCGGAGTTGATGGAGCGAATAGAAAAGGGAGTTAAAAAAGAGTTGCTTCCACTAACGAGGCTTGAAGGAGTCGGCAGGGTACGAGCACGCACACTCCACAACGCAGGTTTAAAAACTGTTAGCGATCTCAAAACAGCACCCCTTGAAAAATTAACCAGTCTACCTTTGATTGGGCCAAGACTTGCTAAGAAAATAAAGGAACAGGTGGGAGGATTCGTTAAGGAAAAGGAATGGAAGAAACTGAAGGGCAAGAGAACTTTGGAGCAACAAGCCTTAACGAAATATTGAACCTTGAGTACCTTTGCACCTTGGCATATCCTTTTCTTTGTAAAATATGACCGCCATTGTTGTAACGACGAAGACCTTAGCCAAATCGAGGAGAAAAAGGTAACTCAAAGCCTTCTTTCAAACCTTGTATCCAAATCCATGCTCATATTAGAGGGTGACATGGAGAATCGAGTAATCAGTTAATCTTAAATCGGGCTTTTCACCGTTTCTAGAAACATTGAAAATGGGGTTTAGCTGGCGCATGCATGAAAAGATTGCTTGCTTGGCTATTCGCTGGATCTGTTGCTCTATTCGAGGCATGTACGCTAGCGTCTTGTCTTATAAGAAACACTGAGTCAATTTTCAGTCATTCTTTACGCATGCTGCACAACTTCAGAGATTCTAGTCAAAGAGAAAATGAAAAGGCAGGTTGTGTTAAATGGTAAGCCGAGACAGATTTCTTGGAACCTTAAAGCAATCGCTGATGGCTTACGCATTTAACATATGCGGTGTGTTTGCCGGAACGGTCGTTGCCTTTTATTTGGGGCTCTTTCTCAAACCCGATTACCCGTGGATAATCGCTGTTTACCCTGGAATAGTAAGCGCAAGGGGCGTTATTGGAGGCTTGCTCAGTGGTCGTCTGAGCACGGGTTTGCACATCGGAACTGTGCGACCACGGGTTTTCGGTAACACCAAGAACTTTTATCTGCTTTTCAAGGCAGTCGTGGTGTTGACTCTAGAAACGAGTGTGGCAATGAGTTTAGTTGCGTTTGTGTTTGGAGCCTTTCTGTGGGGAGCCAAAGTTACAGACTTGCTTGCGATTTTAAGTGTGATTGTGGCGACAATGACTTTGGCACTTGTTGTGGTTTCTCCGCTGACAATGCTTGTTTCTTTCACGTCTTTTAAACATGGTTTAGACCCTGACATAATTTTGTATCCAGTCGAGTCGACTGTTTCCGATGTTTTAATCACTCTCTGCTATGTTTCTGTTTTGAGCCTCTTTTTTCTACCCAACACTCTTGGGCTTCTCATAATCATCGTACTATGTCTGATCTTAGCAATTTCTGCCTCATATTTCTTGTACAGAAACTTTAAGGAAAGAGAATTTGTCAAAACTCTAAAAGAATCCTTCTTAACAATGATTCTCGTTGCCTTCATAGTAAACGTAACAGGCTCGGTTTTGGGAAAGATTAGCGAAGCTATAGGTGCCAGACGGGAAATTTACACGGTTTATCCAGCATTGATTGACACAATAGGTGATGTTGGAGCAGTCATTGGTTCAACAGCGACAACAAAACTTGCACTCGGCACCCTTAAACCGTCCATATCTGCAATAGGGAATCATATAAACGAAGTAATCGGTGCTTGGGTAGCGTCAGTTATCATGTTTGTTATTTATTCCATACTTTCGCTTGTAATACAAGGGATGCTAATATCAGATGCCTTCATCAAATTCACCACACTCTTATTAGTTACAAATGTTTTAGCAGCATCTTTCATAATCACCATATCATGGGCAGTAAGCATCATCACATTCCATCGAGGCTTAGACCCAGACAACTTTGTCATTCCAATCGAAAGTTCGATGGCAGACAGCATGACCACAATTTCATTGTTTATTGCCTTAGCCTTAATTCGCTAAAAACTAGACAAGACTAATTGGAGGGATAAGAGAGGATTAAAATATCTCTTGCTACAATACTCAAATTGCAAAAGGGAATTTGGATTTAGACTTGGAGAGATTTTAACAGTATGTCTGGTTTCGAAAAAATTGAATATAAGCCTAGGTCTGTTCGTGAAATCCTGGTTGAGATGAAAGACCTTTCGGAGCTGATGATTGATCTCGCCTATTCTGCTGCACTTTTCAACGACAAAGAACTTGCGGATGAGGTTGTGCGCTTAGAAAACCGAGTGGACTCGCTCGCTTACCTTTTGGATATGAGTGCTATGGTTGCCGTCAGAAGCGCTGATGATGCCGAGTCACTTGTTGGAGTAGCAGTAGTGGCATCAGCAACAGACAAGATTTCTGACACCGCTGCCGATATTGCTGCTATAGTGTTGCGGGATATAGGTGTTCATCCAATTGTTCGTGAAGTTTTTGAGAAAGTGGAAGAACGTTTATGCTGCATCAAAGTCGAGTCGAAATCTATTCTTCTCAACAAGAGACTCAGTGAATTAGAGCTGGAAGCAAAGATAGGAGTCGACATTATTGCAATCCGGCGAGAAAATGAGTGGATTATTAACCCTAAACCCGATGAGACAATTGAAGACGAAGATTCCCTTATCGTAAGGGGAGCTCCAGGTGGAATGATGGAGCTTAAAGGACTTGCAGAAGGTTCAGTTAAGAAAATGGAGGGCTAGTTGTGGTGCCAACTAAACCTTTTCGAAAAATTGTGGACATGTTGGTTGAACTTAAGGACACATGTGAGCTTATGATGGACCTTGCCTACTCGTCTCTTCTTCTTAACAGTCGAGAATTGGCGGAAGAGGTGCAAATGCTGGAAGAACGCATGGACAATATGCATACCGAGTTTGAACTTCTCGTCTTAGCAAGCATTTCCAAACCAGAAGAGTCCAAAGACTTCTTGGGATTAATCCGTTTAGGAGTAGTCACAGAAAAAATAGCCGACGCTGCAGCCCAAATCGGCGCAGTCGTCTTAAGAGGTCTAGAGCCACACCCAGTTTTGAAACTCGTAATAGAAGAGGCTGCAGAGACGGTGAGCCACGTGCTAGTGTCGAAGACTTCATCGCTGGTTGGCAAAACTCTGCGTGAAGCACAAATCCACGAAGAGACTGGCATGTGGATTCTAGCCATGAAAAGAGGCGAAAAATGGATACGTCCAAAACCAAACTCAGTAATCAAAGCAGGCGATATTCTAATTGCTTCAGGCTATGCGGAAGGTGAAGAAGACCTACAAAGAATGGCGTCCACGTGATATTGTAAAGGACTTAATCTTTCCGCTCCTCTCTAGTCTTCTTAATAGCCAGTTCAACCTGATCCACGGCGGTGCCAAGGTAGTTCTTCGGGTTTAACGCTTCATCAATCTCTCTTTCACTTAGCATTCTCGTTACGATATCATTCTTGAGGAGAATTTCCTTGAAGGGCTTTTTTTCGGTTTCACTTTTTATCGCCAAGCCTCGAATGAGTTCGTGGGCTTCTTGGCGATTCATCCCCTTTCTTGTTAGGGCTAGCATAACCGCCTCAGACATTGTCCGTCCCTGTGTCAACTCTAAGTTCTTCAGCATTCTCTGTTCATCGACTTCCAGGTTTTTCAAAACTTTTGTCATCAGAACTAACATGTAGTCTATGAGGATGCAGGCTTGAGGAATTAGGAACCGCTCTGCAGAGGACTGGGTTAGGTCTCTTTCATGCCATGTAGGGATGTTTTCTAAAGCGGGCACCACTAGGCTCCTCATAATCTTGGCTAGTCCACAGATTCTTTCGCAGATCTCGGGGTTTCGTTTGTGAGGCATCGTTGAACTGCCAACTTGTCTCTCCTTTTCGAAGGGTTCAAAGACCTCTCCGATCTCGGTTCTCTGCAACTCCCGAATTTCAGTGGCGATGTTGTCTAGAGTGGAAGCTATTACTGCCAAGAGGCAAATCAACTCTCCATGAAGGTCTCTGGGCACAATCTGCGATGAAACTTCCACTGGTTTTATCCCTAATCTTTTCATAACGAGTTCTTGTATCCTCATCGCATGAGGACCAAAGCCAGCCTGGGTCCCAACCGCGCCACTCATCTTTCCAACCAACAGGCGTTCACTACACTGATGGAGACGTTGAATGTTTCGAGAGTTTTGTCTCATCCAGAACGCAAACTTAAATCCTAGAGTTGTTGGTAACGCGTGTTGACCGTGGGTCCTGCCGATCATTACAGTTTTCTTGTACTTTTCAGATCCTTCCAGTAGTGTTCTCTCCAAGTCACTTAATTTCTGCATGATCAACCCTGTGGCGTCTTTCAGTTGAATAGCCGAAGCTGTGTCCATGATGTCAGAACTTGTGGCGCCCAGATGAACATAGGCTCCGCTGGGTCCACAAGCCTCAGCTAAAGCTCGAACCAAAGCCATAACATCATGCTTGATTTCTCGCTCTATCTCTTTAACACGACTAGGTTTAACATGTCTGACAGAAGCCATCTGAACAATCTTTTCTGCATCCCTCTTTGGAACGCTTCCTACTTCGCCATGTGCCCAAGCCAAGGCTGCCTCCACATCCAGCATCCTTTGAAGGCGATTCTCCTCTTCAAAAATTCTCCTCATTTCTGGCGTTCCATAGCGACCAGTGTCAATAGGAAGGATCGGCAATGTTGCTTTCCTCCTGTGTACACGTATATTTTCGCTTTCTGTGCATGAGCACAATTATTTAAATTTCAACGAAGTAAATAACTCTTTTTGCCTATTTTATGTCAAATTAGTTGTCAAAGCGATCCAGCGAGGTTTCCTGTAAGATTTCTACACAAACTATAAAAACTCGAATCAGTTATGTTTGAACGGGTTGAAATGAATAAGAAAATTGTCATACCATTCTATTTGCTAGCGATCATGGCGTCAACCATTATTCCCATCACTTCAATAGCAGCCATACAGGTTCAACCAACGATTTATTTAGATCCACTAACGATTGAAGCGCTTCCCGGTCAAGCCTTTAACATCACCATCTGCATTGTTAACGTTACCGATCTTTATGATTGGCAAGTTTTCTTGTACTATCGAAACTATGTTGTAAACGTCATCGAAGTCTATGAAGGACCCTTCTTGAAGGCAGCTGGCGTCACCGTTTTCCCGAACCCCAGCATCCAAAACGACTGGAACGCCACACACGGTCGCGTGTTCGCAGGCTGTTGTAGGCTTGGCGACGTTCCTGGAGTAAGCGGTAGCGGAGTCTTAGCAACCATAAAGTTTGGTTGCGTAGGCCCAGGCGACTCACCCCTGAAAATCTGTACTGATCCTGATGAAAGCTTTCTGTGGGACTCTAACTTGGAGTATATACTATTTCAAGCGTTGGATGGCTACGTAACAGGCCCACCCGCTCCTCATGATGTGGCCGTAGTTAATGTGACACCCTCTGTAACTGAGGTTTTCGCTGGGCAAACGGTAGATTTGACTGTTATTAGCAAAAACGTGGGTACATCTACTGAAAACTTTGACGTTACAGCCTGCTACAACTCACACGTCATTGGGACAAAAGCCCTCTCCAACATCGCTCCTGAAGAGGAAACAACGCTCCAGTTCGTATGGAACACCTCAGATGTTCCAATGGGTACATACGTGATAAAGGTTTTAGCAAGTGTAATCCCAGGCGAGATTAACTTAATGAACAACATATACGTGGATAGCACCATAAAGATCAAACCAGCATATGATTTGTCCGTAGAAGTTGAGACGCCCATCTTGCTCATTGTAGGCGAAGTTGGCTTACCCAAAGCAACTGTTAGAAACGTCGGCTGTAAGGACGTAGAGACTGACGTAAAACTACAATTGCTCATTGACGAAAACATTGTTAACGAAACGATTATAGCTAATCTAGGAGTTGGCGCATCTGAAGAAATCACTTACCAGTGGACTCCAACGGTTAAGGGAACCTACACGGTGAAAGCTTACGCCCCTCCAATAGCCGTTGAAGAGAACACTCTCAACAATGTTGCGACCGAAACCGTAACTGTTTCTCTCCCGAAGATTCCAACAGTTCAGGTGACCCCTTGGACAAACTATGTTAACGTCGGAGAGTTCGTCAAAGTCAACATACGCGTCAACGATGTCACTGACCTCTACGCATGGCAAATCAGGCTCCATTATGACCCTGAAGTCTTGGAATTTAGGAACATAGAGCTTCCCGACATTCATGTGTTTACGGGTGCAAGCTATACAGCCCCGAGTCCCAAAGTAGGAGAGGACTATGTAATGTATGGTGCCAGTCTAATTGGCGCTGCTCAACCATTCAGTGGTAAGGGAATCCTATGTGAGGTTAACTTCAAAGCCAAAGCCAGAGGTTCCTCAAGCCTAGAACTCAACAGCGCGGAAACATATCTTCTTGACTCTGACTTGAACAGTATGCCCATCCAGATAGCCAACTCGCGGATAGACGTTTTCGGCGATGTCATCGAAATAACTAACGTTGAGACTACAAGAACTCAAGTGTACTCTGGATGGATAATTGAAGCCAATGCCACTGTGAGAAACAACGACAACTTTCCTCAAACTTTCTCCGTTACCGCATGCTTCGCAAGCCAACTTATGGTCATTAGACAAGTCTCTGAACTCCCTCCCGGCAGAGAAACCACTTTAACCTTCTACATGGACACTAGCGCCTTAACGCCTTACGTTGACTATGCGATATGGGCAGAAGCGACAATAGTTGTAGGAGAAACTTGGGCTTACAATAACTTCTGGTTCTTCTATGCTCCAGTAGCTCTACTTGGATCTATGGAATCCTTCTCACGCGTGGCTAGGACCAGGATAGTACCCGATATTAATGGCGATAGAAAGGTTAGCGCCCACGACATCGGTATCGCCGCTTTAGCTTTTGGATCGTACCCCGAACATCAACGATGGAATCTCCTCGCAGACATGAACCAAGACAACAAAGTGGACCTCAAAGACATCGGCTTAGTCGCCAAAAACTTTGGAAAATACGTATACTAACTGGCTGGCTGAAACTACCACTCTACAAATCTTGATCTCTCTTGCCAATTACGTAGCTCAGAAACTTCTTACAATAACGCCTGTTTGACGACACGAAGCAAACATTAAAGCACTCGCCCTTTAACACATATCCATTAACAACGCCCGCTTCTTTCAATGGAGAACTCAGAACTATGGGCGCGATAGCCGCTGCAGTGAACAAAAGGGGTGAAAACGCTGTTTCTGCAGTATTTTCAATGCTCACTCAGTTGAGACATCGAGGAGCCGAAGCCCATGGAATTGCCACGCCAAACTCGGTGAGAATAACTAGATCATTAGACGACTTGTTGAAGGAAAAGATTGATTCAGACATTGCTCTTGGCCACGACCTCTCTTCTCTTCTGCCCCAAGATTTGCCACAACCAGTCTTAGGCGACAACTTTTCTCTAGTTTTTGAAGGACGCCTTTTTCCACCGCTAAGAACTCCTGAAACTGACGAAATTCTTGAAAGGCTTAAGCCCAACCCTGAGACACAAGCCTACAACATCATAAAGAAACTTGAGGGATCATACGTCTTCGCTGTCGCACTTCACAACAAAATACTAGTTGGGCGGGATACAATCGGAGCAAACTCACTTTATTACGGTGAAGATCAAAGAACCTGCGCTATAGCTTCTGAGCGAAAAGCCTTGTGGTCTCTTGGAATGAAAAACGTGAAGTCGTTTCCACCAGGAAACTTAGCTATAATCAATGCAAGCGGGTTTTCTTTCCAACCTGTGAAGACGTTAACCCAACCCCTCATAAGAACAATTTACATGGAATCTGCAGCAAAGCATCTTCAAAAACTTCTGCTCGACTCGACAAGGAAACGGGTTGCTGACATTGATAAAGTGGCTGTGGCTTTCTCAGGTGGGTTAGACAGCAGTCTTATTGCAGTTTTAGCCAAACTCTGTGGAGTTGAGCCTCACTTGATTTCCGTGGGATTAGAGAATCAACAGGAAATTCAGAGTGCAGAAACAGCAGCCGAAGCACTGGAACTACCTCTTAGCACACAAGCCTACACTGTAAGCGAAGTGGAACAGATTCTTCCCAGAATATTGTGGTTAATCGAAGAGCCAGACCCAGTAAAAGTGAGCATTGCGGTTCCTTTCTATTGGGTGGCTGAAACAACCTCAAAAATGGGATACAAGGTTCTGTTTGCGGGGCAAGGGAGCGATGAGCTCTTTGGAGGCTATCAAAGATATCTTGGGGAATATACCAAATCAGTGACTACTGTAAGAAACGCCATGTACTCAGATGTCGCAGCTGCCCACGAGACGAATTTCCAAAGAGACATCCAAGTCTGTTCTTTTCACAAGGTTGAGTTGCGGCTTCCCTTCACAGATCCAAAAGTGGTGGACTTCGCATTGAGTTTACCCATCAACCTAAAAATCGAGTCTCCTCAAGACGCGTTAAGGAAAAGCGTGTTGAGGCAGGTCGCCAAAAACCTTGGAATGCCAGCATTCATAGTTAACAAGACAAAGAAGGCGATTCAATACGCGACTGGAGTTAACAAAGCCCTCAGAAAACTGTCAAGAAAAGAAGGACTGAATCTGAACGAATATATTAACAGAATTTTCCGAGAAGTGTATCCAACAGAGGTTTAGAAGAATGCCAAAAACCGTTATCATCTATTCGCCAAAATATCTCGATCACAACCCTGGAGTGGGGCATCCAGAATCACCCAGACGCTTGAGAGTGATCATGGACGAGTTAAATCGCAGCGGTCTTCTTGAAAAAGGAAACTGCACGCTTATTGAACCAGAACCAGCGAGCATAGAAGAAGTGCAACTAGTTCACGAACCTGACCACATCCAACTCGTCAAAGAGTGCTCTGAAAGAGGCGGAGGGCTCCTTGATCTAGGCGACACTGTGGTTGGACCTAAGAGTTTTGAGGTTGCGCTTTTAGCGGTAGGCGGCGCATTGAAGGCTGTCGACCTTGTTATGGCTGGAAAGTTTCAGAACGCCTTTGCTCTTGTTCGTCCTCCGGGACACCACGCTGGACCCTACTATGCCATGGGCTTCTGTCTTTTCAACAACGTCGCCGTGGCTGCTGCTCACCTTCTTAAGGATTTCAACCTTGACCGTATGTTAATCCTTGACATTGATTCTCATCACGGAAACGGAACGCAGGAAATCTTTTACCATACCGACGGGGTGCTTTACGTGAGCTTACATCATGATCCGAGAGGTTTTCCTGGAACTGGCTTTGTAGATGAGGTTGGTAATGGGAAGGGATCAGGGTATAAGGTGAACATTCCTCTTCCGTTTCGGATTGACGATCAGATTTACCTCCAAGCTGTGGACCAAATTGTGATCCCCATTGTTGGTCAATTTAAACCACGGTTTGTTCTTGTCTCTGCGGGCTTTGACGGACACTATGCCGACCCTGTTGGAGGACTTTCTCTCTCTGCCCTTGGTTATATAGAAACTTTCAGGAGAGCGCTGAGTTTGGCGTCTCGGGTCTGTGGAGGGAAGTTGGTTGCGGTTTTGGAAGGCGGATACAGTCTTAACTTTCTTGGAAAGATAATCGCAGCGGTGGTTGCGGAGATGGCTGGAGCCTCATATTCCATGCAGGATAAGGGTCCAGTGGCTAGTTCCTCGGTGAGGAACCAAGCCGAGAAAGTCATAAGAGAAGTAAGAAGTATTCAGTCTTCATTCTGGAACCTGTAATTTCGATTAAAAATAGGGAGAGTGAGGTTATTCGATTATCTCGATGGCACTGTTTGGGCATTGTACCTCGCAGGCTCTGCAAGCTAGGCATTCATTTGGGTTTTTGACGGTGGATTTCTCCTCTACGACCTCGAAGACTTCTACGGGGCAGACGTCGACGCAGGTTCCGCATCCGTCACACTTGTCTTTGTTTACTTTAACTTCAACCATGAATTGGTCGAACCTCCTTGAGATGATTTAGAGTCTATGGGAGTGAGCTATGAAAGATAAAAATGTTGTTATGCTTGATTAGATTCCTGCCAATACTGTGGGGAATGTGTTTGTTATGGGGGTGTTTTTCCGAAGTTCTTGGCTATGAAGCCTATGTCTTTTAGATCGATTTTGTCGTCACCGTTTAGGTCACAGATTGGGTTCCATCTTGGATGAGTAGGAAAACTTCCAAAGGCTGAGGCTGCTGTGGCGATGTCTTTCATGTCGATTTCGCCGTCACCGTTTATATCGCCTAGTATTTTGACTTTTACTGTGGTTGGGCTTGTCAGTGTGTTGTCGGCTGTGTCTGTTTCGCCTGGGAGTGGTGGGAGTTCTGCTTTTATTGTGTGTATTGTTATGTCTGTTGTTGTCCAAGTGAAGGTTAGGGTTGTGGTTGTGTTTGGAGCGAGGTTGGTGACGGTTTGGGTTCCAATTGTGTGTTCAACGCCCTCTAACTCATACTTGCATGTAACTATGAAGGTTTCGGCGGCGTCTCCCTCGTTCTGAACGATGACTGTGATGTTGACTATTTGTCCAATATATACTTCGGTGGCGGATGGCACAACGCTAACAACAGCCACATCGTGGACTATCTGGAAAGGTGTTGTATCGAAAGTGTATGGTTCTGTGGGGATGTCGCTTATTGGAACGTTTTCACCCAACAGAAAGGTTATGCCTTCTGATGAAACTTCCAGAGTGTACGTGGCTGTGGGATCGGCGTCAGGTTCAGGTATCACAGTTATTAGGTATTCCCCAGTTTTTCGTTCCGGAATGAATACATAATCGTCTGGGGAGCCATCTCCGTTAAAGTCTTCTTCTATGTAGACTGCTTCGGGAATCTCGCTGTATTCCTTGGATATGACAAGATAGTCTGGATCGATGATGATTAAATCAACAGGGCATGTTGCTAATACGCTAAGGCCACTCGTTTTGATTGGAGGCGTAAGCGGAGGCCAAGCCCATCCAATGTACTCAAGACCTATCGTGTCATAAGACGCTACTACAGGTCCTGTTGTCCAAGCATGAACCATTTGACCATCTCCCAGAGACAAACCTACATGTCCCCAGTTCTTGTATTCCCCGTCTATGGTGCCGTACCAATTGTAGAACACAAATGCTCCCGGAGGAGGAATGCCTTTATTCTCTTCTGCACCAAGTGCATCCGCAGCCTGCTCAGCATACTCGTAACGTTGAATTTTTGCGCTTGCACCATATTGGTATGCATCTTGAACAAAGGCTAAGCATAAATTCACGTATTTCACTTCGCGATACCATTCTTGGTAAGCTCCTGGTGGGTAGGGTGGACCATCAGCCCAATCCAAAGCCCAAGCGATAGCATCGTCGATGCGTTTATCCGTCTTTGGTTTGAGAACGGTTAGGGTTTTGCTTTTGCTGCTTGATTGTCCATCGTTGTCTACGACTGTTAGCGTTACCTTATAATTTCCTTCTTTTGAGTAGGAATGTGTTGCTATCTTGCCTTCGCCTGTGGTCCCGTCTCCGAAGTTCCAATTGTATGAAACTATTTGTCCATCCTGGTCATAAGACTCTGAAGCATCGAAAGTCACTGTCTCATTAACTCTTGGATTTGGAGGCTTGTACGTAAAACTGACAACTGGAGGTTTGGGCCCTGGAGCTGGCTCGACAACTTGTATTTGCTTTTGCTCAATATCCCATAGACCCTTGCTGTTCGTAACATTAAGAGTAACAGTATAAACACCTGGACTGGCATAGGAGTGTGTCACTATTTTTCCAATCGCGTAAGTTCCATCGCCAAAACTCCACTTATGCCTAATTATTATTCCACTGCCAGGTATAGAGGTTGAAGCATCGAAAGTTACAGTCTGTCCCACTTCAGGTATTTCTGGGCTCCATATGAAGCTGGCAGTTGGAAGAACCCCTGCCTTATAAGCCAGAGCAATAAGAACCGTTTTGTCTTCTGTCATGTCGATGTATGTTCTGACGGGTGCGTAGGGGTCGGGTGGCCATGCACTGAGGGAGACGTTGGCCGAGAAGACTGTGACGTTGAAGTTGCCTTGACTGTCAGAGGTTGTCCATGCTTCAAACCAGCCAGAAAAGTCGCCAAAATCGGTATATCCACTGACATAAATCGAGACATTTGGTATAGGTTTTCCTTCCATGTCTACTTTTCCCGTGAGGTAACGGTTTTGTAGGGTGAAAGTCATGAAGGTATCTTCGGTGATGTTAATGGCGGTCTTTCTACTGAGATAATAATATGGGGGAACGTTTGGGACGTAGTACTCATACCAATAGTAGTAGCTTATTCCGAGACTGTAGTTGCCTATGGGGACCTGCATAGAGAACAGTCCTTGGTCATTGGTTGTCGCACCCCACCCTCTCCCGACATCAGGTGAGTAGACACCCACGTTCTGGTTAGGGACAGGGTTGCCATCCCGATCCAAAACCTCACCACTAAAAGTAACTGTTGGAACAATGGGTACAAGGACTATATCTATCAAGGTATCTGTCGTGACTTCAATATTGGTTATGGTAGTGCTCCCAAATTCGCTTTCAGGCGGCGGCGTAACAATCAAATTGTAGGTGCTCGGCGGCACCGTCATGATGTAGGCGCCAGTGGCGTTGGAAGTGGCTGAGGCTACATCAATCTCTGTTAAGGCATCTTGCGCTACGATGAGAACATTTGGTATTGGATTCCCCAGTTTATCCCGAACTGTGCCTGATATTACTGGATCTGCAACTGCTTTCACAAACGATGGGTTAAACGCTAATGTCAACATGCTTAGTATTAGCAGCGCAAGCATTATTACCGAAACTGTCTTCTTCATTTTCTCTTCTCCTTATAAGCAAACTCCATTTTATGCTCCAAACTTGCCTTAAATTTTATGGAAAAATCCTCTATCGTCATTGTGTAGCTTGTGTGTGAGTGTGAGCGTGCAGCGTAATAGCTCTCTATTTCTGAAGAAATCAGTATCTACCTATAGAGACAACATTAGGCTCTCCACCAACCAAGTGTGCCTCTGAACCGTGCACACTCACACACTCACATCAACTTTTTCTAACCAGACTTCACCACAAGATTCAACAGTTCAGGAATCCTCTCAAGATTCACCCACAATGCCCAAACTCGTGGAGTTTTGCTCCAAACAGCAACAATTATAATAGTTCAGTGCTTTAATAACTGTATCAACAGTCAAAACAATCTAACGACTGACGATGGTTCAAAACATGAGAAAAGAGGTCATCGACTGGTTTACTCAGTCCAAAGCAGATTTGAGGACTGCAGAGAATTGCCTTAAAAGCGCGGATTATTATGCCTCAGCTTTTTTCTCCCAACAAGCAGCAGAGAAAGCGCTAAAAGCCTTTCATATAAACGAAAAGAAAGAACTGCCTCCACGAACCCATTCTCTAATTGAGATTGGAAGGACACTTAAAGTACCAGCTAACTTAGTTCCAGCCTTAAGGGACTTAAGCCCCGAGTACATAATAACAAGATACCCAAACGCCGCCTATGGCATACCAGCAGACATCTACGACGAAGAAAAGGCTAAGGACAGGCTAGAAAAGGCAAAAGTGATTCTACAATGGGTAAAAGAGAAATTGAAGATAAAGCCGTGAAAGAATTCGTTCAAAGACTGAAGACACGCTTTGATATAGAAAAGATTATACTCTTTGGCTCAAGGGTCAAAGGTGAAGAGCTCAAGGATAGCGACTATGATTTTATAGTAGTTTCTAAAGATTTCAAGGGAGTTTTCTTCACCGAAAGAGTCAGCATGCTTTATGACCTATGGGAGTCAGAAACACCGTTAGAGGCACTGTGCTACACCCCAGAAGAATTTAAAAGAAAAGCAAGAGAAATAGGCATTGTTAGAGAAGCTCTCAAACATGGAATTGATCTAACCTAAACCATACCTCACAATCACAAATTTTGTGTGTGCGGGTAATGTAATAGCTTCTCTCTATTTCTAAAGAAATCAGTATCTACCAAAGAAACAACACTAGCCTCTCCACCAACCAATCTCTATGACCCCCCTTCGTGTGCTGTTCTCGCTCTTTGGTCTCTCACACATAACCATGCGTTTTGGAGTTAGGCAAAGGAAGGCTTATGTATTACAATGTATTCTATTTCTCTGGAAAAGCCATGTCTAAGAAAAGCGCTGTAATCACAGTGCGTCTCTCACGCCGAGATTTGGAAAGGATAGAAGCCGTGAGAACCCTAGAGAAGGTTGAACGAACAACACTGCTCAAAGAATTCATCGAAAACGGATTGTCTCAGAGAGTCATCCACCTCTACCAGAAGGGAAAGCTAACAGCTGGACGAGCCGCCGAAATACTAGGGTTTTCTCTACGAGAGTTTCTTGAAAGGTTAGAAAAAGAAGGCGTTCCAGTCAACTGGGACTCAGAAACCGTCAAGGAATACTTAAAGGCGAGATACGGTGAGCCAAGCGTTGCCCAAAGCGGTGTCTGACGCTGGACCTCTGATTCACTTAGCCCAGATAAGCAAGCTACACCTCATTAAGAAGCTCTTCAACCGTGTATTAATCATCCAAGAAGTTAAGAAAGAAGTATTTGACGAGGGAATTAGACTCGGTCACACCGACGCTCAGATTATAGGAAAAGCCATGGAAGAGGGATGGATCGTGACTGAGGACGCACCCGAAACCGTGGCTTTAGCTGCTAAGAGATTAGCGGATGACGAAAACATATCACTAACAGATGCTAAGACCCTTCTTTTAGCAAGAGAAAACAGAGCAGAAATATTGGTTGACGAGAAAACTCTCTCAGACCTCGCAAAAATGTTAGGACTCAAAGTGTGGAACACATGGACAATATTGTTAGAGAGTCTCAGAAAAGGACTCATCGAAACATCTGACATAAAGTCCGCAATAACCGAACTCGGCGAAAAAAGACACAAGCTAACGAACAAACAAGCCACCGAAATATTGAAAGCAGCAGAAATCATAGCTTCCCGCAGACAAGAAAGAGAAACAGAGGCTTAACAACCGTTGGGGTTCTATTTGGAGCCTATTTGACTCATATACTAAACCTAGGTCTAGACCCGTGCGCGTGTGAGTCTCTCCCCCTCTAGACGAGGCTATACCCGTCTCTCTGTCTCACCCTCACCCCATGCCCTAACGAATCTCCTCCCTAAGCCTCAACAAAACCCCATCAATAGTCACCCTCGCCCTCTCCCTCCTACGATGATACTCCCCGATAAGCCTGTTGTAAGCCTCCTTAGAAATCTCACCCCGCCTATACCGAGCCTCCACCCTCCTAACATCATTCTCAGCCCCCTCAAGCTCAGTCTCAGCAACCTCAATCTGCCTCATGATGTTCGCGTATCGGGAACCAGCCCCCCTCAGTCTCTCTCGCAGACCCGACAAATCCCGAGACAACACAGACAAGCGACCTTCAATAGCCGTCCTCCGCACCTTGTATCGACGCCGAGGAATCTTACCACCCCTCAACTGTCGCTCCATCCCCTCAAGCTCCAACAGCAAACTCTCCTTCTTTCCATAAGCATCGACAAAACTCCTGAGTTCCTTTGACGGAACCGGAGTTACAGGAACTGGAGCGGGCTTCGGCACACGCCAAAGTAAGGCCACAACAGAAACAACAAGAACCACCACTCCAACCCACAACGTAGGACGAAAAGACGACCAAAACACAACATACTCATACGTTAAACTGAAATCAAGTTCATGAAACGGCGTGACATTATAGAAGGTGTAGGTTAAAACTTCTTGAAACACGTTTCTTCGTAGGCTCTCGCTCGCTTGTCCACGCAAGTTTTCTGGAACAACTGGGAACTGCAGGAACTTGGCGCCTTCGGGCAGGATAACAGTTGTGGTTAACTTTTTTATTGTCGAATTTAGATATTGACGCTCCAAGAAGACGAAGGACCAGTTAAAGTTGTACAGACCATATTGGCTGACGCAGTTTTTCCATGGAATCCAGTAGGTTACCGTGAAACTCGTCTCTTCATCTGTCTTTACTTCCTCTGCTAGCTGGATTGTGGCGTTGGTTGGCACCGTTGCATTCCCCTCTTGCAGAACCACTGGAAGATCGCTAGATGCATTTCGTGCAGAAATCTCTTTAACACCTTGGGGCAAACGAATCTTTATCTCGGTAAGGTTCCAAAGCCCCTTATTCTTCAGATAATAAGACTCTGACAAAGAAATGCGACCCCACTCTTCCAAGGCTATTTCACGCTTGATCTCATTAGTATCGATGAGATGAAAGGGGTTGCTGGGCTTAGGGTCAGGTAATTGGGAAAAAGTTAACCAACTAGGCTCGTATGCAAAATTCTCTAACGGTCTTTCTGTGAAGTTTAAGATTTGTTGAAGACCAAGTGAAGTTACATTGAAGTATGATCCTCGTTTTGCTAGCAAACTATCTTCGTATGTTGTTTCATCGGGAAGAACTACTGTGACGTTGCACTCTGAGGCTTGTTCAGGTAAACTTGGAAACAGAGGAAAGGTGAAGTTCCACCAGATTTCGAGCGTTTCGGGCGTTGGGGGTGTTTCTACAGTCACGAGACCTGAAAAAACAAAGACTACAGTGAAACGGTGTGACTCGTTGATGCCTATTTGTACGCCAGTGTTAGGGAAGATTATGTTGACTCCATAGAAACCTAACTTTCCTAATCCCACATCGATTAGGACCCTTAGTTGCTCGTCGGGACGCTCGCCATACGCGAAGCAGTAGTCAAGATTAGAACCATAATTAAATGGAAAACCCGTAGTGAAGTTTTGCAACAAAACCGTGTCTTCTCCGAGTATGTTAGTTAGCTTGAAGTTTTCCTTGAGAACAACCAGTCCGCCGTTTTGGACCTCAAAAACGTGATCCACTCGGATATCTAGGTAGGATAAATCGGTCGTAGCATTCACACATGGTGAAGTGAAAATTTGCAGAAAAGCGAGAAATAATAAGATTAGAACCAGTTGTGACGTTCTCTTCTTCAACCAATTCCCTCGATTGTTCATGTTTTTCATTTGGTTTTTGCCTATCTATTATCAATGAGCTTTATTTACTTTTAGAAATTCTGTTAGTCGTTTGTCCTTTAGCTCCACATATGGGCTCACTCTACGGGCAAAATTCGCCCCGATGACCCATTCCAGATCTGCAACACATCGGATTTTGATGTTTTCCCTTGACCTGATTATTTTCTTGGCGGTTATTGGACCGATGTGAGGTATCTTGACAATTTCATAGTAGGTGGCAGTGTTTAGATTTATTGGAAAGATGTCTGGGTTAGTTTTTGCGAATGCCAGTTTGGGGTCTAGGTTTGACAAGAATCCTTGGTCATCGAGTATGGAAGAGAAGTTGTCAACCGAGAACCCGTAATCCCTTAGAAGGAATGAGGACTGGTATAGGCGGTATTCTCGGGAAGGCGAACAAGCAGCGTGACCTTCAAGTGGCGTTTTGGGAAGAGGCTCAAAACCACTATAGTAAACTCTTTTAAGATTAAGCTTTTTGTAGAGCCGCTCGGTCATTTGAAGATACTGCCAGTCATCATCGGCCACAGCGCCAACGATCATCTGAGTGTCGACACCAGCCCTTCCATGGCCGAATTTAGGTTTGTATTCTTCACTTCTCGCCTTCTTTGTTTCGTCTACTATCCATTCTAAACGCTTAAGAACTGCCTCTTCGAATCCTCCCTTGTCTGGGCAAATCTCGTCATAGATTCCTTTGTCGGGAGCCTCAAGATTCACCCCAACCCTATCGGATAGTTCTATCGCCTCATGGAGATAGGAGCGACTTACTCCCGGCATAATTCTTAGGTGGACGTAACCAGTATACCCTGACTTTCTGAGTGCGCGTAGAACCTGTAACTGCTTTTCTGTGATGTAGTCGGGGTCTTTAAAAACCGAGGAGCTCAAGAATAGGCCCATTATTTTATGTTCCTTCCAGAGGTGCAATGTGACTTCTGCCAATTTATTAGGCTCCCACATCTCTCTTACACACTTACGTCCAGCACGAAAGGAGCAGTAGGTGCATTCGTTTTGGCAATGACTAGTAAGCAGGGTTTTCAATAAGGGGACACATTTTCCTCTTGCTGCGGTTTCGTAGATGGGAACGACTGTTCGGTCCCAGCGGGCACCTAACCTCAGAAAATGCCATTTATCCCTTTTCTGGAGTGGCTTAGACATTGTGTCAGCCTTCGTTAATTAATAGTTCAAAGAGGAAATATGTATTTAAAATCCGTTTGAGAGATTGTTAGAGTCCGCCTTGTCTGAGGTAATAGCCTTCTTCCTTTTTTGAGCCGAAACTTCTCACACCCTTGTCTCTGAGTTGTTTCTTAAGCTTGCGGGCGTATTCGCGGCTGATCTCCTTCCTCTTCTCTAAATAGTTGATGATTTCTTCCGCTTGTTGTTCGTTGTCGCACCGCCGAATAAAGTCGATTGCATCAGGCATGTAGGTGTCAAATCCTCTGGAAGACGATTTCTCTCCCATCTGCAGATCGGATCGAACGGAAGTTATCGGTACTCGATGTTCTCGGTTCTCTAGTTCCTCAGCAAGGTGTGGAAAGATTTTTTTGAATCGTTCTTTGTCGATTTCCATTTTGATTCAGCGTCCCCCTTGCATCAATGAAGATTATGAGGTGACGTCTATTTAAGTTGATTTAGACAAAGAGAGTTGTAGGAGTAACCGTGGCTCCCAATTTATCACTTTGGCACAAACCTTTGGAGTGGCTTTTCTTCGAGAACCTTTTTGAGTTGAAGATAGTTGAGTCCCGTCACGGTGTCGCCGTAGATTTCACACCTTTCTTGTACATCCATCTTTTCTGGGCTTCTAACTACAACTTCCGCCTCATTGTTTGACGAAAGATGAACATAAATGTGAAATGACGATTCTTTTTTGCCTTGTTTTGTTACCGAGCACCACTCTGCTTTGGCGACCTTGAAGCTGCCTTTTTGAAGTTCAGTATAGACCGCTTCTGGGCTGTTAGAAAAGGTGGTTATGTCTATGTCGCTGTTCTTGTGGATGGTTCCGCGCCAGACGCTACCAACCAATTTTGGGTGAAAATCCCTTAAGGCTTCCATTATTTGAAGGGCTTCTCTTCGCATTTGAAACAGTCGTTCTTCTCTCGATGACCCTTCTTTTTCTTCAGATACTTTGTCGAGTTCCTCAGCGACCTCGAGGTTGCTTGGAAGAGTATGGACTCCCAAAGTTTGGGCAGCTCTTTTCTTTGCTTGTTTGTACTCTTTTTCTTGTAGCGTATAAAGGAGAAAAGCAGCTTCCCTTGCGACTCTTTTCCTTGGCCCTGTTGAGTGAGTTTCCTTCAAATCTCTCCCATGAAATAAGGATGCAAAGAAACACCGTGCTTTTAAGCAGCAACAGTAGGTGTCAAGAGGAGTTTAGATTTTTGGATGCCCACATGCCGTAGAGGTGCTATCTTCTTAGCGTCATTGTAGATGTCAGAGGCAATCTTTCCCAACACGATTTCTTGAACAAATTGATCGAAAGATAATGAGCCCGCTTTTTCTTCCACAATTCTTTTCGTGAGAGCACGTAGGGCTTGTTCTTGTGATGTCTTAATTCGGGCAAGAGTGAAGGATGAAACTGCCACTCTTAATTGGTAACCGTCCTTCGTTGTAACGTTGAGAATGCTGTCGACTCTCGTGGTTCTTCTTCGAACCAAACTCCTCAAGTAGTCACGGGAGTATTCATGCCCCTTAAATATGGTCTGGGCAGTTTTACCATCAACATCAGTGACTTGAAAATACATTTTCAAGTACTGGTGGGCGAAATCGTTGGTAATGTCGTAGAGCGTGGCGTCAACGATTCTTCCAAGAAGTTTTGATGGTTCGTCTGAGGGAAAGGTTCCCAACTCAACTCCGCCGAAGTATGAAGGAGACTTAATCGTAAACCAGTCCTTGCCACGCCACTTATCCTTTACACGTCTTTTCTTTGATGACACGGGGAGCCTCCGTTGTGACTGGAAGATTTAACATGGGAGTATTAAAGGTTTAGCGTATGCTTAGGTCGCCATGCCATGAATCATCAGTTTCAGCCTAATTTTTCAATTCCACCCATAAACTGCCTCAAGACCTTGGGAACTATGACAGACCCATCTTTTTGTTGACACTGTTCTAGAATCGCTATCATGGTTCTGCTGGTTGCTAAAGCAGTGTTATTTAAGGTGTGAACAAAACCTACTGGAGGTTGTCCTTCTTTTTCTCTGTATCTTATGTTTAATCTTCTTGCTTGGTAGTCTGTACAGTTAGAGTTGCTTCCGCTTTCTCTAAACTTTCCATCAGCCATCCAGATTTCTATATCATACGCCTTGGCAGCCTTTGCTGATAAGTCACCGCTGCATATGCTTACCACACGATAATGCAATCCCAACCTTTGATACAATTCCTCTGAATTCTTTTGTAACTCTTCTAAGAACTGCCAGCTCTCTTCAGGTAGGCAATAGACAAACTGCTCAACCTTATTAAATTGATGAACCCGAAACAACCCCTTCGAGTATTTGCCATGTGTTCCAACTTCTCTCCTGAAACAAGCGCTGACACCGCAAACTCTTAAAGGCAATTCTTCTTTGGTAAAAACCCTATCAGTAAACATACTTCCTAAGGGATATTCAGCAGTAGGTATCAAATAAAGGTCTTCAGCCTCAATCTTATAGCTAGCCTCAGCAAAATCAAATGGATCTCCAATCATTCCTTCATACGATCTCCTATTCACCATGAGTGGGGGTTCAAACACCTGAAAGCCTTTTTTCATGAGAAAGTCTATGGCAAACCTCTGTAAGGCTAAATCAAGTAAAACTGCATGCCCCTTCAAATAATAGAATGCACTACCCGCAACTTTCGCTGCACTTTCAACATCAATCATCCCGAGGTTTTGTAAAAGCTCTAAATGACCCTTAGGTTCAAAATCAAAATTTGGTGGCCCACCCCAAACTCTTACGACCACGTTTTCGCTTTCATCCTTGCCTATAGGAACTGACTCATGTAGGAGATTTGGAAGCCTTAACAAAAATGAGTTTATTTTTCTTTTACATTCTTTTACATTTTCTTCTAGTTTTTTTATTTTCTCTGGAATTTCTTGGGCTTCCTTGATTTTTTTGGTTGCATCCTCTTCTCTCTTCTTGAGTTCTGCGATTTCTGCGGTGACCAATTTTCTTTTGTGTCTTAGTTCGTTTACCTTTGTTAGTGATCGCCTCCATTTTTTGTCATGGGCGATTAAGTCGTCAAGCAATTTGATTTTTTCAGGATCGCCTCTCTTTTTCAGATTCTCTCTAACGATGTCAGGGTGTTCGCGGATCAGCTTTATGTCTAGCATTTAAACACCGTACAATTCCAAATTGTGTCGCAAAGGTTGGTGCCGTTAGGTTTACATGAAAAACAGATATTTAACCTTATGCGACTCTTCATTCACACTTTCAAATTCGCTACAGTTGTGAAGGCTTTCTCCGCGACTGAGACACATTTTAAAAGGTCGTCAATTGTCGCCATAAAAGTTTGAAGACTCAAATCACACTTCACAGTTGTAAGCACTTTGGCTCCTTTCTGGATTGTTTTAATGAACAAACCTCGTGGGACTCCGAAGTTGTCTGGAGACACTGCGTTAGCAACTGCCTCCGCCTCTCGTTCATTTTTGTAAGATAAGACTATTTCAGCCTCCATGCTGCGTTGCCTCTAATTGTTTTTGGACAAGCTGATCCACAGAGTTGATGAAGGAATCCAAATTCGCGATTGGCACCTGGGCTCCAGCAGCGATGTTGTGCCCTCCTCCTCTTCCCGAGTATTTATCTGCAGCAACGCGCATGATTTCCCCAAGATTAAGACCACGACTTGTCAAAATGTCCAGTGTCCTCGCTGAGATTTTAACCACCTCTTCTCCCGGGACTATTGAAAATGCAATGACTGGCTTCTCCGGATTTGGAAGACTGGTGGAAAGGATGGAAGAGACCGTTCCGATTATGTTCTCGTTTATAAAATTCTCACCGTGCACCACATAAATGTTGTTCAGTTCTTTTATTCGACCAGGTTTTTCATTCAGCCAACCCAGATACTTGGTGATCGCTCGTCGGTATTCCTCCAGCACCTCGTTGGCTTGTTCTAAAGTTGCCCCTCTGTCTCCCATACAAATCGCCACACCAAGTCCTGGTTTATCCATTCTTCCTGCAGCATTGAGCAAGACAGCGAATTCTCGAGCGTCTCTAAGAGGAGTCCACGGCTCTTCTTTAGTTAAAGTATAGACGTTTCCTATCAGACTGAAAGCAACATCGCTTGGAAAGCCCTTAGAAAGAAGATAGTCAGAAATCCCCGAAAAGAGTTTCTTTTTCTCCTCATCCGAAAGGTCTCTTAACGCACGCCACTTATCCTCACGTTTTGGCATTATGCCAAAACTCACAAGAAAAGCAAGGCTCTTATCCTCCTCTCCGCTGATCCCCGGAATAAAAGGATTGGTAGTGCAAGCCAATGCCTTGTGAATAG
>Ga0315314_1000835_pt1 | contig 30265 bp, 30 predicted proteins | sample TDP9_MG_FD_203631 | JGI IMG/M metagenome (GOLD analysis project Ga0315314, IMG submission 203631) | Freshwater sediment microbial communities from Lake Towuti, South Sulawesi, Indonesia - TDP9 | ecosystem: Environmental > Aquatic > Freshwater > Lake > Sediment | place: Indonesia: South Sulawesi... | reverse complement strand
CGCCGTTCTTTCAGGTGCCCTGGATGATGAAGATCGACCTCGTTGCGCTTCCGTGGGTCCTATGTTGGATGACCATTGGGACGTTCCCAGCGCTCATGTCGGCCCTTCTGAGCGTACCTGTCGTGGGCTTCTTGGAGCCCTTCGGCGCCGGTGGGTGGGTAGGCGGGATATGCAAGTTCTTGGCATCTGTCTGGACCTTCCTGATCCCTGCGGTGATCGTGAGGCTCGGCGTCGACAAGGATGAGGTGTTGTCGAACAGCAAGGTGTGGTTGCTCAGCGTTGCGTTGATCGCTGTGTCCAGATCTGCGTTCATGACATCCTTCAACTACTACGTAGCGATACCGTGGTACTACGGCATCAGGATAGACGCGTTCATAGAGTGGCTCGACGGGGGGCTCGGCCTGCTAAGGTTGGCGATCCCAGTTTCGGGGTTGACGCTGTTCATACTTGAGATGTCGGTGTGGAACTCGATACAGGCAGTTGTGGAATTCTGGGCCGCCGTCCTCTTATATAGGGCGCTCAGGGGAAGGCTTCAGATGAAGAGATGATCGTTAAGGTGAGCGGGATAAAGGAAAAGGAATTCACTGATGAGCTGGAGGAGTTCCTGAGGAGAAAGACCAGGTCAGATGTTAGCAGAAGGGGCGGGTCCTTGGAGGTGCCCGAGGGGGTCAAAAGATCGAAGGTTCTGGACGTGGTCAGATGGTATGTCTCCAAGAAATCAATGCAGCGCGAGGTTCGCGTGGTCAGGTCCGGAAATGACATCGAATTGAAGAAGGTCGAAGCCTAGTACAGGAACGTGGATGGATCGTCTCCGTCGGAGATCTCGCCCGCAAAGTTGAAGGTCATCAACTTGCAGACGTCTTCGAGCTCGAAGTCATGGCCGAGCAACCAACCGAGCTTGACGTAGGCAACTTCAGGGAGCATGTCGCCCAAGAACCTCACCCCAGCTTTCTCCAAGATCCTTCCGTTCCTGTACACCAAGGAATCAACTCTACCGTACAGGCATTGGGACGTCATCCCGACGAACGTGCCCTGGTCGACCGCCCTCTCAATTGCATGTAGCCAGGAGCCCTTACCGTCCACTGTCTGAATCGGCACGTGACCCAATCCGGTCCCCTGAATTATGAACCCCCTGTATCCTCTGTCGAGTAGGAAGTCCATCACCTCCGGTGGGGAATTCGGGTACGCCGTCACAATGGCGACCTTCTCTTCGAACGCCGGATCCGCCCACGGGCTTTCGTCCGATCTGGGCTTCAGGTCGTGACGCAGTAACTCTATCTCGCCTGAGTCCGTCACGTGAGCCACCGGGAGGTCGTTGACCGGCCTGAACGCGTCCCTCCTTGAGGTATGCATCTTTCTTGCTCTGGTGCCCCTGAGCACAATTGCCTGCTTGTCCGAAGACGATGAGTGGAAGACTATGCAGACCAACGCGTGCGGCAGATGCGCAGCGACCCTGGCTGAAGCCATCACGTTCAAGTCCGCGTCCCTGGATCCCCTGTCCGGCGACCTCTGGGCGCCTGTTAGGACGACTGGCGCGTTCAATCCCCTTATCATGAATGATAGAGCGGCGGAGGTGAAGTGCATGGTGTCGGTGCCGTGAAGAACGACCACCCCGCTGTCTCCCTCGATCAGACGCTCAACCGCCTTCTGTGATATCTTTGGCCACTGATCTGGCCGCATGTCCTCAGAGGCTAGCGAGAAAAGTCTCTCCGCGGACCTGACCCTGACGATCTTCGAGAGCTCCGGTATGCCGTACAATATCTCCTCAGGCGAGAATAGCATGGCGACCCCGCCAGTCAGGTAATCGACCCTCGAGCTTATTGTTCCGCCGGTCGAGATGAAGGAGATCGGAGGCAAACTGGGATCTTGGGTTATCTCCTTGAGCTTTGGGAATTTCTCCAAGTCCACCTTCCCAGGCAACTTCTTGACTGAAGATATTCTGTCCACCTTGACGCCTGCGTTGTATCCTGTCCTCAACTTCAGCAACAGCGTGTCCGGGTCTCCGAAGTCCAGCTCCTCTCGCGGAAGTACGTAACCCTCAAGCTTGACTCTGTCGGTCTCAATCCGGACCTCGTTCCCCATCTCCAAGCCGTGTGAGGTGAGGAACCGAACTACCCTTTCTGAGTACGGCATCTATAGCACCTCCTCTATCTCCTCCTCAAGAATCTTATGAAGCTCGCTTCCGGGGAACTTTCCTCTGAGCTCCTCCATCACCACCCCCATCAATGGCTTGAGGGATGCCTTGCCCTTCTCCTTTACCAATGATGCTCTCTCGCGCACTATGGACCTGACTATCTTCCTTGCCTCTTCCTTTGTGATCATTGGAGACTTCAGGGCGTCGAGGGCGTCCTGAGCGTTCCCCTTCGCAACTAGTTCCCGCAGGAAGCGGTCCATCGACTCCTTGGGCAGGTTGAGCCTACAGAACTCGGCCATTCCCTTGACTAACTCAGAGTCCACCAAGGAATCAACATCGATCCCCTCCCTTCTCAGGCTGGGCATCGTGTTCAAGATCGCCGAAGCTACCGTGACTGGGTCGGCACCCGCTGACACAGACGAGTTGAATATCTCTAGTTTGGGTGACCGGAGAAGCTGAAGCGCTGTATGCTCGCTGAGGCCCAACCGGATGAACTTGTCCCTCAGCTCGGCAGGACTTGGTGGCAACTCGCTTGCTATTCGTTCGAGAACATCCCTTTTGATCACGATGGGTGGCAAGTCGGTCTCGGGGTACATTCTGGCTGAACCTGGGAGAGGCCGCAAGTATGTGGTCGTACCGTCGTCGTTGGCCTTGCGCGTTTCTGAGGGAACCCCTGAGATTGCTTCCTGAAGCCTGTTGAAGACTGCTTCAAGGGCTCGCCTGCCTCTTTCCTCCTCTGCTAGAACTAAGATGAAGGCCCCGGTAGCACCCAGCCCACAGGCCTTTCTGATGGCCCGAGTTTCCTCAGCTGATATCCCGTAGTTGGGGAGTTCGTCCGAGTGAATCACCCCGCCGACGCTGGCCCATGCCTGCGCGTACTCAGCCAGCTCCTTTCCAAGCCTCCTGCCGGAAACGAGCTCCCTTCCCAAGAGGCCCTCAAAGCCGGGGGAAGGAAGACAAAGCGCCCTGTGTCCCTTCTTGAGCGCGCCCTGAACAAGCGAGGAGCCTGAGCCCTTCAGCTGGTCCGTGACCTCGACGATCTTGAGCTCGCGTAACGAAGCCCCTCTCCTCCTGAGCTCGTCCCTTATCTCGATGAGGGCTATCTGTCTCCTCGCCTCTTGTTCTATGATGGCGCTCAATAGCTGCAGTTCTTGAACGCCCTTGATCTCCTGTCTGCTTCCATCCTCAACGCTGATGTTGAGGTCCTGCCTTATCGAACCTATCCCTCTCTGCACTTCGCCGGTGAGTCTGAGCCTCAGACCAACCTCCTCTGCGACCTCCCTAGCCTGATCAGCTGAATGAATGTCTGGTGCAGTGGCCAGCTCTATGAGGGGTATGCCGAGCCGGTCGAGCCTGTAGATGGCTTCCCTGCCTCCTGTTTGCACTATGAAGGCGGACTCCTCTTCCAGGCAGAGCGTGGTCAGCTTCACATCGCCCGCGGACGTTTCGATTTTGGAGTCTTCAGTTCCGACAGCAACGAGCATCGTCCTCTGAAATCCAGATGTGTTGCTTCCGTCCAGAACGACCTTGCGCATCACTCGGATCTCATCCAAGGCCCTCATCTTGAACATGACCGCAACCTTCAGCGCGGTCCTGAGCGCCTCCTCGTTCACCGTGTGTGGGGGAGCCTCATCGAGCTCGACCAAGCAGGTGGAATCTGTCGAGTACTTGTATTCGAACTTCCTTGACCTCTGCGCCTCGAGAAGCGCAGCTGGGTCCACCTCACCCAGCTCGCTCGACGATAGCCTCAGGAACCTGATCTCACTCCTTTCCGGCTCGACCCCGAGTTCGGATGGGCAATCGCAGAAGAGCTTGTGGGTCTTTAGCCTCTGGTGCCACTCGAACCCCACCGTCACTCTCCGGGAGGGGCGACTCATGCGTTTTCCATCTGAGGTCTGGCGTTAAAACCTTGACATCACGTCTTGCTGACCGGGCGAAAGGGCTATCCGGAGCGATGCAGGCGCCCATGTGGGCTTCCGCTGACGGTCAAGAAAAGGAGATGTCCGCGGCCCGCGTCAAAGAGATTTCGACATGTACGGCCCATCGTCGCGATAGCCCATCCGTTCGTAGTAGCCCTTGGTGCCCAGCGCAGAGGTGACGAGTAGCTCCTTGACGCCCCAGTCGTCCCTCGCTAAGCGTTCGGCCTCGCCCATCAAGAACACACCATGTCCCCTGTGTTGACTCGAATCAGCCCAAACCTTCCCGATAGGGGTCGACCTGCCGAGCACCTTAAGCTCCCTGACGATGGCTGATTCACCTCCGGAGAGCTCCGGCCTGTGCGCGGAAGGTGAGGGTAGCCTAAGCCTGAGATATGCAACCAAGAGGTCGCTCTCCCGCCCTGCGATCTCAAGCAAGACCTCCTGCCCTGAGGACGAAGCGTAGGGCGTCAGCTTGAGTTCGAGTCCTTCGCCCTTGGAGGGCGCGTTCCTCAGCCCTATCTCCCTGCTCCTGATCTCCGAAGTCCTGAGCCCCCTCTTAGAGAGCAATCGGAGGGATAGCTCCCTGAGGTTTCCGTGCTTGGGACCGGCAAGTATCAGGTTGGCGGGTATGTCACGCTGGACCCTCATCACGCGCAACCACCTAGGGGCCATCTCGAATACCCTTGCTACTATCTCGGTTGCGGTTGCGTCATCGAGGGGGGAGTACGAGCCGCTTCTGTACAGCTTCTCAAGGCCAGTGTCAGCGAGCACTAGCGTCGGGTATATCTTCAGCATGTCTGGCCTGAACTTCTCATCCTCGAATAGGACCCTGAACGCGTTGACATCTCTGTCTTGGTCGGATCCCGGCAGGCCTGGCATCATGTGCACGACAACCTTGAGCCCGGAGTCCTTCGCTATCCTGATGGCATCGACCGAATCCTTTACGGCGTGACCTCTACCGACGAAGTCAAGGACATCGTCGTACACCGATTGAAGCCCGATCTCGACCCTGGTTGCTCCCATATCCAACATCGAGTCCACGTGGGGCTCCTTGCAGTGATCGGGCCTTGTCTCGATGGTGAGCGCAACGTTTCTCCTTTGTGAGTTGCGGCAGAGGCGCTTGGCTTCTTCAAGGGAGGCCGAGTGGTAGCAGTTGAGCGCGTCCAAGCATTCCTTCACGAACCACTCCTGATATCTCAGCGGAGCGCTGGGAAACGTTCCTCCCATGATGATGAGCTCAACCTTGTCTGTGCTGTGGCCCATTTGCTCAAGTTGCCGCATTCTCTGAACTACCTGTGCGCTAGGATCGAATCGATTCTGGATGGCGCGCATTGCTGCGGGCTCGTGACCGGTGTAGCTCTGGGGCGTGCCGGAAGTGGGTCCGCCAGGACAGTAAATGCATCTACCGTGGGGACAAGGATGCGGTGAAGCCATCACGGCAACCACCACGACGCCTGAGGCGGAACGGGTGGACTTGAGCAGAAGGGCCCGCTTGACGAGCTCGCGGCTCTCCGGATCTAACAGGGCAAGTATCTCTGGATTCGAAGGCACCCTTGTCAAGGAGTGCTTGTAGGCTACCTCCCTCTTGAGGCGCTCGAACTCATCTCGTGATATTGGACTGGGATCCCTAAGCCTCTCTGCCAGATCCTTCTTAGCCAGTTCGTAACCGAAGGCCAATGTAGGTGCGCGAAAGCTCAGCCCCTTCGTCTCTCGGTCCTCTTGAGCACTATTCTCTTCCTGTAGAGCGCCCTGTTGCGAAGCCTAGGTATGGGTGACTTTCTCTCCTTCCTGGGAAGCTTCGGCGTCACACTTCTGACCTTGCCGGCGAGTATCGTGCCTCACTCCCTTTTGAGCGAGGTGTCACGCTACCGTGGGTCACCATATGCTAATCACCTCCCGCTTCAGGGTCATGTTGATTCTTGTCGCTGCTCAACGGGATTTTAAAGGTTCTCCAGACGCACTGAACGGACAGTCGGAGCGTGGTGCGTTGTTCCGGTACATATCTCAAGTCTCCATCATGTCGCCCGACTTGGTAATCTCCGCTCCCTCAGCCGAGTTTGGCTCGGGTTGAAGCTCCCTTCGAACATCAGTGACGTCTTTCCGTCCCAGAATTCCGACTCAGGGACTGGGAGCGCCCCAGGCAGCGTGTGGATTGTGTCGGGTTGGCAAGACCCCGTCCCCCCATTTTGAAGAGCTGGCGATTCTTGTCTTCAGGCGAGCCCCTGACAATGGTTATATGTAGGTAACAGAACTGTTACCCTGCTGTGACGATGGTCCGGAGCATCTATGAACTCAGAGATGCGATATTGAAGGGGGGACGACTAGTGGTGCCTCTGGCACAGTTGGCCACAGTCTCGAGCGTGCCCAGAGAGTCTGTCAAGGTCTACGCCAACAGGCTAGTCAAGAAGGGGATGGCCCACAGGCTCATCGAGGGAGTCGTAGCTATGACTGACGATCCCTTCGTGATAGCCACTCAGCTGATCGAGCCCTCATACGTCTCCCTCACCGGGGCTCTCTACTTGCTGGAGATAGTCGAGCAGGTGCCGAACTTGCTGGAATGCGTCACCCCGAGGAACACGAGAAGGTTCGAGGAGCTGGGGATCCAGTACCGCAGAGTTCATCCTTTGCTCTTCTTTGGATATGAACGCATGGAAAGGAGAGGTAGCTATGTGTTCGTCGCAAACGCTGAGAAGGCCTTGCTTGACATGGTCTATCTTGGGAGGCTGTACCCAGCTGTCCTTGGTAGAGTTCTCAGGCGCATCGACAAGATCAAGATCAAGAAGTACGGCGAGCGGTTCGGGGAGGTCGGTGGCTATAGGGCGAGAAGAGTCCTAGATTGGGTGGAAGGACATGTTGGATGAGGACGAACTGACTGGCCTAGCCAGGGCTAGGAAGATGAGGCCTTGGCAGGAAGAGAAGAGGTACCTGCAGGCCTTGGTCTTGTACTCGCTGAGCCGATCTCCTCCTGTTCTCAAGGGAGGAACATATCTGTGGTTCTTCCATGGGTTGAACAGGTTCTCTGAGGACCTAGACTTCACAGCCGTAGGGAGTGTGGGCAAGACCTTGGTCAAGGACACAGGTGACGCGCTACTCCTGTTCGGCGTAAGGCACGAGGTGAAGGTGCTGAAAGACGACAGGCACGTGCTGTCCTTCAGGATAGGCGCAAGAGGCCCGCTCTACAGGTCGAAGAAGGATGTGTCGTACGTTAACGTGGAGATAAGCAGGAGGGAGAGAGTGGTGCTTCCACCGCTAGTGGTGAGGCTGGACGAGGCGCGCTACGGCTTGCCGATAGTCTTTCTCAAGGGGATGGATTTGAAAGAGGTCATCTCCGAGAAGATCAGAGCTCTATTGACGCGAACCACGGCTAGAGACCTGTACGACCTTTGGCACGTCATGGTGAGGCTGGGCTCCAAACCTGATATGAAGCTCATTGAGAAGAAGATGAGGTTTTACGCTAAGACATACGACCATGAAGAGCTTAATAGGAGAATCGGCAGGATGCGAGACTCTTGGGAGAAAGAGCTGGGCCCTCTGGTTGTTGGAGAATTGCCCGACTTCAGCGAGGTGAAGGAAGGAGTCTTGACTACCCTTCGTGCTGAGGGCACCCGCGAGGTATCTGTGTGAAGATGGAAGTTGGCTACTTGGTCAGAACGCCGGTCTCGATTCACTTGCTGGACAAGGACATGCGGACGATCATCGAAAAGAGAGATATTCGGGAGCTGACCCTTGAGGCGTGCGCTGAGTTCATCGATGAGGTTGAGGGCCACCTTCGCGGCTTGAGTAGCGTGGTGGTCGAGGAGGAGTCGCTCAAGGGCATACTCGAGAGGAGGGGGTACGGGGTCTCCATTGAGCAACCATCGAGGGGAGGCAGGCACGTGAGGTCAAGTCTTGACAACTTCACGGGAAGGCCCCGAGACGACAGAGTCGAGCTTTACAGGGCTGCGGCGATGGAGCGCACCCAGAGGAGGATCTCTGAGCTATCTTCCACGATGGATCAAGAACTCATCAACTTGGTCTCCGCCCACGACACTTTGTCAAGCTCCTTGAATGAAGTGACGGAGAAGCTCGTGGACTGGGTCTCGCTCTATTTCCCCGAGCTTAGGAGGTTGGTCAGGACTCCGGAGAAGTTCGTTGGGATTCTGCGCAAGCATCCGTCAAAGGAGGACATAGTATCAGCTGGGACCGAGGACGTTCCCTCGGAGGTAGTGGAAGGTGCGCGGAGGTCGAAGGGAGCGCCGACTCCGCCCGGGGTGGCCCCGCTAGTCATGCAATATGCGTCAACGGCCTGGGAGATGATCTCACTCAGGGAGCGCATCTCAGACAGGATCTCGGGGGTCATGGGTGAGATCGCACCAAATACCTCTGCAGTGGCTGGTCCTCTTCTCGGCGCGAAGCTGATCGCGAAGGCAGGCGGATTGGACAAGCTGGCGAGGTTGCCTTCGTCGTCCGTGCAGATAATGGGAGCGGAGAGGGCGCTGTTCAGGGCAATGAGGGAGGGTAGCAGGCCTCCTAAGCACGGCCTGATTTTCCAACATCCGATCGTGCACAACGCAGCGAGGAAGTTGAGGGGGAAGGCGGCAAGGGCGCTGGCCAGCAAGATAACCATCGCGTGCAGGATTGACACCTTCTCGGGATCGGACATCGGAGAGGAGTTGACGAAGTCCCTGAAGAAGAGGGTCGATTCGCTGTCCTCAAGCGGAGGCGCGAGGGCATGAGGGAGCTTTTTGAGGGCGTGTTCGAGGGCGATGACGGAAGTCTGCTGACGAGGAACCTTTCTCCGGGAAGGTCCGTTTACGGTGAGGAACTTGTCAGGGTCGGAACCGATGAGTACAGGAAATGGGATCCCTACAGAAGCAAGCTCGCTGCTGCGATCAGGAACGGCATGAAGGACATTAGGATCCGCCCTGAATCACGCGTTCTGTACCTGGGCGCTGCGAGCGGAACGACCGTGAGCCACGTCTCGGACATAGTCGGACCGAGGGGAGCCCTATATGCGGTTGAGGTATCCTTCAGGCCATTGAGGGACCTCATGGAAAGGGTAGCTGAGGTCCGACACAACGTCATTCCGATTCTGGGGGATGCGAGGAGGCCTTTCGAATACTGCCACCTACTTGACGAGGTCGATGCGATCTACTGCGATGTGGCTCAGCCGGATCAGTCGGACATCGCAGTCGCGAACAGTCGTTGGTTCCTGAAGGAGAGGGGTTCGATCGTGCTAGCGATAAAGGCAAGCAGCATTGACTCAGTGAAGCCACCTGAGGAAGTGTTCGAAGCGGAGGTCAGGAAGTTGAGGTCCTCGGGCGCTGAGGTGAGCGAGAGGATAGGCCTCTCCCCTTTCTCAAGGGCCCATGAGCTCGTTTCCGCCGAGTGGCGAGGGACTTGACGAGATCCGGAACGGACGAGGCGGGCAGGGGAAGCATAGTAGGTCCGCTCGTGATAGCCTCAGTTCTCGTTGATGTCAAAGGGATCAGGAAACTGAGGAAATGCGGGGTCAAGGACTCGAAAAAGCTCAGCCCGAGTCGAAGGAGGGCGCTAGTCCCCTTCATTGAGGATGCAAGTCAGAGTTGCATCGTCACGTACGTAACGCCATCGAACGTAGACGAGTACGTCAGGCGAAGGAGGAAGTATATGACCCTCAATAAGTTGGAGGCAGAAGTTGCAGCGGCGCACCTCAGGTTCCTGAGGCCCTCGGTGGCTTACTTGGACTCGCCTTATCCCATTCCCAAGGTATTCAAGAGGATGGTCAAAGGGGGGCTCGACGGCATGAAGGTCAGGATCGTATCCGAGAATAGGTCGGAGTCGGCCCACGTTGAGGTGGCGGCCGCATCGGTGTTGGCCAAGGTGAGGAGGGACGAACTCGTAGGGGAACTCAGGGCGAGGATTGGAGACTTCGGGAGCGGATATCCGTCCGACCCTCGAACGAGACGATTCATCTCGGACCTGATCAGCAGGAGAGAGAGGCCGTCCTTCGTGAGGTGGTCTTGGAAAACTGTCGATAGGTTGGTTCGGCCCGCTCGCTATCCCTCCTCGGAGACCTCAGCAACCAAGTAGATGAGGCCAATCGTTCCGTCCATTCTTTCTACTATGAGCGTGACGGTCACTGAGCGCATCGCTTCGCCGAGGTCGGTGCGCCAGTTGACAGCTAAGGTCAGTCCAGAGACTTTCAGGAGCAAGGAGAGTTTCTCCACCAAGGAGCGTTCGAGCGGCATGACGGGAGCAGAGGAACTCTGTTCTTGGGAGATCGACCCGACGACATCGTGCGCGGCCAAGAGCACTGCCCCAGCTCCGTTGCTGATCCCAATTGTCGAAGCGATGTAGTCGTGCAGGCCTACTATCGCGGCGTCGAGCCTTGAGTAGAGACTGGGGTTGATCTCCACAAGAATTGTCCTGTTTGAAACGAAGCCGACATCAAGACCCGTTGGACTTGAATAAAGTAGGAGACCATAGGCCCCAACTATCGCATTGGCCGTTCTCTCGTTGGGAGCAACCCAAGTAGCCGACAACAGCTGGACCAGCCATGTTCCTCCAAGATTGGCAGCCTGTCCCTCGCGATCGAGTTCCATTGCGGCATAACGGGATCTGAGCTCAGAAACCCGGTCGAATAGCGAGAGCGAGTCGGGCAGATCTGATGTCAACGAGTATATGTCCGGAGCAGTTCCCGACAGAGATATCTCGAAAGGAAAGGCCCAAGGATCTTCCCCCAAGGATTCCGAGAATTTCCGCAGCGAGGCAGGATCCGTCAATTCCTCCTCTGTCAGGGAGTGACCGAACACAGAGACAGCGATCGATGCCAGCTCGACGGAGTCGACAGACTCCCATCCGAGTAGCCCCTTGTAGAACCCCGAGAGCTTTGACCAGGTGGAAATATCCTCAGCGACCACGAAGCCCAACACTGCCAAACAGGAGACATCGCGAGACCTCTCGAAGCTCGTGGCGTAGCTGGCCCAGGTCACGGACGCCTGAAGTCTGGAAAGAGGGAGTGAGAACCTGAACCTCTCGGTCCCTTGCCAGCTGAAGAGAGCCTCGGGGTTCGTCAAGCCCACATCTCTGGCATAGGCTTTCGCGTTCTCCGGCAGGGAAGAGAAGCTCTCTCCTTGAACTAGGAATGAAGAGACCATGAGGATGTTGCGAGCTCGCTCGACACTTGCTCTGGATGAGGCAGCTTCCCCGACGACTTCGGATAACTTTTGCTGCGCGGACCTGAGAGCGGAAGCGTAGCTTGGAATCACGATGTCTTGTTCTGTCAAGGACAACGCGGTGACCATTGCGGAAGCCGAGGCATATGCGATGAGTTCCTGAGTCACGAGGTTGGATGTGGGTTCCAAGCGCGGCCTGGTCAATTGAACCGAGAAATAGCGCTCCTGTAGCGTCTCGTACAGGTCGGCTAGGCTTGGCCCTGCTGTGAGGGGGGCAGCCGCCTCGTCTTTGCTGACCGGTCGGAAGCTACGCTGAGGGCCCCTCAGCGCGAACGTGGCCTCGGTTGCCCCCGTCTCCCCGTCCGCCAGTTCCATCCTGACGCCAGGCGGAAAGACGAGGAACGTCCCGGCCGAAACGAGGACTGCCAGAAGGACCCCGGCCGCCGCCATTCTAAGGGAGTTCGCCATTCGATCCAGGGGTCAATCCATCGATGATAAACCTAGATTTTGGACATCAGAAGGGCAGGGATTTCAGGGCCCTGTACACCTCGTACCAGCTGAAGGCTAGCGCGAACGCCCCGAAGAGCAGGAAGAGCGCAGCCTCCCTGGTGAAGGACCTCATGAAGAAGATCAAGTAGGCCAAGTACGCAGTGGTCAGGAAACAAGCATAGAACAGGAACCTGGGTATGGGCCTGCCGATCACGAACACGAAGTCCCTGAGCGGCCCCACCGTTGCCCTCCTTATCACGAAATAGGTGGTGCTTCCTTCCTCTCGGTGCAGCAGACCCAGGTCCTTCAGCACCTCCAGATGATGTTGGGCGACGCTTGGGCTAGAGAACCCGAGCGACCTCTGCACCTCCCTGACAGTTACGGGGCCTCCCCTTCCCAGGGCGTACCAGTAGACGGCCCAGGATTTCCCCTTGAGCCTCAGCTCTATCTCCTCGTCAGGGAGGGCCATCGCTGACTGGCACCAATCCACCGAGATAAGGATAATCATGAGATCCTTCAGCAAGACTCGATGGGATTTCCATCTCTGGCCAATAGCTATCACTATTGACAAGCCACGGGCAAGTCCCCCTCAACGTCTCCGCTGGGCAGCGGTCCTGCGCGCCGAGCATGAGCCAGAACATGGCCTCAGCAAGGTCATACAGAACTCACTTCGACAGTAACCTGTGAAACGTCACGGAAAGGGACGCTTGTCTAAGACCCAGTGATTCGTACATCTTGCATGCAGCTATGTTATTGGCTTGTGTGCCTGCATACACGACCATCGCCCCATTGGCTCGTGCGTCCGCGGTCGCACGAGATACGAGAGTTCTGCCTATCCCTCGTCCCTGATGTGCCTTGCTGACCGCGACCAGATCAATCAACCATACGAGGTAGTCTTGGCCAAAGACCTTGCGCCTCCATGTGGCATATCCGACCCGCTCGTCCCCTCGTTCTGCAACGAGAACCCCGTCGGCGTAGCCAGCGACTGAGTTCTTGATCCATGCTTCCATGATCTTGTTCGCAGATTCCCTCTTTATCCATGGGCTGTTGAAATAGTGACTCATGGAGAATTGGCCAGTTGAAATATCGATCATCCAATTGGCATCATCGGTGGTACCTTCTCGCAGCGTCAGACCACTAGTTTGGAAAGGAATGAGTTGCCGAGCGATCAAAGAGTACGTTGACAACACGTCGCACATGACGTAATCGGACCTCTCCAAAGCTTGTGCCAAGGCCATGTTCTGTGCATTCACCCTCGCGATCAGCAAGTCGCAGGAGAGCTTGGAAGCTGCCTCGTTGACTGCGCGCACAAGATCGGATAGACCATCGATGTCTGTAGCGACGGGATAGAATTCGGTCAACCTGAAGACCTTTACCCCCAGAACGCCAGAGTCAAAGGCAGACTCCTCGACCAGGGCGCCTCCGCTGACCGCCGGCAACTCGATGTGGCTTGAGTGAGCCAAGCGCTCCAAATGTGAGGTGATGGCCTCGTCCAGTGGAAATCTGGGATCAGACGAGTACGGAGACAGGAGCTGTTTTGCATTCGAGATAACATACTCCTTAAGATTTCGCTCTCCTCCCATGAGGAAACGTCTGCTCATGTGAGGTCATCGCGCGACATGGGTGAGGACAGACCTGAGTGAACTCACGATATATGAAGCCTGTCTCAGGGTCATGTGGCCGTATATGGGCAACGCCAAGCTTCTATGCCCGATGTGCTCTGCAACGGTGAGACCCGTTCGAGTCACGCCTAGCCTATTGTAGTATGGATGTCGGTGCAAGGGCACGTACAGTATGGAAGTTTCAACCCCATGCTTCGTGAGGAGTTCCCGCCTGACCTTGTCCCTGTTGATGCCCTGGTTCAACATGACCAAATAGGCGTACCGACTGGGCGCGCAGTCGTCCTCGATTCTCTGAGGAGTCACGAGATCTTTCATGTCCGCCAGCTTGCGATCGTAGTATTCCGCTATTCTCTTCCTGCCCGCTAGGAATGATTTGACCTTCCTCATCAACACAAGACCGAGTGCGGCTTGTAGCTCAGACATTCTGAAATTCCCACCGAAGGCCAGTACCTGTGTGGGGCCAAGCCCCTTTCTTCCAACGCTTCTTATCAGCTCAAGTTTCTCGGCGATGTCATCGTTCTCTGTGACGACGCATCCCCCTTCCCCTGTGGTGATTATCTTGTTTGGGTAGAAGCTGAATGCGCCAGCAACACCAAAAGTTCCGACGTGCTTGCTTCCATAATATGAGCCCAATGCATGCGCAGCATCCTCGATCAGCAACGATCTGCTGTCATGCGCGATCTCAGAGATCGCCCGCAGATTGACGGGATTCCCAGCCAAGTGAACCGCGATTATTGCTTTTGTCTTTCCTCTTCTGGTCCTGTTCTTGGTGTCTTCGATGGACATGTTGAAGGTAGAGGGATCTGAATCGACGAGGACTGGTCTGGAGCCCACCAGGATGGCTGCGTTGGCAGTGGATGCGAAAGTCACGGCCGGCACTATCACCTCATCCCCCGGGCGCAAGCCCGCGGCCATCGCTATGGAGAATAGGGCGGAGGTGCATGAGTTCATCGATACGGCCCGCCTTGCTCCCACGAAATCAGATATCGACCGCTCGAACCCCGAGGTATACTTACCGAGTGTCAGCCTGCCAGACTTCAGTATGTCTTTCACGTACTTCACGTAAGTTGCAACTGATCGTGGAGAAATCGTCGGGCGGGCAAACGGTACGATTATTCTGGTGCTCTGTCGCGTCCTGTCGGATGTTTTCCGGCGCTCTCTCATTCCTCGGTCACGTAGGCTCGGGAGGCTTCGTACCCCCCTCCCTTATACCAATCCATAAGCTCAGACAGCCCCTGGTCGAAATCGACCTTGGGAGAAAAGCCCAAGACCTTTCTTGCTAGTGATGTGTCGGCGATGATCCTCTTCACCTCGCCGGGTCTCTCAGTTGCGAAGACAGGTTGAAGGTCAACCCCTGTCATCTTCAGAATCTTGCGAGCGATTTCAAGAACCCCTACCTCTCTTCCGGTCCCCACGTTGATCGTCAACCCGTGTACTGCTTCTCCCGCGTCAAGTACAGATTGTAGTGCCCTTGTCATGTCAGTGATAAACATGTAGTCTCTCGTCTGCTTTCCATCGCCGTAGATGACCGGCGGTCTTGCTGTGAGACATCTCTTGATGAACTTCGGTATCACCGCAGCGTAGCCTCTATCTCTCTGCCTCGGTCCGAAGGTGTTGAAGCCGCGAAAAACCACCAAAGGCAACTTGTATGTTGTGAAATAGGAATGAACGAGACGATCTGCCGCCACCTTGCTGGCGGCATAGGGAGAGGAGGGGCATAGTGGGTGTTTCTCGTCCATGGGAACGTATTGAGCGCTTCCATACACCTCGCAGGACGACATGTAGACGAAGAGCTTGACATCTGACCTTCTAGCAGCCTCAAGTAGAGTCAGCGTCCCCAGCGAATTGGTGCGAAAGGTCAGATCAGGTTCGAGTATAGACTTGTCGACGTGGATCTGGGCGGCGAGGTGGTAAACAACTTCCACCTTGGAGACAACCTCGTGGACAGCCTGAGCGTCCGTCACGCTTCCCCGCACAAGTCTGAAATCCGGATTCGTCATGTGGTGCCATACGTTGTTTATGTTTCCGCTTGAGAAGTCGTCCAGTGCAATGACCCTGTAACCCGAGGCAAGGAACTTGTCCACAAGGTGGCTGCCTATGAACCCCGCACCCCCGGTTATCAGAATCCAGCCTTTACCCATTCTAAGGAACGGACTCGCACTGGGCATACGCTATTAAAGGTTAAGGGGATAGACTTGGGCACACCTGAGGCAACTGACCTACGATCTGTGAACAAGAGCTGATGGACCTTTCACTGATGTCGGCTGGCTTCTCTCACCAAGACTGCCTGAGATCATTAGTCGCTCTCTCGTCGATGAATTGGATCGTCGCGAAGTCTTGCCCTGCTTCAGCCGACTAGATGATCAATGCTACGTTGGATATTGTCGATTCCTTCGTATCACAGAACCTCGCAGTCGGGTTGAGGCCCAGACGCTACGCCTGTGACGCGAGATAGCTTGTCGTATATCTCCAAATGGCTGTTCACGTATGCGATCATCCCGTGTTTCGAAGCAACCCTCTCCCTAGCTCTCTTGCCCATTCTGATTCTCACATCTGGGTTCTGGAGCAAGTACAGAATCTTCTCGGCGAGCTCCTCGATGTTCCCGGGCTCGACGAGAAAACCATCCACTCCATTGACTATCTTGACAATCCCAGAGTTGTATCCTATCACCGGTATTCCTGAAGCCATCGCTTCGAAAGTTGAAACGCCCTGTCCGAAGGGACAAGGCGAAACGTAGACATCCATAGTTGAATAGTGATAGGGCATCTCACTATATGGCACATCCCCTACGAATTCGATCTTGGATCCAAGCTGAGTCGCCAGCTTCTCCATATCCTGACGAAGCGAACCGTTGCCGACCATGACAAAGGAGACATCTGACACCCTTTTCGAGACCATTGCTGAAGCTGTGATGAAGTCAGCTGGGCCATACGTCTCTTCCAAGCGAGGGCCGAAGCCGACCACCAAGTTCTCCTTTATAGCCACGAGCCTTTCACCAGTTTCTTCCTTCGTTCTTGGCCTGAACCTCAATGTGTTGACTCCTGGGGGGATCAATGACACGTTTCGATTGTCTATTCCGAGCTGGAGGACGTTCGACCGGAGACTCTCCGCTCCGGCCACCACGGCATCTGCTTCGTCTAGTGCCAACTTTGTGATCTCTCTCAACCCGGGATTCTTCAAGGTGTGCTCATCGGCATCGTATCCCAGAACCGACACGACAACTGGTTTTCTCATAGCAGACTTTGCTAGGACTGATGATATCCCGGCTGGGTATGCCCAGAACGCGTGAACTATGTCGAAGCCATGTCTATGCTGCAGCCCTGCGATCATGCTAGCTAGAGCAAGGAAATGAACGTAATCCTTTCTGCGAGCATCTAGGAGTCCGTGTCTGATTGTGATGAATAACATCTTTAGCGCAAGTATGGGATCGAGAAACATGACCCTCAACAGAAACCAACCGGATTCCTTAACCAATCCTATCCTGCTCAACTGACGGGAAAGCACGCCCACTGATGTGGCTTGCAGTCCCTTCCTCCTCAGCTCTTGTCCGAATTCCTCAACTAGAGGATGGGGGGACGAGGCGACCAGCAATATGTGTAGTGAATCAGGTGGCTTCATCAGAAGCGGGTCCTCCGGTCAGCTTCTCAGCGCGGCAAGTTGACAGAAGGCCCTTGGAAATAGATTCGTCAAGAAAGTCGATGTAATGTCCCATGAGATCGGGGTAATCGGCATGAAAGACCGCCCACTCGGTATCCTTGGTTGGTCTGATGTCGCCACCAGCATAGAGCCGGTCAAAGTGCCAGTACTTTGGCGCCACGTCAAGAGGAGGATCCCACGTCACTTCAGTTTCGCTGTGGTGAACATGACGATGGACACTGAAGCCCATTGCCTCAAGTTCCTTCCTTAAGCTTGGGAATTCGTCCTCGACCTCTTGTCTGAGCCCGAACGCGCTTTTCAATCCGATCATCCTGTCCAACTTAGCCAAGGTCAGGCAGTAACCATAGCACTCTTGGTAGATGTCTTTCGCCAACGGCCTGACGAATGGCAACTTCTTTGAGATGGCGTACACTATCAACTTCAACCCAGTCCCTAGGGCTTGCCTCCCAGAGGGAAACGGGGAATCAAAGTCGTGAATTACTCTGATCGTGTTGGACATAGGGATCTTGACGTGATGAGAAGAATATATTTAATGATTGCCGCCCGGAAGTCCCCTCCCTTTCGGAAGGGGATGAGAGGCGGAGCCTATATATAGTTGTTTGTAGTAAATTGTAGCGATGACGAAATACACGGTCACCGTGGATGATAGACTCTGGGAGAAATTCAAGCACACGATTACAAGAGACAAGACCATCAATGAGGCGATAGTTGAGCTTATCAGACAAAAAGTAGAGAGGCAAGAACGTGCTTAGCTACAAGTTCCGCTTGTACCCCTCAAAAACGATTGAGAAGACGTTGAACGACCACATGACGCTGTGTAGATGGCTCTACAACCGCCTGCTTGCTGAGCTGAACTTGACGAGAGATAAAGGCGTAAAACTCAGGCAGAAAGATACTCAGGCCCTAATCGTTGACTTGAAGCACAACGAGAAGCCCGAACTCAACGAGGTGCACTCGAAAGTCCTGCAGATGGTGAACTATCAACTATGGTCTAACATCCGCGCTCTGGCAGGACTGAAGCGAAACGGTAGGAAAGTCGGTAAGTTGAGGTTTAAGGGGGGCGGGTGGTTCAAGACGCTGAACTTCAACCAGTCTGGGTTCAAGCTGGACAATGGAAAGCTCGTGCTCTCGAAGGTCGGAGAGATCCCGATCAAGCTACACCGTGAAATCAAAGGTGAAGTTAAGGGAGTCATCATCAAGCGTGAAAACTCCAGCAAGTGGTATGCAATATTTCAGGTTGAAGACGAGTTGAAGCTTCTGCCGAAAACAGGCAAGACGGTTGGGATCGATGTAGGTATCAAGCACTTCTTGTCCGATACCGATGGTAGGCAGATCGATAATCCGAAGTTCTACGAGCGTTCACTGGAAAGAATCCGAATCAAGCAGAGGCAATTATCGAAGAAGCAGAAAGACTCGCGCAACAGGCGGAAGGCGAGGGTCAGGCTTGCGAGGACCTACGAGAAGCTCGTGAACCAGCGAAACGATTTCCTGCACAAGCTCTCGCGCTTCTACGTGAACGGCTACGATGCGATAGCTGTTGAAGATCTAAACATCGCGGGGATGGTGAGAAACCATAACCTCGGTGGAAAAATCCTCGACGCCTCTTGGGGGAAGTTCTTCTCAATGCTTGCCTACAAGGCTGCAAGAGCTGGTAGGCGGCTCGTGGATGTCAACCCGAGAGACACCTCACAAAACATTCCGGAGGGGTTCGACAGGGATTATATTGCGTCCCTGCGAATCCTCTCGGTAGGGCTGGGACGGCCCGAACCAACGCCTGTGGAGATGGAGCCCCTACTCAGCGTTCCGGCTTCGGCTGTGGTCGCCGGGCAAGCTCCGTCGCTGAAGCAGGAAGTCCCTTGCGAAAGCCGGGGGCAGTTCACGACTTCGGTATTCCGACAATTCTTTCCCTCCAGTTCCGCTTGTCTATGAAGGGCGGGGAGAGATCCTTGTATATGGTGCTTGACTTCCATGAGACCAGATTCCAGAGAACCTTCTTGATGACGTGCAGGTATCTGGGCCTGAACATGATTTGATCTGTGAACTGGCTCTTGAACCTGTAAATCGAGGGTTCCGTGCAACCACAGAGATCTACGTATGGAGAGCCTGACGCCATCGACTTCTCTAAGAAGCTGTGCACCAGCAAAGTGGTGACCTGAGAGTGGATGAATTCCCTGAGAGTGCCCAGACTATACATGTATCTCACGTCGTCCTCGTCCTCCAGGTAGAAGAGAGCTGAGATGGGTTTGCCTGATTCCTTAGCGACCATAGTATGCCCCAGCCCGCTTCGTTCCAACTCCAAGTAGAAACTGAGCGGGATGCCCCGTTGCAGTCTGCCCCAGAGGCCGGAGAAGACAGGATACGCGGTCTCAGCTGGTTCGGTCATGATATCGAAGCCAAAGGATTGAGCCTTCTTCACCGACCACCTGACCTTCTTAGAGGGAGAGTAGTCCCTCGGCACGATCGGCGTTGGAACGGGGGAGAGCTCCTCAAGCCTCGGATCGTCCAATAGGGAGGATGAGGTAAAGGTGAGCGCCCAGCATCCCTCTCTTCGTGCCACGGACAGCAGATCATCCAAGTCAGGATACTCTATGAAACCGTTCCAAGGGGAGCAGTATGCCATCCGAAAGAAGCGCTTCTTCACTAACCACGTGTGGTGCCCGAAGACCGGAGTTCCTCCTATGACGGGAGCGAACGCGCTGAGGAAGGTGTCCGAGGTGAAAATGCCGCGAGGATTCCTCTCTCTTGGCGTTGCAGAAGTCATGCTATTCGTCCACCCACGGCCTCTACGTTCAGCAGCGGTCGTGATGCGAATCTCTCCCAGCGATCAAACTCATAACCCATGTCATGATCCCTCGAACGGCGTACCAAGAACGCAGTGCCACCAATCCCTGACGAGGTCAAGGGTAAATAGCCTTTCCTTCAACCATCGCAAATAGCACCCGTGACCAGTGAGCCTGTTTTCACTCTTCGCTGCTGTGGGTTGTTCTGGGCTCTCCGACAACCCAAGTCACCACTGATGACACTACCCCCCTGAAGTACGGATCCACAAGAAATGCGGATATGAAGTATAGAGTTGCAGCGCCGGCAATCGGAGGAACTAGGTTCAGGAGGACATCAGAGATCCTCTCGCTGAAGGCCCCAAATGGGTAGAACAGCCAAAGGAAAACGAGAGAAGGGACGAAGCAAGCCACGTATCGCACCAAGGGAAGGACGGGCAGATGGAAGCGAGCAAGCGACCTTGCTATCAAGTACTTCGGCACTAGGGAAATGATAGACAGCAGAAGGTACAAGAAAGCAACCGCGATTGCGACATCGAGGTCGCTCATGGTTAGGAAGTGTATGAGCATGAAAATGGATCCGATGTATACGAGGTTGGTGACTAGCCTCACCGTTATCACTCTGAAGGTTGAAGATGATGAGATAGGCTTGCCCTCAGGAACATCGTCAGCCAGCAACTTCTCGTGACCCGCGGTGATGTATATGAGGATATCACCGAACGTTATGAAGAACGCACCTACAACCCTGAACGCTATCGCCAGGTAAGCAACGGCGTACTCTTGTCTCAATACATGGGCAATCGCAGGAGCTAGAGATGAGAGCCCCAGGGTCATCGGCACTGAGAAGAGTAGCCAGAACCTAAACGCTTCGTCTATATTCTCCTCCGAGCCGCCCGCCAGCAGTTGAGGATATAGCGCGGAGGTTAGTGCTATAGTGTACAAAACCACAGACGAGATCACGGTAGCCGCGGAGAGGTAGGATACGGAGATCATCGAGGAGAGCGCCGCAACCACCAAGACATCAAGCGTAACGAGTAAGGCTGCCCCGTTTCCGAAGATCGGCAGCCACCATCCTCTCATCCATCTCTTGACAGCGGTCCAGTCAAACTTACCTCCCGCCCTTTCTCCGAGAAGGGCGAGTCCAAGCCCAGCCGCGGAGAGGAGGGATGTAACCCATGACAGCAGGGCGCCAATCAGTTCCAGCCTGAAGAGGTGCACAAAGACGAACCCAGCTAACACCTTCACAGATTCCCTAACGATCTCAAGATACCCTACCACGTGCGGCTTGACGGTGGCAGCGATAGCGTGCACTATCGTGCCCTCACACGTCAGGATGAGTACGATCGCACCAACCACGAAGGGGATGAACTGAAGATCGACCCACCCTGAGAGAAGGAAGGAGAATGCTACGTATGCGACCACTGAAGCGAACGAGAGCCCAATCCCAGATATCAACGCGGTGGGCACCGCCTTTGAACCTCTTGCGCAATCGCGAGCCGACCAATATGAGATGGCCGCGACGGGAACCGCGAAATAGGTAACGACGCTTAACACGAGATGGTACAGGCCGAAGCTAGGGGGTTCGAGCCTCCTCGTCACTATGACTTGGAACGCTAAGCCGGCCGCTATGCCAATGAGCTTCCCAACGAAAGCTATTGTTCCCACGAACTTGGTATCTGCGGCTCTGCCTTCGAGCACGGGGGTCACCTTCTGGATACCTGTGGTTCATGCTTCCGAGGTGTTGGGGGCACTTCGAACAACTGTTGACCTCGCGTTCGCTGCCCGTGAACAATGGATAAATAGTTTCAATCGACTGACCGCCAATGTTGATCGCTGGCCTGGAGATGCGGCTTGGTCCTGATGAAGGAACGCAGGAATCCTTGCCGTCGCTCCGCGTTACCAGAAATGAGTTGAGAACCTCGGACATCCGCACAAGTGAGGGGCGCGCTCACGGCGCTACCAAGGTTGTCTCCATCGTTGGCGCAAGGCCAAACTTCGTGAAACTGGCTCCGGTGCACAGAACGCTGGTCGAGCATTTTGATCACATCGTTGTTCATACAGGTCAACACTATGACTACTCGCTATCCAAGATATTCTTCCAGCACTTGAATCTCCCTGACCCGGACTATGAACTCGGCGTAGGCTCAGGCAGCCACGGATACCAGGTTGGCGAAATGATGAAGAAGGTCGAGGAAGTACTGCTATCTGAGAGGCCGAGGATTGCCTTGGTATATGGAGACACGAACACGACCTTAGCCGGAGCCTTGGCGGCAGCAAAGGTCCGCGTCCCAGTAGCTCACGTGGAGGCAGGGCTTCGGTGCTTTGACATGGAAATGCCGGAGGAAGTGAACAGGGTCTTGACGGACCACATGTCGCGCTATCTCTTCGCCCCGACCAAGACTGCTGTCGAGAACCTGCTGAGGGAGCACTGCCAGGGCGAGGTGCTACTCACGGGCGACGTGATGGTTGAAACCTTGAGGGACAGTACGAAGCTGGCCGAGAGGGAATCTCACGTGATAGATGATTTGGGCCTTAGATCTAGCCCCTACATCCTGGTGACCGTCCACAGGGCTGAGAACACCGATGACCGACACAGGCTTTCCAGCATAGTGGAGGCATTGACAAGAATAGAAAAGAGGGTAGTGTTTCCAATACATCCCAGAACGGTCAAGGCCCTTGAGGAGCATGGCCTGTACGGAAAGCTCACATCACGACGCAACGTGACGACGACGCAGCCGCTTGGCTTCCTGGACTTCATCAAGCTGGAGAAACATGCGAGCATGATCGTGACGGACTCAGGAGGCGTTCAGAAGGAGGCATACCTGCTGGGGGTACCCTGCATCACCCTCAGGGAGACAACCGAGTGGGTGGAAACCGTGAGGGAGGGATGGAACAGGGTTGTCGGAGTTGACGTTGAAAAGATCACCAGGGCGGTTGAAACGTTCAAGCCGCGTCGAAGAAGGGGAAGAGTTTTCGGAACGGGGAAGGCCAGCAAGAAGATAGCTGAGGCTTTGACAAAGGCCATTAATTGACGCTATCGATGGGACACCTGTTCTTGCGCCGCTCGGCTGGATAGACGTCCGCTGCGAGGAGAACTCATAGAGAGTGTAGCCCGGCCAGCACTGCATCGTACTTGTCCCACAGCAGCCTATCCCTAGCGAACGCTTGCGTGCCTCGCCTTTTCTCAAGCACCTCGTCGGGACGCGCCATGAGGTCCGACAATGTGCGAGCGAGCTGTTCGTGGTTGTCAAACGTCAGGCACCAGCTTGACAACGTCTTTCGCACCTGCTCCAAACCTGATGTGACCATCACCAGACAACCAGCGTGCGCGTACTCGTAGGCCTTGTTCGGATTGCAGTAAGGATGGAACCAGTGCTTCTTCCAAGGGATAAGACCAATGTCGCATTTCGAGATTTCCTTCATCATGTCGGAGTGTGACTTCCTTCCCGTCGAGGCTACATGCGGAGATGTCTCCAGCCGTTCATCCCCGATGACCCTCAGGCTGCCGATTTTTCCTCCTTCGAACACCTCGGTGAGGCCGGAGGTGTCACGAAACCTAGCGAACGGTGGGGTGCAGTTCCCGACGTAGACCGAGGCGAGGTCGGAACGTGAAGGGGCGGGCTCCGGGATGCCCCTCGCCTCGACATCCCTCGGGAAATTCGGGACGACGACCACCTTTTTGTTTTTCTCCCTGTGTTCCGCCGCGGTCGCGTCGCTCACGGCTATCACCGCGGTCGCCTCCTTGAGCACCTCCCCCTCCCAAGACTTCCATAGGATGTGCTTGTAGGTCCAGATGGGATCGACCGGTCCGGCATATGCCAATGCCTCCTTTGACCAGTACTCGTGATCATCGTACACGAATGGCATCTTGATCTCGGCTGCGAGCCTTCCGGCGAATATGTCATGCGCATGTATTGAATCCGGTTTCACCTCGGCGACGATCCGCTTCAGCCTCTGAACCAACCGAATGGTGGAGAACGGTTCACCCAGATTCGAGCGCAGGTCGAATCCCAACTCGCTCTTCGTGAGGAACGGATCAGATGGCAAGGATAGGCCATGAAACTTTGACCCCGCGAAGTGAACTTCATGCCCCGCCGAGGAACATGACCAGGCGGACCGCTCGATCCTCTCATCTGGGAGGCCGGCGTGCGAAAGATGGAGTATCCTCAAAGCAACGTTCACCCGGGTTGGCTACCGTATTTATCTATCTCCCGGAACCTGTCCGTCTGAAAGATCTTAGGAGGAATCTGGCGCGAAGAGGGTTCTCGCGTTTACGAAACACCAACGGATGATCTGGGCGAGGCAAAGTTCTAGGAGGGGAATTCCATAAATATCCTGCCTCATTGGACGGTTCGCTCAATGCCGGGTGAAAGCAGCAAGGTAACGTTCTCGATAGATAAGGAGGGTCAGTTCTCGGAGTGGTACAACACGATCATACGTCAAGCCGAGTTGATAGATGACAGGTTCAACATCAAGGGGATGGTGGTTTACAGGCCCTATGCGATGGGAATGGTGAGGGAGATCTATCGGTTCTTCGAGGAGAGGCTGGAGAAGGGGGGCCACGAGCCGACTCTATTTCCAGTTCTCATCCCTGAGGAGAATCTGGATAAGGAGGCCGAACACGTAAAGGGATTCACGCCCGAGACCTTTTGGGTCACGATGGGCGGAGACGAGACCCTTGCCAACAGGTACGCGCTCAGGCCCACGTCCGAAACAGCGTTCTACTACATGTACTCCCAGTGGATCAGGTCGCCGAGCGATCTGCCCCTGAAGCTGTACCAAAGTGTTGCCGTGTACAGACATGAGACCAAGGCCACGAAGCCCCTCGTGAGGGGCAGGGAGTTTCTCTGGATAGAGGCCCACGACGCCTTCGCGTCAAGGGAGGAAGCACTGAAGCAGGTGGAAGAGGATGAAAGCACGATGAAGGAAGTAATCGAAGGCGAGCTCGCCATTCCGGTGCTTTTCCTCGTGAAGCCCCAGTGGGACAAGTTCGCGGGGGCCGTCAACACTTACGCGGCAGAGGTGGTCATGCCTAATGGCATTGTGTTGCAGGTAGCCTCCACGCACTACCTCGGGACGAAATTCAGCAAGGCCTTCGAAGTGGGCTACTATGACGCTGAAGGCAAGAAAAGGCTCGTGGAGCAAACGTGCTTTGGGCCAGGGGTCAGCCGGATACTGGCTGCCGTGATATCGGTTCACGGCGACAACACGGGCCTGATCCTTCCCTTCAAGGTCGCACCGATCCAAGCGGTCGTAGTCCCCATACCCGGCCCCGGAGTTGAAGAATATGCTAGAATGGTGGCTGAGAGGATCAGGGAGAAAGGGGCCAGGGTGCAACTTGACGAACGCGATGAGACCCCTGGTTCGAAGTTCTACAAATGGGAGTTCCTCGGAGTTCCGCTGAGGATTGAGATAGGCGAAAGGGAGGCCTCGTCCTCCACCCTGACGATCTTTGACAGGGCAATCCGAAAGAGGAGGACCATTGGCCTAGCGGAAATCGAAGAGTTCCTCAAGGAGTTCTCTCTTGTACAGCACCAGGAGCTTTACGAGAGGGCGAAGGGGTCGCTGAGCAGGTTCTTGGGAGAGGCTGACACGCTCGAAGGGTCGCGGACATTGTTGTCATCTGGCAAGAGGATCTTGAAGACATACTTCTGCAGCCTAGACATGGACGGAAAGGAGTGCGCTGACAAGTTAGAGAGCGAGCTGGGGCTTTCAGTCAGAGGGGAGGAACTCACCGCGACGCGGCCAAGGGGCAAGAATTGTCCTGTCTGCGGAAGGCAAGCGATGCATGAGGTATACTTGGCTGAGGCCTATTGAATTGCTTCATGACCAGGGATCACAGGGAGGTGGTTCGCGTCCCCATTCCGAGCGGAGTTCTTCTGAGGGACACAGGAAGGATGGGGCATAGCTCAAACACAGAGGGATGTCTTCGACGGATCTGATGGAAGAGACGAGTTCGCATTGGATTCTCATGCGTGATTGGTGGCCACTTGAGAGTCTATAGCTGGTTTTCCGCCTGCTGTGATCAATTTGCCGAAAGCATTTAAGTTCGGCTCTGCCGATTCGGTTGTCAATGTGATGGCCTCTTGCGTCAAGGCGACAGGACGAAACTGAAGGAAGCAGTCAAAGAAGTCTTGAAGGGACACAGCGAGATATTGGTGGCCTATCTATATGGCTCGATGGTCAAGGGCTATGAAAGTAAAGGAAGCGATGTAGATGTAGGGCTGCTCCTGAAGGAAGACTTCGGAGCGGAGGTTCTCTATCCTGCTCGGATCGCTGGTGAGATAAGGAAAAGATGTGGTCTTAAACAAGAAGTCGACGTGAGGATCTTGAACAAGAGGCCTTATCGCTTCCTGCACCAAGTGATCAGACAGGGAGAAGTCATCCTATCAACAGATGAGAGGGAAAGGGTCAGATTTGAGACATCCGTTACGGATGGCTACATTGACTTCAAGCCCTTCTATGAGCAGTACGATGACAAGAGGAGGGAGAGACTACTGACATGCGGCTAGAGAAGGAGGTAATTGAGGGGAAGTTCGACATCGTCGACCGCAACCTCAGGTTTCTGGAGGAAATGAAGGGTCTCAGCAATGACCAATTCGCGAAGAGCTACAAGGATGTCCAAGCCGCGAAGTATTCCCTCCTGGAAATCATGGAAGCCTGCATAGATGTTGCCAACTACATAATTTCCGCTAAGGGGTTTAGGAGGGCCGAGGAATACAGCGAGATGTTTGATATCCTTGGAGAGGAAGGAGTGGTCACAGAGAACCTTGCTACGAGGCTAGAAGACATGGCCAGATTCAGAAACCTCTTGGTCCATAGGTACGGAGAGATCGATAACAAAAAGGTCCTGGAGATTATCAAGCACAACCTCAAAGACATCGGGGATTTTGAAAAGGAGATCGAGAAGTTCATCGGCAAAGAATGAGTCCGCGCGCTAGCGTGAGCGAAGCTTTCTGGCAACAATAGTCAACTGCTCCTCCCCCTGGGGAGAGAAGCTTGAAACTCCTCCAACAGCCATATTCCATTGGCTTCTTCGTGATGAGTGTACAGCTGAGGCACATGCCTGCACCCCCCAGTAGCTTCGCTCGGACATCTTCGAAGTAACCAACGCACCAGACGAGAGAAAACGCGCTTTCTGAGGCCCAAAGACCAGTCCCGCAACGGTTATATCAAGAAGAGTTTCGATGTGTTGCGACTGCCTCATGGGAAAGAAGAGAAAGTCGAGGGGGAGGTCAAAGGGCGGCAAGGGCCGTTCGGATCTCGTCCAGTGCGCTAACTGCGGCGCCCTTACTCCGAGGGACAAGGCGATCAAGGTAGAGAAGCCCGTTTCGGTGGTGGACGCATCGCTTGCCCGGGAGCTGAAGAGGATGGGAACCTTCATCCCGAGAGTAAGGACGGTCAAGTACATGTGTGTGTCTTGTGCGATCCACCACAGGGTGGTCAAGGTTAGGGCGAGGGAGCAGAGGAGATACGGGCCGGGTGAGTTCGCTTAAATGGCGATGAAACGGCTGAGGAGGAAGCTCACAACAGAGAACCTCTGGTTGCACATTCTGACCGCGCTCAAGGAGAGGCCGATGTACGGCTACGAGATAGCGAACCACCTCAAGAACAATAGAGGCCTTGACGCGGCCGTGATCACAGTCTACACGGTATTGTACAAGATGGAGAAGGAGGGGATGATAATGAGGAAGGCGAGCAAGGGCTTCGACCTGAGGAAGGTGTACTACGAGGCGACCGAGAAGGGCTTGGCCACGTTGCAGGAAGGGGCGAGGTTCCTGCAGGATCTCTTATCAGAGATAGGGAGGTCATAGTGAATGCTCGGAGGTCTCAGGAAGGCGGTCAAGAGGGTGCTCAGGCCCTTCTCCGGGGTGGTGAGGCAGCTTGCGGTTCACCCGAACGTGGTCACCGCAGCTGGCATTCTCTTCTCCATCCTGGCCGCCTACATGCTCTTCGCCAATGATCCCGTACTCGCCGCGATGTGTATTCTGGTATCTGGAGCTTTGGACGTGCTGGACGGCTTCTATGCCAGCACACTTCGAATGAGGTCGAAGTTTGGGGCCACGCTAGATGCCACCTTCGACAGGTATGGGGAGTTCCTAATCGCGATGGGTGCAGCCATGGGAGGATACATCAGTTGGGAATTGGGGGCTTTCGCAATATTCAGCATGCTGGTTCCAAGTTATGTCAGGGCAAGGGCGGAGTCCACAGGAGGGATGAGGAACTGCTCCGTTGGGATCATAGAGCGCCCTGAAAAACTTCTCCTCTTGGCAGCGGCATCGGCCATCGCGACGATCGAGAGAAACTCGCTCGCGTACGCCTTCGTTGCGATATCGATCTTAGGGCAGGTGACTGCGGCCCAGCGGCTCTGGGCGAACTGGTACAACGACCAGAGAGTCCATGTCGCCCGCAAATAAGCGGACTTGGCCCACCCTGAACGAGAGAGCTTGTCCATGGATCCATTCTGGGACATCTTGCCCTGACAACTATGGGCTTCACCAAGCAGACAGATGACCACAAGAAAGAGCCTATGTCTGTTTCGGATTGTCATCTGATCGCTCAGGACCTTGCGTCTTCGGCTAGAGCAACCTTTCCCTGTCTGCACCGCGTTGGTTTGGAAAGCCCAAACTCCTTAAAGGACGAACAGGCGTGGGTTAGAGATCATTTCACGGCTGGCAGTCTAGTAATTCCCTTGACCCTCTCAAAGTCCTTGTCAAAGGAGTAGATCTCGTTGATGTCGTGTAGCCTCATGAATTGCACAGATAGAGCATCATTGGGGTCCAGTCTCAGCTCGGCAGCCAGTTCTGTCGCAGCGGTGTAGTCCTCCTTGGTCACCCCCTTCGTGTCTACGTTGTCCAAGGTGAGGAGGCCGAAGATCGTTTCACAGAGGTCATCTAGGGGCATGCCTTGCTTGAGTATGTTCGTCATTTCCGAGAGATGAACAACTGTGGTCATCACGTCTTCTCTTCCATCACTTATCTTACCGACAATCTCCTTTGCCGTGCTCTTCATTTTTTCCTCCTGTCCAGTGATCCTTCGTCTAGGTCTGTAGTAAGCGTAAATGAATATACTTGCGTCTAGGAACCTCAAGGGCTTCGCTCGACTAGGGATTTCTCGAATGCTTCCCATCCTCTTATTGCATCCACTCCGAGATCAACTTTGTCGAAGAACTTCTTAAGGTCAACCCTTCGCTTTGGTATGACCTTCAGGTAGTCCTTGCGCTTGACTACGTAGACCTCATGCGTGTCCTTCAGTGCGTATCCGCGCCAGTCCGCTGGCAGAATGAAGCGCCCTTGGGAATCCACTTTTCTGACCTCGACTCCAATCTCCATAGAATTCCCCACAAATGGCTTCTATGCTCCACGATATAAGAGTTTCATCTATAGACCCCCTCTACCCAGTCGGAGAAAAGGTTGGACCTATTCTCCTTTGAGACTAGTGGACTTCGCCTCCGTGACAGCAACCCGGCAATTGATGTCTTGTCCCACGATGATCTCCTTCTGAACCTTCACAATACCAGAGTATGATCGGACCATCAACAGAAGCTGGGCTTCACGAGGTGGCTTTATAAAAGGCAAGGGGGGCTGGAACGAGAAATCATGAGGACCCTTCAGATACACTGCGCTGACTTCTCCTACAGTCCTCTCTCGAAGGCAGTTGAGCAAGCTGAGGAGGTGGAGCGCGGCAAGGAGGTGAGATTGGGCGAATGCCTGGTTGCGCTTGTAACAGTGGAGAGCGAGGATTCGAGGGACTTGGAAGCGGTGGCATCAGAGGCGGCGCAGTCAATAGCTGAGCACGCTGCCACGGTTGGCGCGAAGCTCGTGGTCGTTTATCCGTACGCTCACCTTTCGAGTTCCTTGGCTGGCTCGGATCTGGCTAAGAGAGCGCTCGTTGAGGTCGAGAAGAAGATAGCAGAGGCCGGCGTCGAGGTTCACAGGGCGCCGTTCGGCTGGTACAAGTCGTTCGCGATGAGCAACAAGGGGCACCCTCTGTCTGAACTGTCTAGATCCTTCAGCGGCAAGCCCAAGGAGGTTCCTGCCCCAAAGGAGAAGTTTCACAGGTTTTCCATCATCGACCACGAAGGGAAGGAGCACGAGATCACCCCTGACAATTGGAGGGACAAGAGGGAGCTGTGGGAGAGAAATGGGAGGTACTCGTTGTTGAAGCAGTTCGTGGAGAACGAGCTTGAGGGAAGGGCTGGAAGCGGAAGCGCTCCCCACCACATTGAGTACATGAGACGTCTGGAGCTCGTTGACTACGCTCCCGAAAGCGACATCGGTCACATGAAATGGTACCCGAACGGCACGCTCATAAAGGACCTGATCATGGACTATGCTCTAAACAAGATCGCCCTGCCATGGGGTGCGGTCAAGATACAGAACCCGCTGATCTATCGCGCGGACATAGAAGCGATCAGGAAGCTGCAGGGCGAGTTCCACGAGAGGGACTACATGATAAGGGAGGAGGACAAGGAGCTTGTGCTGAGGTTCGCGAGCGACCCCGGGGCGTTCCCGTTCGTGCAGCGAATGG
>Ga0315314_1000834_pt1 | contig 30271 bp, 40 predicted proteins | sample TDP9_MG_FD_203631 | JGI IMG/M metagenome (GOLD analysis project Ga0315314, IMG submission 203631) | Freshwater sediment microbial communities from Lake Towuti, South Sulawesi, Indonesia - TDP9 | ecosystem: Environmental > Aquatic > Freshwater > Lake > Sediment | place: Indonesia: South Sulawesi... | reverse complement strand
CGCCAGCGCCGCCAGACTTCAGGGTTGACTTCAGGGACGTGTTCTGGCTGCTCAAGAACTACGGACGCACAAGCTAATAGAGCTTTAACAAGAAGGACCATGGACAATTTATTCGTGCCCGAGAATAGACGTCATAATATCTTTATAATACACCATTAACTATTCTGCTTCACAAACGAAGCATGAGAGAACTGATGCAAGAGGGCACATGGAAAATGCCGTTGATTAACAATTACAGAAAGGGCTGGGCTCTGCGCTACCTGCGCGAGGCAAAGGCGGAACTCACAGCCGCCCAAAAAACACCCTACATGGCTCCAAGTCTGGTCATAGAAGCCTTGCGGAAGGCTCAAGCCGCCATCTACTACAGCCTTGGGGACCCGCCTTCAATCGAAGCTATCGTGAAGCATGTTGTGTTCAAGAATGAACCAGTGAAAGACCCTGTGCTGAACTGTCTGGTAGAAATCGAAAGGACGGTTCAGGAAACAGCGCAGGTGCCCGACTCGGACATGGAAAAGACACTGAAACAAGCCTCTGACGTCGTTAAAACCGCCTCCGACATCGTTAAACTCTTCACGGGTGAAAACGTCGACTAGTTTTCGCCCCCACGCTTCGACTGGGTGAGACCTTTGTCGAAGTCGGTTGCCTACATTGTTAAGGACGAAAGGCTAAACCTCTACATAGCTATTCTCGACATCAACACTCTTCACGTACACGAAGAGGTAATTCCAGAATTTCTCGAACAGTTGACACTTTCTATTAAAAGGGACGGATGCATATGGCACCCGATAATCGTGGACCGAGAGTCGCTGACCGTTTTAGACGGAGTCCACAGGATCGCAGCCCTGAAAAAACTGGGAATCAAAAGAGCGCCCGTTTGCCTCGTTGACTATGAAAATTCGCAAATCAAACTGCGCAGGTGGTACAGAACGATAACCGACGCTTCAAACCCGGAACACATACTAGCAAAAATCAGACAGACTAGCGTCGCTGTGAGAAAAACTGAGAAAATCAACGAAGACAAAGTCGGTGTGTCTCCCACAGTCTCGGCTATCAAGTTTAGAAACAGAGCCTTCTTGGTCAGGTCGTCGTTTCAAAGCCTACGAGAAGCCTACGCACTCATCGAGCGAATGGAACATCAACTTAGAAGAACAGGGCTTAAAATCAAACACGAAACCGAGCGGGATGCACTTCAGAGCCTTCAAAAGGGACAGGTTGACGCAGTGCTGCTCACGCCCAGGCTGACGAAGAAAGAAATTGTTGAAACCGCGGTTTCCGGACGGGTTTTCGCTTCCAAAACAACCCGTCATGTTATACCTGCACGACCCATGTGCATCAACGTGCCATTAGACCTCTTAATCGACGAAAAGACATCTTTAGCCGAGGCTAATGAAAAACTTAGAAGCATGCTCGAGAGAAGACATCTGAGGCGGGTGCCACCGGGCGGCTTGGTAAACGGCAGAAGGTACGAGGAGGAGCTCTACATCTTCGAGGAATAGAACTTGACGGTCAAGGTGAAGGTAAGGCTTCTTGGAGTTTTCCGAGGAGTTTCTGGCGAGACTCAATTGTCAATAAGGCTTGAACAGGCAACGGTTAGAAACGCTGTTCAAATCTTAGCGGAGTCGTTTTCAGAAGAAGCCAAAAGACTGCTGCTCGACCCAGAATTGAACGATCCACGACCCAACGCACTCATCCTTGTGAACGGCAAAGAAGTCAGCGCCTTAAAAGGGTTAGAAACTCAGCTTGAAGAAGGAGACGAAATAACGCTTATTCCAGTTGCGCACGGTGGCTAACGGCTGATCTGAGGGCCCTTCTCGATTGGTATTACTGTTTTGTTAGCTTCTTCAGGTACTTCTTTTGGAAGGGGCGCCGCCACGATGACGTTGGGCGTCTTAAGTTCGGGCAGAGTGTTGAGGTCAAACGTCTTCTTTGTCTGTCCGCACACTTGGCATTCATAAACGAGGGTCAGAGCAGAGGCTGGGTTGTTTGAAAAATCGATTAGTAGATGCGCTGTCGGTTTGAGGCATTTTTCGCAGCGCAGGGCTACTGTGGGGTTGTAGGGAAAGCGAGCCATTCTGCATCAACGAATAGTTCTGCGTCTGTGTTCTTTAAAGAGTTATGAACCGTGAATATGAAGCCTCAAACCACGCACAATGAATTAGAAAAGCAGGTTGATGTTGCCGAGCCTAACTTTTTTCAGGTGTCTCGTTGCGGCTTCATAGCATTGGTTAGCTTGGCTCTGACTGGTTGTTGGCAAATCATCCATAACGTACTGCGGATAGAAGGCGAGGAGCGTGTACGGTATTTCATCGTCGATTTGAGCGATGAAACGTGCTATCTTTTCCACTTCCTCGGCGTCCACGTACCCAGGCACCAATAGTGTGCTGGCGGTCAGGATTGGCGGTTCACGCCTCTCCTTAACAAACTTGTCACCGATCGTCTTGAACGTTTTCAATGTTGGAGTGTTTGAGACTCCACACAAAGCTAGATTCAGGTTTTCGTTCCATGCTTTAAGGTCGAATTTGAGGTTTCCGCCGCTCTTGAGGGAAATCTCCGCCGCTTTGAGTGCTAGTTCCTCTCTTTCGTAGCCGTTTGTTTCCCAGCAGATGCGGAGAAGTCTTTTTTCTCTTTCAGCCCTTTCTAGGGCGATTTGACTTGTTTTGAGGGCGTGGGGCATCTGCGCTGAGGGGTCTCCGCCGAAGTAGCATATGCATGAGACGTGTTCGTTGGCTTTTGAGGCTAGGCTCTCGGCGCTCATTAAAGGCTGGATTTGACTGGATAGGCTTCGATAGTGCCAGTTTTGACAGAAGAGGCAGTCGTAGCTGCATGCGCCGTAGAACACAGCGAGGTTTGAGTAGCCAGTCTCAGCCGCTGGCTTGTACGCGTATCGGGGGTAGCCCGCGCCCGTGCAGCCTGGGCAGAACCACCACGCCACACAGTTGGTGGGCAGAGGGTCGTAGTACCATTCTAAAACGCCCTTTTCAGGGGTGCCACCCATTCGAACGAGTCTGCCTTCGATGTTGAGGACAAGTCCACAGAAGCCTTTTTCACCCACGTCGATTCTGCAGTCGTTTGCGCACATTGAACAGGAAACTCCGTTTGTGCTGTTGGGCGGTTTAGGCGGCAGACCAAACTTTCTTCGACTCTCAGCGTGGACGCTGTCGGTAATCTTCAAGGCTGGCTCTGTGTTTTTCCGTATGCAGTTTAGGCAAACTCCTAACCGACTGGAAATCACGGGCGAATTTTTGCCGCACAGTAGGCACTGTCCCACGATGAGGCACCAAGAGAAAGAATGTTTTCGCCAATGTTTTAACCTGTTGTTTTTGCCAGTCTATTAGAAGAATATGATTTATAGGATGTCCTGCTTATTCATTGGCGCAAAAGGTGGGCTTCTCACTTTGAAGGAATACGACCTGATTGTGGTGGGCACGGGCTCAGCGATGGACATAGTCAACGCCTTGCTCCAGACAAACCCGCGCGTGAAAGTTGCCGTTATCGACAAGGATGAGCCGGGGGGAATCTGTCTCACAAGAGGGTGCATACCGTCGAAGATATTGATCTACTCGGCTGAACTTGTGCGTACGATCGAAAACGCTTCGGAATTCGGCGTTGACGTTGAAGTGAAGAAGATAGACTTTCCCAAGGTCATGCAGAGGATGAGAAACATGATCTACACCGAGATAAACATGATTCGCAAAGGGCTGTCAAGCACGGAGAACATAGATTACTACCCCTCTCTAGCCGAATTCGTCTCCCCGTACACGCTCAAGGTAGGGAACGACACGATAACATCAAAGACGATAATTCTTGGGGCAGGGTCGAAGCCCATGATTCCACCTGTGAGAGGGCTTGAAAAAGTGGGTTACCTTACAAGCGATACGCTTATCCAATTGAACCGCCTGCCCAAGAGCCTAACCATCGTCGGCGGAGGGTACATAGCCGCGGAGTATGCCCATTTCTTCTCTGCCATGGGTTCAAAGGTTACAGTGATCGGTAGAAATCCACAGTTTCTCCCTGATGAGGAACCAGAGGTGTCGGCGCTGGCAAAGAGAAAGCTGCAAAAACACGTGACGATTCTGACCAATCATGAAGTGCGTGAAGCCAAAAAAACATCGGCAGGAGAGAAAAAGCTCACAGCAGTTGACAGACAGAAGGGAAATGAGGTTGAGGTCACGGCAGAAGAAATACTGATAGCAACGGGAAGGGGACCAAACACAGACATACTTCACCCTGAAAGAGCGGGGATAAAAACCGACAAAGAAGGCTGGATAATCGTTGACGAGTACTTGGAGACCTCGCAGCCGAACGTTTGGGCGTTGGGCGATGCAGACGGCAAATACCCCTTTAAGCACGTGGCAAACTATGAGGCTCAGGTCGTGTATTACAACGCCATACTGAAGCGAAGGGTTAAGGTGGATTACCACGCTGTGCCGCACGCTGTTTTCACAGACCCCGAAATCGCCAGCGTTGGGCTTGGGGAGAAGGAAGCCGTTGAAAAACACGGCGTGGACAACCTGCTAATCGGGTTCTATCGATACGGGGACACGGCTAAGGGACAAGCCATGGGCGTGAAGGACTGTTTTGTCAAGGTCATCGTCGAGAAGGAAACGATGAAAATTCTTGGCGCCCACATGATCGGACCGTACGCTTCGACTCTCATACAGGAGGTAATAGACTTGATGTACACTCCTCAGCAGGATGCAAAGCCGATAGTTCAGGCGATGCACATTCATCCGGCCTTGAGCGAGGTTGTGCAGAGGGCGGTTGACTCGCTCGTTCCTCTCGGAATGTACCATCACATTATTGGGCACTATCAACTGTCTACCGAATAAGTCACCGTGTTTCGACTGCAGTGTTCTAGGTTTATGCTACGTCTTCTTTGAGTTGTTTCTTTCACGGCAGCTTCTTAAAAGGGCTGCCAGCGTTGATTCTTTTTCCGATGAAGTAGGCTGGAAGAATCATAATGAAGCTGACCTGCAGAATCAGGGAGAAAGCTTGGTAACTAACAAATGGGTTTTGAACGTCGACGAAGGGAAAGCCCAGGTTAATGTCATAGTGCATGGTCAAGTCCCAGCCTAGGTGCAGAAAGGCTCCGAACAACGCTGATAAGTAGGTTTGTTTCCAAGAATAATTTATCCACTCAGCCCCTGAAAAAATCCCAAGCAGCAGAGGTCTTGCCGTTAACTCGACCAGTTTCGTCAGAAGCAACATGGCTGGGGCAACGAGGAAGACTATGCTGAACGGGTTGTGGGTAATCATGTGCAGCCCTTGGCGAGCAAAACCGCCGAACAACAAAGGAACCTGCGGGTAACCAACACCAAGAAACCAGTACACAACGGGTTCTAAATCAATCAGCAGGGTTCCGAAGAAGAAAGCCAAAGCGTTCAGGCGACGAAAAGCCAGGAAATAAACCGTGACCCCGGGAATAATATGAAAGGGGGTTACCGGCATTGCGTTTTCCGCCTTAGAGAGAAGTGAGCTTGCGAGTCATGACTGCGGCGTCTTCTCCGTCGGCGTAATACCCATGCACAACCTTTGAGGTTTCGAAGCCTAGTTTCTTGTACAAGTTGACTGCGGGCGTGTTGCTGACGCGCACTTCTAGGTAGCATTCCTTCGCCTTGTAGGTTTTCATGCGTGTCATGGTTTCTTGCATTAAGGCTTCGCCTAAGCCTTTCCTTTGGTGTTCAGGTAAGACTGCTATTGAAATCACGTGTCCACGCCTGGTGATTCCGAGCAGTCCGAAGTCGGGCAAGCCTGTTTCAATTCGGCACATGATGTAGCCCACGATTTCTCCGTAAACCTCTGCTACGATGAACGTCTCGGGGAACCGTTCAAAGAGGTCCATGAAAAAGAAGCTGGAATAGTTCTCGGGCAGACAGACCTGGTTAATGTGCATGACCTTTTCGAGGTCGGTGGGTTGAAAACGCCTGAGTGTGAATGTTGTCTGAACCATGTGGGAGCCTACTTTTTTAGAGAGAGTAATCACGTCGTTGAGTTAAACGTTTTGTATCACTTGTTCACGTGATTGAACAACTGGCAGCGTGATGTTTCCGTGGGGCATGACCCAAACCTTGCCGTCTTTGCCTACGATGTCGAGTGCGTCTCGCAAGGCGTCGTTTAAAGCCCGAGCAGTTCTCAACCGAAAAGTCCCAACAGCGTGATAATCAGGCATGGTTGAAACCAGAATAATCTGAACCCTCTGCAAGGCTCTGAGCAAGTAATACGCCTTGTGCCCACCCAGCCGAAAGCGCTGTTTGATTTCGGTCTCCATCTCCTTCGGCTCCTTGAACCTCGTCATCCACTCGTAGAAAACCTCGTTTCCATGACCCTCGGGGCATTCGGCTGCCCAAACTATGACGCCACCGCGTTTCACAGCGTCCAACGCATTGTCCACTCCCTTATACGCTTGATAGAGGTCAATGTCGTGTGGGTGGCCCCCTGGGCTTACGATGACTATGTCGGCTCTTCGCTCGATGGGCACCTTGTACATCTCGTCGACGAGTTTAACGCCCTCGTAAAACGCTTGCTCAAGATCGCCTGCGTAGGCTCTGACCAGCTCTTTCTTGCTGTTGGTCACGATGTTGACGATGAAGTCGGCTTTAGCCAGCCTCGCGGTTTCAATCATGTCTTCGTGAATAGGGTTTCCTTCGAGAACCCCGGTTCGGGCTTTTGGGTGCAGAATCATAGCGTGGTTGTGCTGGATTGTTTCCTCCCCCGAGACGGCTGGCAAGACGCTCTTTCTTCCGCCTCCGTAACCCGCGTAGTAGTGCAGCCCGATGTCGCCTGTCAAAACGCGAAGGTCGGCTTCGGCGAAAGCCTTGTTCACGTAAACCTTAGTCATATACGTTTTTGTCCTGCTCAGATAAACCAGGTCTTTGGCTCGACAATCGTGGCTCACGACTTTGACTCTTTGAAGGGCTTCCTCGCCGACGAGAGCCTTCGCCTCCTCTGGCTTAGCTGCTCGATGAGTTCCACATCCAACAATAATTGTTACGTCAGCGTCTTTGACACCAGCCCTGTTAAGCTCATCCAAAACAGGCGACAAGATGAGGCGGCTCGGCGTTGACCTAGTCTGGTCGTCGACCACTAAAGCAACCTTGTAGCCCGGTTTGGCTAATTCGCTCAGGCGTTTGGTTCCAATCGGCTCGTTCAAGGCTCTCTCGATTTCTGCGCGCGGGTCTTTCACGCCGACTTTTTCTTTTGGTTCGATGCTGCCTAGGTAGTTTCGGGTCGGGATTCGGGCGCAGACTTCGGTTTTGCCGTAGGGCACCCACGCGTCAACCAAAGGGTGTTTCTCTCTCCTTTTTTGGGTCAGGTGGATGGATTATGATGGTATGAGTGAATTGATTTAAACGTAGCGGAACCTAAAAATAAGAAAGCAAGAGAGGCGAAGGTGCAGGTCATGGCTTCTTCGAAGACAAGGTTCAAGCTGAGAAAGCTGTTGCCGAGCGACGTTGAAGAGTGCGTTTCCTTCTTTGGACAGATGGTTGAGCATCATCGAGCCGTGTACCAGGACGACAGCATACCCTACGGCGAAGAAGAAAAGAAGAAGCTACGGGAAAAACTCCAGCGCACTGACGACAACTTCATCAAGATGTTGGCTGAAAAACAAAAAAGGATAGTCGGCTTGTTAACTCTTGAAATCAAGGGCAAAACCTGTGAAATCGACGAAATCCTGGTAGACAAGAACCTGAGAGGCAAAGGAATAGGACAAACATTCGCAGAATTCACGAAGAAGGCGGCTCGAGAGAGAAAATGCAGGGAGATTCAGGTGAGTTTTGCGGCTAGAAACCTGCAGGGTTTGAGGTTCTACCACTCGATGGGGCTCAACTGTCTCGGGATGATTCAGCTCTTTATGCCTTTGACCCAGAGAGGCGAGGAGCAGTGGTACAAGAGGGGAAAGAAAACGCGGTTCCTGGGCTTCGACTGCTACTACTAGGCTCTGGCTAGGCTGTGCTCAGACTAGTTTGTACACGGTGTCGTTTTCCCTGACGCGCTCGTCGACCTTCAAGCCTACGCTCTGCCCCTTCTTGGCTGTCTGCACGTTCTCGTGTTCAATCTGCATGGACTGCACGGTTTGCTCAAAGTCTGTTGTTGGACCCTGAACGCGGATTTTGTCGCCTACGCTGAGAGGCGCCTTCAATTCGACTACAGCCACGTTGATTTTGGAGAAGAAATGCGTCACCTTGCCCACTTCCTCAAGCTTTTCTTCCATGCTCAACTGGGCTTCACTCCTTTTGATTAATAAGAATAGAGGCAACAAATATAACACTTGTCAAAACCATTGGATGGGGTGAAACCAAGGACATGTCGTTAACGCTGCAAGATGCTCAGCACGTCTGCTGGAAAATCTTCAGAAAGATAAACGCAAAATTGGATGCCGAGAGGGGCAGAGCATGGGATTCCTTCGTAATCGTGACAGACATTCTTGAAGAGGCGGGCGAAGTGGCTTCAACGGTGAAGGGCTTGGAAGGCTTCAAGCCGCCAGAGAAAGTTAAGACTAAGGAGATGCTTGCTGGGGAGTTGGTTGACCTGCTCTACGGCGTGTTTGTGTTGGCTGAGCACTACGGTGTCAACTTGGAAGAAACCTTCTTGGAGCACGTGAACGACTACCTGCTCAGGTTCCTGACCTAACCAAGAATAGTCAAAAGACACTCTTTTTCTTCTTCTGCTGCTCCCTCTATCACTAATCTGAATTCTGCTTTCATAAAACAGAAAATTAGACACGCCTTCTAAAGCGAGTGACAGAAACAAAGAAACGAAAAATTGAACTCTGAAAAATCAAGAAAAAGGGAGGAAGACTTCGTCATGAGGTTGGATTTGAATCGTCGTGAGCTTCACTTGATTCGGCTGTGGTGGCTGAGCTGCGAGGACATGATGATTCCTGAAGGCACGTGTGACCAGTGTGAGTTGAGAGAAGAGTGCCACGTTGTGAGGAAGAAGCTCTACGGCAAGAACGGCGGCGTCAACAAGAGCAAGGCTCAACTAAACAACGACAACAAGACAACTGCTGCTGCTCCAGAGCCGCTGGAAGAGTTAATACCCACCTGATTTTTTTATAATTTATTTCTCTAAGAGAGAGGCTACCTTTTTTATTAGGAAGCAAGAGCGCTGTTATTCTTCTTTCCACTGTCTCGGATGCTTCGACAGTATAGCCGTGATTTCACGGGCTTCCTCGACTATGGGTAGGGTTTCCTTCAGCCTCTCGAAGTATTTCATAGCTCGGAGCGTTTTGAACACCGCCAATCCTCGTTCAGTAATTGCGTAAACAGGCTGTTTGCCGCCAGACGCCCTTTTCTGCACGACTCCGTTCGAAACCAGAAAATTCAACTGTCGTTTTAACACTTGGCGCTGTAAGTGGGTTTTGTTTGCTATTTGGTCTGTTTTTTGTGGTTGTTCAACCAGAATCTCGAGGATGTTTAGGTATTTGTCCAGTTTTGAGGGCGGCATTTCTATCGCTCTTTTCTATCTCTGCGTCCATTCGGGATAAATCATTTAAGAATCTGGAATAAGTATTCAAGAACCCATACAAGTAGCAGTGTCATCGTCAAGGTTTGTGGAGGAGCTTGAGCTTGGATTCGCAGAAGGAGGAAAAGAAGGGTTTCGCCGAGGGTTTTTGGAGCAAGGACGAAATCAAGGAGGTTTTTCTCGACGAGCAACGGCGGTACATGTGGAACCGAGACTACTGGGGAAGCATCATGCTGCCGCTTTTTGCTCTGAAACCAGACTCCGTGATTTTGGATGTGGGATGCGGTTTAGGTTTTGTGGGGCAGAGCCTCGCCGAATTCATTCCACACGGGAAGGTCATAGGCGTCGACTTGGACCCTCAGCTGATTGAGGCGGCGAGGAAGAGGGTGAAGGAGGGCGGTTTCGAAGCTGTTTTTGATTATCGTGTGGGCAGCGTGTATGAGCTTCCTGTTGAGGCGGAGAGTGTTGACCTGTCGATTTGTCAGTGCCTGCTCATGCATTTGGAGGAGCCGTTGAAGGCTGTCTTAGAAATGAGACGCGCAACGAAGAAGGGCGGCAGGGTCGTGGTGATTGAGGCTGACTACTGGAGCGCGTCGTTTTTCGACACTGCTTTTGAGGCGATGAACTATTCGCTGGAAGACCGCGTGAGGTTTAAACGCGCCGAGATGACCGTAAATCTGGGGAAGAAGAAGCTGGGCATGGGCGACAACGGGGTCGGAGCCAAAATGCCCTACCTATTCTTCCAGGGTGGACTGAGCGTAATAGACGTTCGGTGTATAGACCGTGTGTCGTGGCTTATCCCGCCGTACAGGCAGGAGGGAAACGACCTTGAGTTGAAGCACCTGCTCATCCCGCCTGAGGAGTTGTTTGACGCTGTGGGCATCAAGCCTCAGTTCTTGGCTGGGGGTGGAACAGAACAGGAATGGAGTGAATACGTGGAATTACTGAATAAGGAGCATGAGGTTCGGCGGAAACAGATTCAGGAAGGAACCTACGCAGGCTTATACTACGGAGCAATCCTCATAACAATAGGAGAAAAAACCTAAAAAGAATGGCGGACGAAGCGGGATTTGAACTTCTGATACTTGCATGAGAGATAGTGTTCCAGTTAACAAGATTTCCACAGAACAACCTTCTCCAGAGCTTACGGTTAAGGTTATGATTCCAATAGCCGAATAAAAAAGAGCATCAGAATTGCAATAAAAAATTGTTTGCAGGATACTTAAATCAAAAAAAGAAGCGCAATGGTGATGACGAAAAATGCAAGAAGGGTGAAACATGCTATTTTTTCTTCTAAAGACATTTCTTTGGGATCATCGTTTGGTCTTTTACCAATATTCCATCGTCCAATAAGCTTTCCTAATAGTGGCAATGTTTCATCCAAAGGAAGAAGATCCTTGCGAATGTACTTTCTCAGTCTTAAATCATTTTCAATTTTTGCTATAAACTTACCGTGTCGCAAAATCCTAAAATAGAGAAAGTAGAATGCCAGAAGAGAAATAACGATGGAACTAATTATTTTATAGGCAAAAAAGTAGTTAGCGTTAGATCCTATAAGACCTGAGTTTTTACTTATACTAAAAGTGACCCCGATTAGGGCAATCCAACCAAAAATTATGGCAGTAAGCGTGTTTATTGCACTATTGTACATTCTAGAAATATGTGCATAAAATCCTGAGATTTGATTTTCAACTTCACTATAGGTCAATATATCCGTTATTCCCATACTTCTGACTTTTTCTTTTACGTCATTTACATATTCAATATCCTGCACACAGTGCTTTTTTGTGAATGCTTTAAAATTCCCATCATCTTTTCGATAAATCACGTACATGTGATATGTTTTGGGAGACGTTCTTAGAGAGATTATTACATATCTCAATTCTTTTAATTCGCGATCAATTATTTCAAAAAGCTCGTCAAATGATACGCGGTTTATCAATTTGAACGTCACGCCTCTTATTGTCCTTTCATCGAAGTCTGCAAAACTACCATCGCTCTTATTGTCCCATTCTTTCTGCAGTTCATGATAATCTGGATCTGCTTTTCCTAATAGTTTTAGCACCATCTCAACAGCAGAAGGGATGCAAGAGTTCTCGTCTAACTGTCGATGTAAATCAACTATGCTCTTATTTATTTCCATGTCTCACCACAATAGGTGAATTTTATTTATGGCTTTTTTGGTTAAAAGGAGTTATGGTGGACGGGGCGGGATTTGAACCCGCGGCCTCAGCGATGCCAACGCTGCGATCATACCAAACTGATCTACCCGCCCACTGGTCATACGCATACCTCAGAGGAAAACTATTAAGCGTTATGTTAACTCTCCCTTCATTAGGTGTCAGGAATGGTTGACATACAGACAGTTTCTATAGCGATTGCTTCTGCAGGTGTGTTTGCAGCAGCGATTTACTATATTCTCCATCTTCGACATCAAACTAAAATGAGACAAATAGAAGTTGAGACTAGGCAGGCTCAGCTTTTCATGCAGCTATACGACCACTACTTAAATAGAGATACCACGAGGGACGAAAACGAGCTGTTATTTCATTGGAAGTGGAAAGACTTTGATGACTTTTGGCAAAAATACGGACCGGAGACAAATATTGAAGCGTTCGCTAAGTGGGATTCGCTGGAAACATACTTCAAAGGTGTTGGCGTACTTGTTAAAAGAAAATTGATAGACCTAGACCTAGTTAGAGACTTGATGGGAACTGGCGTAATACTACATTGGGAAAAATTTGGTTCTGTAGTAAAAGAATTCAGAAGACGCTACTGGCCTCATGCATACGAATGGTATGAATATCTTTACAATGAGATGAAGAAAAGAGAACAACGCTAGTAGAGCTTTTTCTGATACGTTCAGGAACCCCTGTCAGAAGTCATAAATGCAGGGTTGCACAAACCGTGTAGGCGATGAGCCATGAAATCCAAATTCACCTACGTCGGAATCCGCGTGAAAGACCTGCAGAAATCAGTCGACTTCTACACCAAACTGCTCGGCATGAAGGTCGTGGGTCGCGGCAGGGTTGAACAGACCAAGGGCGAGAACGTGTCCCTAGTGAGCCACGAGGGCGGCTTCGTCCTGGAGCTAAACTACTACGAGAAGACAAGCCCATACTACACTGAGTACATCCCAGGAGAAGGTTTAGACCACCTTGCCTTCGGAGTCGACGACCTCGACAAAGCCCTGAAAGAAGCCCAAAAAGCAGGACACCCAACCGTGCTCGAGATGAAGGCAGACGGCAGCCGATGGGCATACATAGAAGACCCAAACGGAATCTGGATCGAACTCTTCACAGCCACCTAGCACCTTACACACTTAAACAGTCTGCGATTCCGTGTTCAACCACTTCTGTTCACACGCTACCCCATCCTCTCAAGCAAGAAATAGTAGAAGAAGGCTAAAGGGATTTGTTTCCTTCTTCTTTCAAAATCTCACTCCTGAGCAGCACGCACTTGAGATTTGTCTGATTTTGTTGAAGAGCAAGGCTTAAGAAAAGAAAAATGCCAATCTTCAAGCTGAGGGTTTGGAAATGAAGGGTATAGTTGTTTATGACACCTCCTACGGAAACACCAAGAAAATCGCAGAAACCATCGCAGAGACACTGAGAGAGTCTGGAATAGAAGTTGACCTCTTCGACGTGAAGGATGTAAAGAAGTTGAGCGCGAAGGACTACGGTTTTCTGGTTCTTGGTTCTCCAACCCGATTTGGCACGATGAGCTTTGCAATCAGAGGTTTTCTAGGCAAGGTGAAGAGTGAGGAATGGACGAACAAGCCCTTCGCAGCCTTCGACACTGAAAATCCTGAAAACGTCGAGAAGAAACAGGGCAGTGCAGCCGAAAAAATAGCTGAAAAACTCAGAGAGAAGAAAATGAATCAACTGGTGCCAGTTCTGAAAGCCCTCGTGTTCGAAATGAAAGGTCCTCTCATAGAAGGCGAAATCGAGCGAACAAAAGAGTATGCGAGGGAACTTGCTGCTAAATTAAAGAAAGAAAAAGTCTGAAGATCTTGTCTTGGCTAGACGGGTTAATTTTCTGCAAAATATCAATCAAACCTCAAGATTAAGATTACCGACTCCTCGCATAGATGGTCAATAGATCATTCTTTGAACAAAAGAAAACTCCTATTGATCCTCTTCTCCAGATTCATCTTCAAAATATCGAATGAAGGTCGTGTTCATCTACTCTCTCAAAATAGCAGTGAATATAACCTGATTTGCTCAAACCAAATTGCATCAGATTATATGTTTTATGACCATAACTAAAACTCTTATTTGACATCTTGAATGCGGTATATAAGTTGTCAATTGCAATATGAAAAAGCCATTCAATAACAGCTTTTTCACCCAATCCTTCCCGTTTAGCATCCCAATGTCTTTTTATCCTATTTTTGTCGTCTTCATTATAATAATGTCTTTCTATTCGATGGTCATATCCAAGACTTCTTGTCGGTTCATCAATCCACCTATGTAGCTCTGCAAAATCATTGCCTGTCCTTTTCCTGCTTATCGCACAATGAGTTTTGACACGTGGCATAAACCAGAATGGTTACAGGGTAGATAAAAAAAGTTTGCGCGCGACTTCAAGTTTGCAATCTATACCTATGCTCGCCTATAATACGGATCTGTCTCACCAATCGAGCGATACATCGCTGTGCGCAGAGCACGGTCTCTTGGATCCTCCAAGTGCGTACCCATCCCGTTGAGGACATACCCGTATCCTATCTCGGCTTGCGGGTCGGCAAATCCAAAAGAACCTCCCATCCCTGGCGCCCCGAACGAGCTAGGAGAACCGAAGGGGTTCTTTGGAAAGGGCTTCGTGAAACCGAGTGAGAATGGTGCCTCCACTTTTAGAGCTCCATCTCGGAATCCGCGTAGCGGTGCGACAGGTGGCGCCATTAGCTGCCGGAGTGTTTCTTCTCTCAACCCTAGCTCTTTTCCACCCGTCGCGAAGACGCTGTATGCATGGGCAATGGCGCGAGCCGTTCCCACACCTCCTCCCGCAGGAACTTCGAAATTCCTGGCGTAGACACGTTCTTTGTCCAAGGGAAGCAAGCTTCCCAACAGTGCTCTGCGGATCGCTGAACGCGGGTTCATCGACGCGAGAACCAGGGAGATTGGCATGGTAAACATAGCCGATACGCTAATCTTGGCTTGTCGGAGGGTAGCCAGCCTGGTATTTGGAATTTCTTCAGGAAGTCGAATATAGAAATCGAGTCCGAGCGGAGCGGCAATTTCATCCTGAAAGTACTGCCCTATGCTACGGCCTTTGAGGTCGACCCGGCGCAGGAGCTCGCTTTCGTAGTATCCAAGGGTCATGCCGTGGTAAACCTGCTGGGCTCCTGGCTCATGCGCTGGTTTCTGCCTCGCCAGGACAACCGCCAGGCGGTCGAGGTCTGCCAAGGTTGCTTTGTCACCTTGTTCATCGAATGCAAAAAGTCCTGCTTGGTGTGCCAGCAGTTGTCGGACAGTGATTTTATCCTTACCCTGTTGGGCAAACTCAGGCCAGTACTTTGAGATACGTTCGTCGTAGTCAAACAACCCCTGCGAATGAGCAAGCGCCATGGCCAGACCAGCCAATCCCTTCGTAGTTGAGAACACGATCACCATCGTGTCTTCTTCCCAAGGTTCTCCGGTGGACTCGTTCCTGACGCCACCCCACGGGTCGACGACTTTTTCCCCACGGTAGTAGATACAACAGGCTGCTCCAAGCTCGTGGCGGCGCTCGAAGTTCTCGACGAAGGCTTCACGGACAGCCTCAAACCCTGGCTTGACAAAACCTGATACTGCAATGCCTTTGGTCACTTCTCTTCACTCTAGGGCGGTTTTCTCGCATTTGCTATTTGATGCTTGCCTCCTTATTTAATGGTGATGCGAGGGGAGGGAACTCACCTAACTTTACAGGTAAAAACACCTTTAATATCGTGAGTCTGCCTGTTCCCATATCGAAAGGATTCGTGGTCCAAGCGCCCTAGGTGCTTTGCCCGTGCTGTGAAATGAGAAAGCGGTTCGTATTTTTCATAGGCTCTCGCTTCATTTGCTTTCTTCCTTGTCTTCGACCCACCAGATCCAAGAATTCTCGATGTGTTTTCCTTTACTCTTTCCGCTGATTCTCATCATGTTCAACACAATTATGTTGTCAGATACACAGCGTGGAACTCGTTTATGAACCTCAAGCGACAGTTCCTTTGTGGTCAGGGGGTTTTTCGCTTCTCGGAGAATAGACACAATGAGTGCTGGTCCAACTTTTTTTGACTCGCTCATTCGACTCATCTTCGAACAAATTGTTGATAGAGCGATTTGCTTAATCTTATTAATTAACTTTAGCGCACGCCAAAATTAGTGCACTTGTGGTTTTGCTGGTAAACGTGTGTGTTCAAATCTCAGCCCCTCACTCACAAAAGCCCTAAATTGAGCATTAAGAGTCAAAACAACTCCAAAATCAGTCTAATTTCTGATGCGGGGGGTGGGACTTGAACCCACTGATAGCTGGTGATGTCTCCACTATCTCCCGCAAATCCCCTTTTTTTTCTGTTAGAATGTTCAATAACTCAAAGTTTATTAGTTCTCTTTAATCGATTCTACGATTCATGGGAGTGCCAAAAATCGAGTTTGGTTCTTGGTTCAAGTGGACTGAAAGGAATAGCATTGAAGATTCTGATGAGCCGGGTGTTTACATGCTCTCTAAGTTTAAAATGGCGCGACCACCAGTCGCAGATCCGCTTGATGGGAATGTAATCTATTTTGGAGAGACATGCAACCAGAGTCTGAGGGAGCGATGGGTTCAGTTTGACGCTTCTGCTTTTCAGCTAAAACGCGGTCACTCGGGTGGGAAAACCTATAGACGCATATATGGAGATGACGGTTCAGATTTGTATGTGGCTGCTATGCCCGTGAAGCTTGAGGATGAAGTTCTTAGATCCCAGTTCATTAGATTTGCAGAAAGAAAATTGATTCTTGATTTTGTTGTCAAGTGGAAGCGATTACCTAAATGCAATCGGAAGTAGGTTGCCTGTCGTTCAAGACGCATTAACTTATTCTTAGAATGAGAAAGCCTTTATGAAGAGACGGTTGACTTTATACTCATGCAGATTGTTGCGTTTGATTCGGGTGATTTTTCTCGTCGGAAGAAGGTTGATGGTCAAAGGGAGATTGTTTTCTTTACTCCTTTGGGTGTAGGGGTATCCGTTAATGAGAAGTCGGTTGAGAAGTTCAAGTCTGCGTATCTGACTGCTTGTAAGAAATTGACTAAGGATTTTGGTGTTCCAACGAAGCGTCCGGTTTATTCTCACGCCAGTTTGTGGAAGGAGATTGGTCATAGGAAGGCTGTGCCTTTTTGTGACAATGTTATAAAGGAGTTGCAGAAGTCTGTCGACTTGGTTTTTGTTTCTTATGTGGTTCTTCCTACGGATGAGGTAAAAAGTGTCCCAGTTGGTGGTTACGGTTGTCCGATTGAGGATATTCCTACCATGACTTTTCTCAGAAATCTTTCTCCGATGTTTTCGTACATCACAGCTTGGAGTTACACTGGGCGGCATATGAAAGAAGAGCATGCGTTTTTGGTTCACAATTTTTCGAGCAAGCTTACTAAAGCCTGGCAAGATTTGACTGAACATACTGTTCCCAAGATTTTTCCGAAGGGTGACGAGTGTAATCCCTTCATTTCTGTTGCTGATATGTTTGCTTATTTGACTGAGAAGAAGCTTTGGGATGCGAAGTTGTGGCTGGAGCCTGATAACATTCAGAAGGTTTGGGACGACTATAAGTTTGAGGTTGAAGTTCGTTTCTTGGATGCGAACGTGCTTTCAAAATATAGATGGTTCAGTCAGGAGCCGATTGAGACTGTGAACTATCTGGCTCGTCCCATGGTTTTTCTTGACATTGAGGGGATTAGCATATCGAAGGTGACGGGTGATCCTTACGTTAGTGCTGCGGCATACGCCTTCTTGAAGGGTGGTGGTTTTCAGGGCTTTGACGAGGGAATTGATGCGGGCAAAATTAGGGACGGCGATGTCTATGCTTATGCTGGAGAGAAGGCCAAGGAACGGGCTCTTGCTTTTAAGGACATGTATGACATTGAGGTTTATTCGATTAGGGAGCTTAGGCAAAAGGTTCATGGATTGTTTTGAGAAGAACTATTCAGTTATTATGGTACATTGGTGGATAATGCCGACAAGGAACTATCCACATGTTATAGCTAGCTATTAGGTAACTAAAAAAGCTTTGCGATTCATTACTCCAGAAGAATTCTCTATCAGTCCTGCAGACATCATGGCACCGTAGCCCATTGACAGCTCATTTATAAATAGCTTGTCAGTGCACTTGCAGGCTACTTATAAACGGCATAGCAATGTATCTTCATAGATTGTTAAGAGGAACCGAAGGGTGGTTGCAAGCGAAAGTAGCATTCTAGGGCTTTCGTTTGCTCTTGGACATGGTGAAAATTCTGCAGAAAAAAATATATTTTTTTTCACGGAGACAAAAACTGGTAAAGCAGACTCTGTTCACCGAAAGAAGCTTGAAATATGGTCGGATGATGCTTTTAGTTCATCAAACTCTATGTTGGAGAAAGCAACGTAAGAATCCAAAAGTGTGCAGGGAAGGATGCTAAGATTTCTTGAATTTGATTTTCTTTATTTCGTCATAATTCTGGTAGATCATTCTGTCAAATTGAACGCCAGTTAATTTTAAAGGCTTGCAGACCTTCGATAGTAACTCTCTTTCGGTATTGTCGTACAGTTTAGAGTTATTCTCTAGCCCTTTTGGTATCCTTATTCCAACTTTCTTAAGGACATTTTGAAGGCGTACATCTAATGCTATGGCATCGCTAACCAGCCCTAGTTCCATCAAAAAATCACGAGCACCTTTACTTTTGACGAACTCAAATATCTTCATGACATATTTTATTTTCCTTTTACTTTCATTCGACCCTTTAAGGTTCGAAATTCGCCCGAGTAGAGCTTTTGGACCGCCTTTCCATCCTCTTAACACTTTGAAGTTATGGGCAAGCGCTTTCGTTTTTCTACACTTTTTGAGTGACTTGCTACAATATCTGGCTCCAATTGATCGCAGCACATGATGGAGGTCTTTCTTTAATCGATTTTCATCTTTGATTCTTGAGAGTCTATTGTAAGAAACAATTTTTCGTAGCTTGGGATCAGAGGCAAACTTGTCGGCTGGACTCGAGCCACCAACTACTATCACTTGCTCTACAAGTTGAAGCCAAATGTCGTTATTACTCCATTGCTTCCAATCGTCAGGTTTAGGCACATATGTAGTTTGGAGGTGCATTTCTTTTACGAGTCTCAACTTGCTAAATATGTTCATTAGTGATATTCATCTACTTTCCTCCAAGCCACTTGATTAATAGTCCAAAATGAGCTTTAGATTATCCAGATTTTCCATTTCTGTGATGAACCTTGGTGGAATGCTTCTCTGGATCGACCCAGATATTCCCAAGGAATTCTCCATCTCTTCTGAAACTGCTTGATATGGCCTACCATTTTTGTCATATCTTGTTTGGCTAATTAGAACCGCCTTATCCAAGAGTTTACTTTTATTCTTGTGTCCCACAACTATTACCAGATCTTCAGGAAAATAGCTTCTTTTCAGGTGAGCATTATTTGAGTAAAGGTTGTAGCATTTGCCAATTTCTCTGTTTGATAGTCGGTTGAGGTCAACTACAACATCAACAGTAAAATATCCGATGAGGTACAGCGCTTCTTTGTGACTAACATTTTGAAACGGAGTTAATCCTGCATAAAAGACTAGCAAATCTGCTCTCTCCAGCTTTAAGAGGTGCTTCCTTTTTGAAGTCGGGTCTCCGTAGGTGCAAGTCTCAAATTCTGGGTCGAAGTGCATGACCCTCTCTGCTATTTCTTTTGGGAGATACGTTGAAAGGGGCTTTCCGCTTCTGCCAACAGTATTTCTGTAAGTTCTGTGCTCGATGGATTGAGGGTCCCCTTCAGAAATTGGTATATATTCGAATGAACCGTCTTCAAAAATTGGACCCAATACACCATCTGTTCCTTTGTCAATGCCGACCCTCAAGAGCATCGCTTTCATAGGTTCCGCCTCAAGCATTCACCCTGGTACTTGCAGCGACCTCCTCTTAGCACAACACATGTTTTGCACTCTTTCTCATTCTTCTCGTCCAATTCTTCTATGTTTTGTACGCAATCACGCAGAATCTTGATCCTGTGTTGTTCATCCATGTTTGGAAAACGGCTCAGGATTTCTCTTGTCTTACCCTCGTCAACAAGCCTCATCGGAGCAAAGCGATCTGGAAAGATATCATAATAAGGAACTGATTCATTAAATGGATAGATGACCGTTTTTCCCTTAACCACATGTCGTTGTCTATCTATCAACAAATGCTCTTCTTTAACAATATAGCCCACGATATAGGGTTGGAACCCGATATGTTGTATCATGTTTTTGCTAGCGTTTCTTGTTACTAAAAACAAATATTTTTCATCATAGCGGTTAAGGTGAGCGACAATGTTGGTTGGGCGACAGGGGCAGATAAAGTTCTCAGCGCCTATTTCTATATGAGGTTCAGTTTTGTGCCCCTCACCCTGCTCGTTGCACACATCTCTAATTGGCAATTTCGAAGAGCGTGCGTGATAAAAATAATGGATCCTGCCTTTTTCCCTTAATTTTTCTCTTTCAACGCGGATAATTTGGACAGATGTTTCACTTATGCTTGCAGAGCATCTTGCGAAGCTTTCGTTGCATGTCATGTTTTTCCTTCCAAATGGACGTGTTCTGAAGGTCAGGGTTACCTGTATATGCGCGCATGCCTATAAGCCACGTTCAAAAGATCTTAGTGAGATAACCTTAAGAACATCAATAACTTTTCTGAATTGAGAATTAACTTGTAGAAGCGTGCACTGATGTGTTAGAAAGAAAAACGGCCACACTAGAGGAGCTCATGAGGCATTTCATTGATGATATTAGAAAGGGCGTGTCCCCTTCAGAGGCTGGTTGGATTAGGAAACCGCTCGAAGTGAGCGGTCTGCCGCCTGAACTCATAGAGGAAAGAAATGAGAATGTTCGGATATTGATTAAGGAAGACATATCCAGCAGTTTAAGACGTTTCATGGGGTTCCCCGACAGGGAAGAGGTTATGATGCTGGCCGATTTATGTTTAGACATGAGTAGGATGGGTGAAGCCAGAGATCTCCTAGTTAATGTTGTACAAAGGTTTGAAGATTCTCCTCAGCTTGAATGGAGCGTTGTCGCTCTGGGATGGCAGGAGATGCTAACAAATATTAGTGGATGTGTCGCGTTAGATCAGGTGCTTGAGGCAGGGTTCAACGCGGTTCAATGGCATAAGGAGGCCCCTAAGGTGTCTGCTGAACTAGCCTTAAGCGTCGCAAGAAAATGGTGCAATTTGGAGCAAACGAATATTGAAGACTTATCGAAGACCTTAAGCTTAGGACTAGAGTACCCCAGCGTCAATCCTGAAATAGTCGAGAGAGTAATGCATGTATTGGGATGGAAGCAAGCGCTCAAGGAATTCACCAAAGAGGAGTCAGAAGCTCTGGGATTGCTGTGGTTCAGTGACAAATTGCTTAGGTCTAGAGGAGTCTTCCTTCCTGAAGTCCTTTTTTCCGTAAAAGAAAAAACATGGGAACTGATTTCTGGAAGGATTGGAGAGGAAGAGACAGAGGTAATGGAGAAGGTCGACAAAATGATTGACAAGCTGAGCAACAGTTCACGCCGATCCCACGTCGTGACTGTGAACTGGGCTGAGATAGTGCGTCCACCTTGGTGATGAATTTGAGCACACGCGCACCAGTCCAATGGAGAAGACCTCTACGCAATTGGCTAGAGCGCGGAGGAATCTATCCCTCCGAGAGGCCTCCTTTCGATCCCTTCCCCACCGTGAGTGATGTTATAAGCGCTCACTTCTGTCCAGTTGCAATTCTCCATAGGCTCCTACATGGTATTGAATTGAGTCCAGGTCTTATCGCACAGAGAGGAAGAGAAGGGGCAGGTGAGCTGTACCACAGTTTCATAGCGTTCCTCAAGTCATCTATAACGAATGGGCGACTACGCCCTCCAAGTCTTGGTATGATACGACAGGAGTTCCTGCGGTTTGGTGGGGACCCAGCGATATTAGCCGAGATTTGGAGATCCTATCTAGAACCCTGGAGTCGCAATAGGCTGAGTGAACTTGCTGGAATATCGCAGGGTGAGCGAATGTTCTTCGAGGTCACCGTTGCAAGTGAGTACGTACCTTTTCGCCGCGAGGGGCAAACATTGACTTATCCTTTGCGAGGGGTCATCGATGAGATTAACCTCGACAGGCAACTGATTATTGAACGGACAATAGTGGGAGGGCCTGATGACCAAGAGCCTCCCGAATCAGAGGCAAGGCAGCTTTGGCTGCTCTGGAAGATTTTATCGTCAATTAGGCATGATAATTTTCCAAGAGAACTGAGTGAAGTAGACTTCAGCAACTTTCACCTTGTTGTCGAGACGCCTTTTCGACCTTTTCCGGTAGATAAGCAAAATCGAGAGTTTGAAGAGGAAGTTCATGATGCATACACTTGGATTCGAGATTTGACTCTTAATCCCAGGTCAATACCTGCCGCATATGATAATCAACGATGTGAACTTCAACCTGGGCTTCAGTGCAATTTCATGTATAGCGTGTGCCGACGACGAAGGTTTCAATACCCCAGGGCTAGGCCAGCAATGCATCAAGAGTTTAGGCACTGGTACAGACCGTTACTTTGGGAGCTCATCTGGGACTGGCATCTACTTCAGTATAAGCTTCTGCGACTTCCCACGAATACTCTTGAGGAAGAAGGATGGGCTGTTAGAGCCAATGTTGCCTCTTTTCTTAGTCAGGACATGGTTGAGTTAGAGATAGTTAGGGAGGAGGAAACCGGGCCTGTTCTAGCCCACATGCAGGATGCTGGTAAGTGTGAACTTATATTTGGGACTCCTTTCGTGGGACAAAGGGTAGAAGTAGCGTTGCAGGAACCACGTGAAAATAGGTTCGTGGTGCGAACTGAAAGGAGGTACATACTTATGTCAAACAGCACACTCATTCTCCCTGACATCACTTTGCTTGAGTCAAGACCTTGGTATCTTACTAGAAACGTACAACGTAACATGTTTCGATTTGAGCATCTTGGTCGGGAGAACCCAGCCACAGCAGGCCAAGACTCGCTGGTTCAGTTAATAGAGGGTTTATTTGGAGCTAGGGTGCTCAGGAGGGAGAGATCAAATGGCTCTCCGTGACATTCGGGACAGGGTTGGAGTTGTGCGGAGCAGATTCGACACAAGGCAAAATAGGTCAGTTGATGCCTTTTTAGACGATTGGAATTCTGAAGGGGAAAATTCATTCATATTTCCCGTGGTAGATGGTCCTCCTGGAACTGGCAAAACGAGTGTGGGAGTAATCGCTGCCGCAGAATGCATGTTGGAGCAAAGAGACGAGCAGATTATCTACCTTTGCTACGGTCACTTTGCGACCGATGTAGCTAGGCAAAAGCTTTTCGAACTCGGCTTTGGTTCTGACCAAGTTGTCAGACTCACTCCAGATCCAAGAGAGACGGAGTGGGCTAGAGGTATTGTGGGTTGTTCTTATAACCTCTCAGATTTGGACCACAACACACTCAGACGCCTTCAACGCTGCGGAGTCCTTCTCTGCACTCTGCATGGTTCTGGAAGAGCCTTTGGAGTTAGAGGAGTGAGGGGAACCGGAGCGAGGGTGAGACACACGTGTCGTGTGGTTGTGGACGAGTTCAGTCAGGTTCCACCACCTCTGTGGTTCGCATCTTTGATACGCGCAAGGGACGTTGATTTAAACCCAACAAGCTATGCCCTTCTCGGAGACCCTTACCAACTTCCTGTGGTCACCACTCAACCATTGCTGCAAGAGAATGTTGGCGAGTTTGTCGGAAGGGTGTCAGGTGGTGGCTTGCACGAACTCAGAACTCAACACCGAATGCATGAGGACATTTGTGATGCGGTCAATTCGCTTAGAGATGCGCTTCAGTGTCCTTACAGGCTGGAGAGTGCAGAAGCAGTACGGCGCCGAGACCTTACACATCCAGAGCTTAATTTCAGGTGGAACGAGAACGCATGCCCTCAAGATCTACGCGAAATCGTCAGTCCCTCATACCCCTTTGTTATTGTGGACACGAGTGGACTGGGAAGAGAGGAACGTTGTTTCGGCGGATCTCTACGGAATGATGACGAAGCAGAACTTGCTACGAGGATTGCTATGGCGATCTATGAGTCCTACAGTAGGAATGGGCGGCGTCTAACCCCTTCAGAGCCTTCAGACTTTAAAGTTCTCTCACCTTATAGTGGACAGGTTGGCAGCATCCAGCAGAGGCTCCCCCCTGAGTTGAGAGGCTTCTGCACTACAATCTATAGGTCACAAGGCAGGGAGTATCCTTGTGTAATAATATCTTTTGTCTGGAATGACCCCAACGGATTTATAGGATTCTTGCAGGACCCTAGGCTCCGTGCGCAAACCTACGTTGGGTGTTCGAGGGCCCAAGGAAAGCTTGTGGCTTTGCTCTCTCATAGGTGCTTTCAAGGACATAGAGACTTCGACTACCTATGCCGGACTGCGAGCGCTCATCGGGTTGAGGCGAGACCTCAATGAGAGACTTCATTATCTATTCTGGTTCAAAAGAGAAAGAAAAGCCAGAAACTGGAGTCAGGGAACTAGAGATTGAAAAGTTGAAGAAGTGGCCTGGCTCCTCTGGTATCAGTGAGCTTGAGGCTGTGGGAGAAGGGAAGCTCAAGTTTCTCGCGGAGTACCCATCTTATAGAAGTTTTAGCCTATCCTGCAGATATTATCCAAGAGTCTCTAGGATGGCTAAGGAACACCCGTTACTGCCAATTGAGTTCATGCTGTGGCAGGTCAAAGGAAGCCCTCTCGTTATCGCTTTTGACGGGCCTCGGAAGGTTGCAAGAGTTGCGGTTGCTCTTATGTCAATGATGTTGTACGGAGATCCCTTCGTAACAGTTCCCATCAAGCTCAATTCCACCGACTTCCTCATGCTCAAAAAGCTCGTAGTGGAGAAGTCAGGCAATCTGACACGACTTAACTTAAAGGGAGTTAGGGGACCGGGAGGCACAGCCAGAAAGTTTGAAGTAGCAGGAATAGACGTTGAGAAATGGTTGAATCGTGATGTTGATGAAATTCTACGAAGCGCCTCGGAGATTCACTATGTGGGCTTCATTATTCGCCCACCATCTGTGGAGCGTACGCTTTCATTCAGGATCACTGAGTGGGGAGGAGGTCAGTTATATTCCCCACCTGATCCGTTAGATCACGAGATTCTATGGTTACTAGACCTGTTTAAGCAGGCTTTGTTTCTTGTTTCTTAACTCGAAACGTAATCGCGCATTCTGTTAACCTTTTGTCATGAATTGATTTCTGAGCCCTCAAAAGCCCCTGCCGCGTTTGTTTGATTAGGTTTGTTTGATTAGTATTGGTAGTTATCTTTAGCCCTGCTCTTCATTACAATTTTTATTGTCGGGCTTTTTTGCTGAGCATTCTTCACCAACGTTTTGATAGAAAAAGTTTGGACACTGTTCTCCAGTCCATTTCTCGGTGCCATTTTGCGCAATAGGGTTTTTGCACTCTTTTTGCATGCTCTCCAGCTCTTGGCAACTTGAAAGCGTCATCAAATGACAAAGCTTTTCTGAATCTTTCAACAAGCCAATGATATGGTGGAAATGTTCCACCATAACCATAAACCCTCCTAAAATCTTCTACTACCTCAAGTCGAAACATATCCCAGCGCTTGGCAACAAACTTCCACCGCTCGAGAGCATCAAGAGGCTCATATCTCATTGGGTAAACCACAGCACCCCATTCTAGGACATCGCTCACCCGCCGGTAGAAGTCTTCGGGATCGTCTTCAAAGTTGTATAATGTGTAGACGAGTATGCTTCGTCCCCTAATCCCATGCCTCTTGATTCTCTCTATAGCTTGCTTCACGTGTTTTTTCACGGCAGTGTGGTCATATGATAGTCTTATGCATAGAAACTTTGTCTTCGAGAGCTTTTCAGCGATCTCTTCTGTAACGAGCCTTGCGTCCAACCCTTGGTTAAAATCAACAGGCTTGCCGATTTCAATGAGTTCATCAAGAATTGCGTGTCCATATGGACTTTGAAGAAGATTGTTATCCCATAAGATTACACGTTTATGTGTCGGATAGACCAGATGCCTTATGATGGGCTTACACGAATTTATCGAGCCTTCCATTCGCCACACGGCGCAGTACGGGCATCGCCTATTACATCCCCTAGATGAAAACAATATGCTTGCGTCCCACTCTGGCACAAGGTCGTAGGCGGGCATCAAATCCTCCGCTTCAGAAAAAACGCCGGTGTAAACATAGTCTGCGCCAGATTTTCTGGCGTGATCAGGTAAAATTGATGCATAGATTCCCCCAAGCCAAAGCTCTACATCAGGAAAAATGCTCTTATAGTGCTTAACTGCTTCCCAAACAGGTTTCCAAGCCCATGTGAAAAGGCTAGTCACATAGATCCTGTCTGGTTTATGAAGTGGGTCTACACATCCTCTTACAAGCTTAACCTCATCTCCTATACGTCTATGATATGATGCAAGTTTCAAGAGCCCGAGTGGAGGATATCTAGAACGGAAAGTGGGCTCCACTAGCAAGACATGCATAAAGGAGGTTATTTTGGCTCCTTACTAATAAGCTTATATGGCTCCTTATGGCTGAGGAGCCCTCTTCACGACAGCCAATCTTTGATTGTCAACCATGCTGACCTCCCACGTCAGCACATCTCCAGGCTTTATTTTGAGAAGTTCGGCAACTTCTATTGGAATAGTCGTTTTAAGCGAACGGCTGTCACGTCTGAATCGACTTACACGGCTAGTTTTAGTTAATAAAGGTTCCATGATTGGATAGGTATATCAAGAAGTATAAAAATGTGCTCAAGTCGACGCCTATTTCCGATACTCGATAATTACTTCGCGATCTATGGAATTACATAGGTCATCGACAGAGACGTGTACGCCGCAAGAATTAAGGACGTTGTAAGCACATGACAACTAAACAGTGATTGTAATGATAGAAAAAGGGCAGAAGAAGAAAGCGAAATATTGGGGCAATTTCACAGTCAAGAAAGTTGCGAAGCTCAAATCGCCAATACTCTGTCGAAGCCAAGAAATCGGTGAAGTTGAGTTTATGCCTACTATTGTTCAGATAGAGTGGGAGACTCCTCCCTCTTTAGACAAGAACGAGTTCTGGTTTCCCTACTGGGTCAAGATAAGAGGGAAAGAGAAATACGGTCAATTCGCTCCTATGATAGGAAAGAACGGTCTGTTACAACTTCTGAATGAAGCAATAAAGCAGGATTTTTTCGACAAGCAATTCTTGATTAAGTTGTCAGAAAACGTAAGAATGAAACTTCAAGGGCAAATTTAGCGCTGGACGCATGTTAGAGCCTCCCGTGCACTTTCTCCGTGACTAGGCTCAGCGATTTGGCGTAGTCCATAAAAGCAACCCGCAAGACCTCGCTTTCATCCATCCCCAGACTGTTACAGATTGTTTTCAGAAGCAGCTTCTGCTCAGGTGTCAAGTAGACCTTAACGATTGTTCTAGCCATCCACGGGTCCTTCTAAGGTATCATGCAACATTTCTTTTCTAAATGCTTTGTTGTTAATCTTGAGAAGTGAAGAAAGAGTGAGCTTACTAAAGCCCGAGTTAAAAGACAACGAAATCTTGGAATCAGCCTACCGCACAGTCGCCAGCCGATTAAATGAATCTCTGGGTCCTTTAAGCCAGGCAATTCCAGAATTGCCCAACTTAGAGCAGCTGACGGGACTGCAACTTAAGACGTTGATTCAGGAATACGACTCCGAAATCAAGCGTTTCAGAGACGTGCTAACCGGCAGATTGAAGCCAGGCATCAATGTCTTTGAACTGTCCAGTGACAACATGGACATTCAGAGAGCCAGGAGACTGAAACAAGATCAGCAGAACGACACGGAAACCATAAGGAGAGGCATAACCATCCTGGAGAAGCGGAGAAGCATGTTACGCAGAAGACTTCGCATCTTAAGGCTGTGCCAAATCACAGTGTCGTCCAAAATAGCTGAAGGAAAGAGAATCGTTGAGAAAGCCAGCCAGTTGAACACTGAAATCCTTAAAGAGGTTCAAAAGCTGAAGCAGATGCTGTCAGAAATTGAAGGATTAAGGGCAAAATACAACAGCCTCTACAACGAGTTCCAAGAAACAAACCTGAACCCCAACAGGCAGTTTCCACCATTCAGCGTCGAGATCCCCCGAGCCCCACAACAAATGATCAATCAATTACAGGGCTAGTATATATTGTTCCATTAGGCTTCCGTAATACCTCAAGACCTACCCCCTACCCTTACGGTTTTTGTTAGACGCTGGCTCAACTTGGCGCAAACACGATTGAAAGATCTGAACAAAGTCTGTGGAACATGCAAACACATTCGCCTATGTTTAGGCATCGTAGGAAGACTAGATTTTCAGGTCAAGCTGAAGCGTCTTCTTCACGTTTTGCAGTTACAATGCGAAGCAATAGGAAAAGCGGAGGATATTAAGATGGACAGAAGTCTATTCGAGGTCTTGGCGCTCCTTCACTGGATGGCTCGACAGAAAATCTACTGCAAGAAAGAGAGAAGCTGGACCCACTTTTTCGATGAACCATGCTACGCTTGGCAGCTCCGAGAAGAGCTTCAAATGAAAGACGATAAGGTGATTCCTAAGCTTCCGCAAGAAAAAGACCAGGAAACGCAAGAAACTTTTGGAAAAGAAGCTCAATAATGCCACATTTTGCAGTTTTCTGGCATGCGAGAAATCCAAGCAATAACGTCGTCAAGTTCTTTTTCGGTGCGTCTCAGCATCTTACCAGCTTTCAGAGGTTGGACCTATCCGAATGCACGAATGCTCCGACTTCGCCTAATGCTTCCTGTAACCCTCAGGATGTGTCTCTCAACGAAACCACCTAAAGTTTTCAATCTGGTTTGATACTCTGCAAGCTCTTTAACGACATAGGCTTTGATGTCTTTATCCTGTGCCCACGAACCTGCCCAAGCTTCGGCATAATCCATAATTCCCCAACCCTCGAATTCAGGTGTGGCAGGGAAAAAACCGTAAAAAAAGAAAAACCAACAAATTCTTTCCTCCATTTTTGTTCCTGGCACCCAAGGATCCGCACGTTCAAGAAAGCCTTGGTTGAAAACTACTGCATGCAGACGATAGAGAGCTGCTCTTTCAACACCTATCGATTGGAAATAACTCCATTTTCCGAAAACTAATGGAAGCAAAGACTCGTATTTCTTTATGATTTTTCGGATCTGATCGCAGTTCCATTCCTCCGTGTCCTCGGTGGGTAGTTCTCCTTCAAGAACACAAAGGACCCCCTTCAAAGTCAAGTCATAGATGTTCGCCGTCGTTCCCTTGCTGGTTTGCTTCTTCTCCACCAACTTAACCAGACCACGCCTTTCCAACTCTTTTACCGCGTTGAACATGAGCGAATAGGTCTTGCCTGTTTTTTTCTGAATTTGATAGATATTTGTCGGTCCTTCTTCCGCTAGAGCTGACAGAGCTATGATTTGACTTTCTAGCAAGAATGGCGGGAATTCCAGTCTTTCCTGCGTCTTTATTCTAATCATGATATCGCCAGAAATATGGTATCTTTTTGATAGCATAGTATCTTTTCTTCATGATATATAAGACTTGTGTTACACGTGAGTTACGGAGAAGACATCTATGGAAGAAGAAAAACTTGTGCAATTAAACGTGAGGATCCCTCGAGCACTCAAAGAACTCATGAAAGAATACATTGAGTTAGACGCCCATAAAGACATTTCAGAATTCACCAGAGATGCCCTCCGCGAGAAAATCCAACGAGACGCCCCAAACCTCTACAAGAAACAGTTTGAAAAGGAGTCCGAGAAATGAGCTTTGATGAAAAGTCGCAAAAACTAGGCGAGATGCTGTCACAAATCCGGAACAACTTTCAAGGTGCCATAGAAGCCATCGACGCCTTCCTAAATTACTTGGGCAAGCCCATGGACCCCGAACACCCTGAAGTTTACAATAAACTCAACTGGGAAGCTAGGACAGGCGACAAAGGCCCCTTTCAAATGCTGCGCAAAGACAACTGCAACGACACGCAACTCTTCAACCACCTTGAAGCCATACTGAAACAAAACAAGAACAACGTCTCCATAGGCGAATACCACTACTGGGCAGGAGAACCAGGCTACATCTTCAGACGAAAAAAGAAACAATCCATGTAGTTTGGAGACGCCAATCCTTATCCAAAGGTCAAGAAACACCGATGACCCAGCCCCGCGACCCCACTCCAAAGAACACCCGACAAAACAACAACGATAGTAAGACAAAGGTCGACCTGAGGCTACACGGAGGTCGTGACCGCATTTCCATTCGTTGCAAGCCCGAGCTGAAAGAGGCTTTCTCTGAGTTCTGCCGAGCAAATGGTCTTAGCACCTGCCACATTTTCGAAGCCTTAGTGTCAGCCTATTTGACCGGCATGAAACAGAAAATCGACTGGGTCAGCCAGAGTCCTACTATCGAATTGACGGTTGTGCGTGATGTCAAGCGTGTTAGGCGTTATGTGAGAGAGCCTGATGGTGGCCATGATGTTTTCATTGAGGACCATGGAGACGCTACGCATTGTTCTGTTTGCGGTGAGTCCCCGACATACGAAGCTGGTTCTTGGACTGATCGCTTCCATTATGTGAGGACTTGGTTGTGTCAAGCGCATTTCGATAGGAAGCAATGGATGAG
>Ga0315314_1000833_pt1 | contig 30272 bp, 29 predicted proteins | sample TDP9_MG_FD_203631 | JGI IMG/M metagenome (GOLD analysis project Ga0315314, IMG submission 203631) | Freshwater sediment microbial communities from Lake Towuti, South Sulawesi, Indonesia - TDP9 | ecosystem: Environmental > Aquatic > Freshwater > Lake > Sediment | place: Indonesia: South Sulawesi... | reverse complement strand
GGGATGACCTCCTGGGTAAAGGATCAATTCTCAGCACCCAGTTTACCGCAAAATCATCCCATTTTTCAAACTCTGATCATTTTCGCCAGAGTCCAGTTAGTAATTATGACTCCGACGGATTGTCCAAGTGAACCTCTTTGCATTAGGTTTTCCTCATCAAGCCATGCAGTCTCCAGCAAGCGGCTAACTTCCTGACGCCCAAATTCTCTAAGCGCAGCTCTAACGTAATCGCGGATGTCTTGTGGCGGTACAAAGCCGATCTCTGGGTGAGGCAGATAGCGCGATAGTGCATCGGAAACTGCTGCACGAACTCTGTCATTGTTATTGAAGAGATGCTTGAGAAGTAAGAAACAGGTGAGCCTTGAAAAACGCGATGTACGATGGCTAAGCAATCCGAGAAATCCTCGGAACTTGTCCTCGGGGTCGTTTGAAGCCATAAGATCAGCAAAACCAAACAAGTCTGCCTCAAGTCGATAATCCTGGAAAGTGGCTTTGAATTCACCTTGAAATGTATCTACGTTAAATGACCTAGCCGTACTGTAGATGGTTAGCGTAGTGTAATCCCGATCTAAGGCTTCAGGATTACGTCGAATATAGCCTGTCACATCCAGCCAGCCTGACAAACTAGTCTGAGGATCATAAGCAATTAGCGCGATGGGTATTGGCTGCGCATTCCAGTAATTCAAGTCTTCCCGTGAAACCTCTACTTGGAAGTATTGTCCATCTCTACGCCGGACAAGATAGGATGGCCCTGCCTTTATTTGAACACCAACTAACGTGCCAGTAGCAATGTCGTTTTCTACGAATTCGATGTAGCCATCTATGCCCACATCAGTATCCTCGGGGACTTCTCTGAAGATAGAGCCTGCCTCGAAGACTACATTTGTTACAAATGCGACACCAAGTTTCCCCGTAGCTTTTGTTTTAGGGAATTTCTTCATTGGTAGAATTAAGCCTCAATTAGTCAGCTTCAGTTGAACAATCGTTAAGTGATTTCACCTAATATAGCCGACTATGTTCGCACTATCACCCCAAAGAGGATATAATGCGAAGTAACGTGTCCAATATTCACACTACAAACCGCACCTCAGTAAACCACACCCAGGGTTTGATGCCTTAATCAAGCACCCTTTCCGGCAGCCGACTTGATCTTCTGCAGGAGGGAGTCGGCCAGGCTGAAACGATAGAACAATCCCACCGGGTCAACGATCTCGTCTATGACCTCTTTGATCTCCGCCTCGTCCTGGCTGTCCACGATGGAGGCCACTGCGCTGAGGAGCTTGGCCCCCTGATCCAGGACGCCGTCGGGGGGGCCGTAGCAGCCTCGACAGGGCATGTTGCCGTTGATGCAGGGCGTGCCACAGCCGGCGCGGGTGGCCGGCCCGGCGCAGATAATGCCCTGATCCAGGAAGCACTTCTCTGGATCGGCGATGACCTCATGAGGACGGAGGAAGCGCTTGATCCTCTTCTCTTCCTTCACCCGCTCGCATTGGTCACAGACGGTCTTGGCATCCGCCCCAACGACGGCCCGGGGCGGGGGCAACTCCCCTTTTATCACGGCCTCCAGCACGTTCCAGACCTGGTCGGCCACCGGGGGGCAACCGGGCACGATGTAATCAACCTCGACCGTCTGGGCCAGCGTCCTCACCCGCTCCTGGAACTCGGGGATGGTCAGCTCCCCCTCGGCCACCTTGTAGCTGGTCTGGGGCAGGACCCCTTCGGGGTTATCTGTAGAAGGTGTCTCCTTGAAGACCCGCTCGAAGATGCTGGCGCGGTCGTTCAGGTTAGCCAGGCCAGGGATACAGCCCTCGTGGGCGCAGGAGCCGAAGGCCACCAAGGCCTTGGACTTGGCCCGCAGCAGCTTGGCTATGTGTTCATTCTCCGATGTCCTGATGGCCCCGTTGAAGAGGCAGACATCAATGGACTTATCCGGCATGGCCTCCACGTCCTTGTACTTGAAGTCCATGGCCGCTGGCCAGAAGACGATGTCTGCGGCCTCGGCCAGATCCAAGAGCTTCGTCCCTATCTCCACCACGGCGATCTCGCAGCCACCACAACTGGCTGCCCAGTACAAAGCAAGCTTCAGTTTGCCCATTTTCCTACTTTCCCTCCCTGCGCTGCTCTACCTCAGCGACCATCCCCTTAACTAGCCGGGGAAACTTGCCTCGGTCCGCAGCCCCTATCCGGGCGAAGCGCACCCTTCCATCTACAATGCCCATCTGGGCAAAGACCTGCTCCAGGAGGCCCATCTTGCCCTGGCCGATGTAGGTCCCCCTCCGGTAATGACATTCCCCAGGCTGACAGCCGACCACTAACACGCCATCCGCTCCCTCCTTTAAGGCGAATAGGGCGAAAGAGGGATCCATTCGCCCTGAGCAGGGGATGTTGATCACCCGGATGTTAGGGGGAAGCTGGTTCAGGCGCACGAGGTCGGCATTCGCTCGCAGGCACCAGTTGCAGATGAAAACCATGATCTTGGGTTCGAGTCCCTTTTCGGCGAACCAATTGCCGGCCTGCATCTGCATCGCTATCTCCTTATCGCCGAACTCCTCGATGCTGACGGCTCCCGATGGGCAAGCGGCGGCACATATGCCACAGTTCAGGCAGAGGAACTTATCCACTTGGGCGACCGGCCGCCTTCCATCCGAGGGCTGTTTAGCCACCAGCTCTATGGCCTCGTAGGGGCAGGCCATGGCGCACACGGCACATCCTGAGCAAAGCTCCTCATCCACCATGGCAACAGGCCCCGGTGGCTCGTAACCCTCGCGGATGGCGATATTCCTGATGGCCTTCATCAGCTCCGAGACGTGGATTCCCTGAGGGCACCGTGGGTAGCAGACATCGCAGGCTGAGCAGAGCCAGATAACTGGACTCGACAGGACCTCCCCTCGCATCCCCAACATCACCATCCTAAGGATGCGGCGGGGGTTGAAATCAGGATTCACCCTCCACACGAGGCAAGAGGCCATGCAGGTGCCACAGGAGAAACATCGGTATAAGTTCTCGCCGCCGGGCTCGGCGAGCACCTCCTCTTTGAAGTTGGGGTCAAACCCGCTTAATCTTGGCATTTTTAACCCCCTGTCTAGAGATCTAACACTTCCGCCACGTCCGGCACCTCCACCCAGCGCTTGAGGCGCTTCTCCAATTGGGGACGGGCTTTCTCGTTCTCCTCCTTTATCCTCTTCACACCCAGCGATTGCAGCGTCTCGTGCATCTCCCGAATGACCTGGGCATACCTCGCCCCTTCGGCGGCGGAGATCCACTCTACCCGGAATCGCTCCGGCGAGATGCCCATCCCCTCTAGCGTCTTGTCCAGCTTCTCGAAGCGTTTGGCGGCGTGTCGCTGGCCGGTGATGTAGTGGCAATCCTGGGGGTGGCAGCCCGATGCCAGGACCATCCCCGCACCCAGGCGGAAGGCCTCGAAGATGAAATCACGGTCCATCCTGGCCGAGCACATCACCCTGATCCCTCTTGAGCTGGGCGGGTACTCGAAGTGGCTGGTGCCCGCTGTATCGGCCCCGGCGGAGCTGCACCAGTGGCACATCAAGGCTAATATCTTCTCCTCAGGCTTCTCCGCCAGGAGGGCATGCATCTGCGCTAGGATCTGGGCATCGGTGAAGTGCATCTGGGTGATGGCGTTGTGAGGACACTCGGCCACACAGCCGCCGCAGCCGTGACACATGGCGGGGATGACCTGGGCAGCCTTACCCACTTCAACCACGATGGCATTGTAAGGGCACTTGGTAGCGCAGACGCCGCACTTCTTGCCCTGGGCGCTGATGCAGCGCTCAGCCCAGACATAGGCCACGATGGGCTCAATCTCCCACTCGTCCACGCTCAAAACCCTGGCCGCCCTGCTGGCGGCCCCGCTCCCCTGGGAGACGCTGGCAGGGACATCCTTCGGCCCCTGGGCGGCCCCGGCCAGGAAGACGCCCTCGCTTGGAGTGTCTATTGGCTTGAGCTTGGGGTGGTATTCCATGAAGAAGCCGCTGGGGTCGTTGGGAATGGTCAGGGTTTGCCCCAGGTCAACGGACTCCTTCCTGGGCACGGCGGCTGTGGAGAGGACGACCATCTCCGCCTCCACCTCCACCGGCTGGCCGAGGGCGATGTCCTCGGCGTAGACGAAGAGGTTCTTCGTCTCTGGGTCCTCCACGATCTGCGAAGGGCGCCCCTGGATGAAGCGTATCCCCCGGTCGCGGGCCCGCTGGTAGAACTCCTCATAGCCCTTGGCCGGAGTGCGGATATCAATGTAGAAGATGGTGATATCCATGTCGGGGTATTTGTCCTTGAGGACGAGGGCATTCTTGATGGTGTACATGCAGCAGAACCCGGAGCAGTATTGCATAAACCGGCTGTCCCGCGAGCCGACGCACTGCACGAACGCCAAGCTCTTGGGGATTTGCCCGTCCGAAGGGCGGATGAGCCGACCCACGGTGGGGCCGCTCTCGTTGTGCAGCCTCTCCAGCTCGATGGCGGTGAGGACGTTCTCGCAATTTCCGTAGCCATACTCCTTGATGGGGGTAGGATCGAAGACATCGAAGCCTGTAGCAGCGATGATCGTCCCCACTTCCAGCTCGACCTCCTCAGGCTTCTGGGTGAAATCTATGGCCCTAAGCTTCCCGCAGGCATCAACGCACTTGTAGCATTCGATGCAGTTATCCATGTCAATGGTGTAGACCAAGGGCACGGCCTGCGCTTGGGGAATGTAGATGGCCTTGCGGGGGCCAGTCCCCTCCTCAAACTCGTTGGGCACCTCGATGGGGCAAACCCCGGCGCAGAGGCCGCAGCCATTGCACCGCTCGGGGATGACATAGCGGGGCTTCTTTTCGACCTTTACTTTGAAGTTGCCGATGAATCCATTGACCTCCTTTACCTCAGCGTAGGTTAGGAGCTTGATCTTGGGGTGACGCGCCGCGTCAACCATCTTTGGGGCCAGGATTCATATGGAGCAGTCCATGGTGGGGAAGGTCTTATTGAGCTGGGCCATCCTCCCCCCGATGGAGGGCTCCTTCTCGACCAGATAGGTCTCGAAGCCCATGTCCCCCAGGTCGAGGGCAGCGCTGATGCCAGCGATCCCCCCGCCGATGACCAGGGCCATGTTGGTAACCGGGACCCTCAGCATATCAAGGGGCATGAGATAGCGAGCCTTGGCCACAGCCGCAGCCACGATATCCTTGGCCTTCTGGAGGGCCTCCTCCGGCTCGTGGGGGTGGCACCAGGTGTCCTGCTCCCTGATGTTGGCCATCTCAAAGAGGAATGGGTTAAGCCCAGCCTCGGCCACGCAGGCCCTGAATGTTGGCTCGTGGAGCCTGACGGTGCAGGCAGCCACCACCACCCGGTTGAGGCTATGCTCCTTTATGTCCTGCCGGATGAGGGCCTGCCCTGGGTCGGAGCAGACATAGCGGTGGTCCTTGGCGATCACCACCCCTGGCAGCGTGGCCGCGTAATCCGCCACCTCCTTGGGATCTATCACCCCGGCGATGTTGGAGCCGCAGTGGCAGACATAGACGCCTATCCTCAGCTCATCTTTGTTGCTCATACGCCTCTCCTAGATGTTGTAGGGGCTATATTAGCCTTTCCATTCCACCCTTTAGATTCAAAAATCAGCTCGTATCTTTAAACCGACCGCCGGGCAACGGATGAAACGGATCGGAAGCCCTGCTCGTCACCCCCGATCCGTTTCATCCGCAATCCCTTGCATTGCCCTCGGGCTATTTAGCTGCTCAACAGCTCCTCCAGAAGCTTTGCCACCGCCTCTCGACGTGCTCTCTGAGCCACCTGATCTGGCGTGGAGAGGGAGAGGGCCTCCTTAAGGCAGAACTTAACACACTGAGGCTCCTCTTGGTCCTGGCAGAGGTCGCAGATCTCCACCACCTTCTCGGCAGGGTTCAATGCGATGGCCCCGAAATCGCAGGCCTCGATGCACCAGCCGCAGCCGTTGCATAGCTCCTTATCCACCATGATGATGCCCGTCTCCTCGCTCTGAGAAAGCGCTTGACGAGGACAGGCGGTGACGCAGGGCGGGTCCTCGCATAAGCGGCAGGCGACGGACATCATCGTAATAGGATAGATGCGCACGTTGCGGACGCGGGAGAGCAAAGGCATGAACTCCCCGTGTTTCGTCGCCGAGCATATCAGCTCGCACATCTGGCATCCGACGCACTTATCGGGGTCACAGACGATAAAGGGGTGTTGTACAGCCACGGCATCTGCTCCTTTCTGCAATTTGCAATCTGCAATCTGGCCATTTAAACGCCGATGTCCTCGGCTATGTCCTCCAGGCCGAGCTCGATCAGCTTCTCCTTGGGGATGAGGCCCTCCGGCGTCCAGCCCCGGGCCTGGTAGTAGGCGTCAATCATCATCCGCAGGTCCTTGGGTTTGACCACACAGCCCTTGGATGTGCCCTCGGGGATGGGGTCTTTAAGGAAACGAGGCGGCAGCCAATCGTCATCCTTGGTCCAACCCTCGCGGATGTTGAAGGCCTTCTTCAGGTTCCAAGCCCGCTCCCCAAGCTTCTTTATCTCCTCTGGCGTAATCTCTATCCCTGTGGTCAGGGTATAGAGCCTTGCCGAATCGGCATAGAGGTCCTTGAAGCAACCGCGGATGAATTTGCAAAACATCATGGTGTCGAGGATGGCAGCGAACTCCTCCGCATCCTTGGCCACATGGCCGCGCCCCGGCTCAGCCTTGAAGCGATCCACTTCGCCTCTGACGTCGGGCTCATAAGCCAGGGAGCGGTTGTGGCAGGGGCCTCTTGTGCCCACCGCACAGCCTAAGGCGAAGGTCTGCAAGCCGCGGGGGTCATAGCCACACATCTCCAGCCCTTTGGCGTGCATGGCGAAGTGCTTCGAACCTTTCCCCACCTTCTCCGAAGCCCGCTTCACCCCTTGGGCCAAGAGGTCACCGATCCCTTCGCGGCGAGCGATCTTTTCTATGAGGGCAGTTGCTGCCTCGTGGTTGCCAAAGTAAGGCTCCAGCCCGTCGAAGTCCTCCTTGGTCAGGATCCCCCTTTCGAAGCACTCCATGGCCCAGGCTACGGTCACCCCGGTGCTCATGGTGTCCATGCCATAGCGATCGCAGAGCTCGATGGCCTTTATGATGCCGGGGAAGTAGTCGATGCCACACAGAGAGCCGTTGGCAAAGAGGGACTCGTAGTCAATGGAGGTGCGGGTCCCGGCATAGGCCCCCTCCTTGACCGTAACGTTCTGCTCGCAAGCGATAGGGCAGCCGGCGCAGGACACAGCCTTGTCCGTATAGTGCTCGTGCATGTACTCGCCGCTAATCTTCTCCGCTGCCTCGAAGACACCCTGCTGGAAATTGCGGGTGGGGAGGATGCCCAGGCGGTTGAGGGTTAAAACGTTAGACGGCGTGCCGAGGATGCGATACTTCTCCGTCTTCGTCCCTTGTGCCGTTTGGGATAGCTCGAGGCAGGCTTTGGACAGCCCCTCTAAATCAGCCACCGGAATCGGCTGCGTCCCTCTGATGGCGATGGCTTTGAGATTCTTGGAGCCCATAACCGCCCCTGGGCCTGTTCTCCCTGCCTGGCGTTGGCGGTCGTTGGTGACATTGGCGAAAAGCACCAGCTTCTCCCCAGCCGGGCCAGCGCTAGCAACCCGCACCGTTTCATCGCCGATCTCGGAGCGTATGGCCTCTTCGGTCTGCCAGGTCTCCATACCCCAGAGCCCAGAAGCATCCCTGAATTGGACGATGTCATCGTCAATGAAGAGGTAGATGGGCCTCTCCGCTTTCCCCTTGATGGCGATGCCGTCATAGCCAGCCCGCTTTATACTGGCCGCAAAGTAGCTTGAGCTGAGGCAGTCGCCAATGAATCCGGTTAGGGGAGATTTAGTAGCTATGCTATACTTATTCCCCACGGGGACTATGGTGCCACAGAAGGCGCCGGTGGCGAGGCAGAGGGCGTTCTCAGGGCTGAGAGGATCGGCCCCCTTGGGGGTGTTGTCGTAGGCCAGGCGCGCCGCTAGGCACACCCCGCCTACATATTTCTTTAGAAAATCCTCACCGACCCTTTCTACCCTTGTTTTCTGGTTGGTGAGGTCAATGTGTAAGATCTTGCCGGCATAGGCAAACATTTTAACCTCCTGCTGTCACAAACATCAGTAAAAGATGTTCGTCCTCTTTTGGTTTGATGTCCAAGCTGCGGGCGACGCGTCGGCCATCAATGTTGAAGAAGTAGGGGTCTACCAGGTCGTAGGTCTCCGGAACGACGAGCGGCCCCAGGAAGGAAGGGAACCGCTCGGCGAGGGCGGCGACGACATCGCGCAAGGTAGCATCATCGCTTACCTCAACCATCACCTCCTTTTCCTTGCTCAACTGCCGAGCCAGGCCGTAAAGCTCAACGGTTAATCTCATGGCAATGCTCCACCAATCACGTTTCCAATAAGAAAGTATATATCAATCACATCCATTTGTCAACCAAATTATTCCATAAGAAGCAATTGCCTGTCTATGACAAAAGTCCCAATGCCCCACAGATGCGGTTGCTTGATGAGCAAATCACCTTATCTCAGCCAATATCTCCTTTGGTGTGATGACCTCGCCGTTCGTCTTGGTGTAGGATTCAACTCTGGATACGACTCGCTCCACCTCACGAGCTATCTGGCCGCGATTCATCTCCGGCACCAGCACCCTTTTGCTGCGCTGGCCTAACTCCTTGATGGCATTGGCGGGGAAGGGCCAGATGGTCTTCAGGCGCAACAGCCCGACACTCATCCCTTCTTCCCGCGCCCTCTTCACCGCCCGGAGGGCGCTTCTCGCGGTGAAGCCATAGGCGACTACCAGAGCCTCCAGCTCTCCTTGGTTGCAGAAGCGCTCCTCTGTCTCAACGATCTCATCCAAATGGTTGGCGATCTTACTTATCAAACGGCTGACGAGCCTCCCCTGAGCTTCAGCGCTGGAGGTGCGACGATAACCCCACTCATCGTGGGTCGAGCCTGTGATTAGGAGCTTCTCCCCATCGCCGAAGGCCGGCATAGGAGGCACCTCCGGCAAGCTGGGCGGGCTTGCTTTAACCTCGCCAAAGGGTGGTTCTCCCTTCGCCTTTAGTCGGTTGTAGACCCTCACCTTCCCCTCGATCTCCAGGCCCTCCCGCAGGTGGCCCACGGCTTCGTCGGCCAGGACAAAGACCGGCACACGGAAGCGCTCGGCCAGATTGAAGGCACGGATAGTCTGGCTGTACATCTCCGCCACCGACCAGGGGGAGAGGGCGATGATCTCGTAATCGCCGTGGGCTCCCCAGCGGGCCTGCATCATGTCGCCCTGAGCGGGGCGGGTGGCTTGGCCAGTGCTGGGCCCAGCACGCTGCACATCAACGATGACCAGAGGTGTCTCGGTGATGATGGCGTAGCCGATGTTCTCCAGCATCAAGCTGAGGCCAGGCCCGCTGGTGGCAGTCATGGCCTTGGCCCCGGCCCAGGAGGCCCCAATGCAGGAGGCGATGGAGGCTATCTCGTCCTCCATCTGGATGAACACCCGGTGCTCGCTCCGGTCCCGCAACTCGGCGAAGCGATGGCAGATGCGGTGCAGGATCTCGCTGGAAGGGGTTATGGGGTAACCAGCATAAAAGTTGCAGCCAGCGGCGATAGCCCCTTCAGCGCAGGCTTCATTTCCCTGCAGGAAATAGCACCCCGGCGTGAGGGCGCTTCTAACCGTTGTCCAGCTCATCCCGCTAGCATCAAGGTATGAAAGAATGAGAACACTGAAAACTCCTTTTCATGCCATCTCTGCGCTAAATAGGATAAAGCTACAGATGCCATTAAGCTGTTGAGAACAAGACTTTCAGTGTATTCATGGCTTCAGCCTTTCAGTGATTCTAATTCGCCAGCCGCTTGATCTCTAGCTTCTTTGCCCCGAAGTTGAGCAAAAGCCCCACTTTGTAGCCGGAGGCCTTCAGGTACGACAACATCTGGATGAAATCCACGTCTTCGAGGGCAGCTTTGGCCTTGATTTCCACCATACATTCTTCGACGATGAAATCCACACGTTTGCGACCCACCTTTTCTCCCTTATACAGGACATCGATCCACTCTTCCCGGCTGAACTCCAAGCTGTGAGCTGGAAGTTCTTTAGCCAACGCCCGCTGGTAAATGACCTCCTCGAACCCCGGCCCGAGGGCTTTGTGCACCTCGATAGCCGCGGCAATGATGTGGCTCGTTAACTCCGAAAGCGGATATTTCTCTTTGATATGCGCCATATCAATTCCTCTTTGCCCCCCCATCGATGAAATCGTGAAACGATGAACACATTGACAGCACTATTCAGTGTATTCAACTCCTTCACCGTCTCAGTGGTTCCAAAATGGCGATGGCCAGATCCGGACACAGCAGCTCACACAAGCGACAAGCGGTACAGTCCTCAGGGCGGGCAACCACCACAGGGTGAAAACCTCGCAGGAAAGTAGACTGGTCCTTCTCCAAAACGTTCTTAGGACAGAGGTCAACGCAGATGTAGCAGCCCTTGCACCAATCCTGATCGATCTCGATCTCGGTCATAAACCCATCGCTGAAAGGGTCTGAGGGGGATCCCCCCTTAGCTCCCTCAGACCCTTATCACTTGCGCAGCCTCTGTTTGAATGCCCTTGTCAGGGCTGGCACCACCTCGAAGAGGTCGCCCACGATGCCGTAATGGGCCACTTTGAAGATGGGAGCCTCTGGGTCCTTGTTGATGGCCACGATGATCTTGGATGTCTTCATGCCTGCCAGGTGTTGGATTGAGCCGGATATGCCGCAGGCGATGTAGAGGTCGGGGCGCACGGTGCGGCCGGTCTGGCCCACCTGATGGGCGTAGGGGATCCAGCCGGCATCAACGGCGGCACGCGAAGAGCCAACAGCCCCGCCCAGTGCCTCGGCCAACTCGCGGATAGGCTTGAAGCCTTCGGGCCCGCCAACACCACGCCCCCCGGAGACGATGATCTTGGCGTCTGCCAGGTTCACCTCGCCTTCCTCGGCGATGAAGTCCACCGCTTTGGTGGCGATCTCCTCCTCGCTCATGATGGGTTCCTCGCGCATGATCTGGCCCTGGCGGGATGTGTCAGGCTTGGGCATCTCGAAGACGCGATGGCGGACGGTGGCCATCTGGGGGCGGCGGCTGGGACAGAGAATGGTGGCCATGATGTTGCCGCCGAAGGCCGGCCGCGTCTGACGCAGGAGCCTCATCTCCGGGTCAATGTCCAGGCCTGTGCAGTCGGCGGTGAGGCCAGTGCATAGCTTGGTGGCTACGGAGCCAGCCAGGTCGCGGCCGCGCGTAGAGGCACCCAATAGGAATATCTCGGGTTTATATTTCTTCACCAAATGGACCAGGGTGGCGGCATAGGGGTCGGTGCGATAGATGCCCAGGCTCGAGTCGTCCACCAGGAAGACCCTGTCGGCGCCGTAGTGGATGGCCTGCTGGGCGATCTTCCCCACGTCATCCCCCAGCACGCAGGCGGTGAGCGTGGTGCCCAGTTCGTCGGCTAGCTCCCGCCCTTTGCCAGCCATCTCCCAGGAGATGGAGTGCGCCTCCCCCTGGAACTGCTCCACCCAGAACCAGACGCCCCGATAGTCACTGAGATCAACCTCCTCCACGACCTCCCGCTCCGGCAGGGTGAGGGCCTCCACGGGGCAGACATCTAGACAAGCCCCACAGCCGGTGCAAGTCTCGTCAACAATGGCGATGCCCTTCCCATCCAAGCTCAGGGACCCGAAGGGGCAGACGTCTATGCAGGCCCCACAGCCGGTGCACTTCTCGCGATCTATCTCTAGCAGCGCCAATGCGCTTCCTCCCTACATCGGAATACCACCTATCGCTTATTTATTGCCTATCGCCTAATGAACTGCTGTTGCGATAAGCGATAGAGCGATAGAGCGAAGCGGGCGATAAACAATTCGCTAAATGATCTTCTCCTTCAGCAGCTTGTCGGCCAGTATGCCCGCTGCTTCCTCAACGCTATCGGCTTCGATGATCTCCGCCTCGCCCTCGCGGGACGGGGGGGTGAAGACCTTTATCACCTGAGTAGCGGAGCCCTTCAGGCCGAAGTTAGCCGGGTCAGCCCCCTTAAGGTCTTCGGCGGTCCAGACGGGTATCTCCATCCTCGCCGCCCGGCGGATGCCCATGAAGGTGGGGTAGCGGGGCTGGTTGATGTCCTTGACCACCGTGAGCACCGCCGGCAGCTTAGAGGTCACCACTTCGCGACCCTCTTCCACCAGCCTCTCCACGGTGACGGTCTTCTTCTCGAAATCTATCTCCCGAATCCTGAAGACATAGGTGAGTTGGTTGATGCGCAGGCGGCTGGCGACGCCTGGGCCAACCTGGCCGGTGTCGCCGTCAAGGGCCTGGCGGCCACAGATGATGATGTCGTAGTCGCCGATCTTCTTGATGGCCTCGGAGAGGGTGTAGGAGGTAGCCAGGGTGTCGGCCCCGGCAAAGGCATAGTCGGAGAGCAGGACGGCCTCGTCGGCGCCCATGGCTACAGCCCGCTTGAGGGCCTCCTCGGCCTGGGGTGGGCCCATGGAGATGACCGTCACCCTGCCCCCGAACTTTTCCTTAAGGCGCAGCCCTTCTTCGATGGCATACTCATCGAAGGGATTGACAATTGACGCTACCCCTTCACGGATGAGGGTGCCCGTCTCGGGATTGATCTTCACATCGGTCGTTTCCGGGACCTGCTTGATACAAACTATAGCGTGCAAGATCACACCCCCTCATTAAACGAGCTTCCGAGGCATATTATATCACTGTCTCCGCTTTTGTGCAATATGAAACAAAAAGGGCTGGCCTTAACTAACCAAGCCCCTTTTATAACTCAGATCCCACTGAACCCCCTGATTAGCCTGCTCGCGATTTCACATCAAGGATTCCATTAACAGGTCTGCGAGCGGATGCGCCAGGAGAAGGCATCGATTTACGGAGGGCTCCTCTTAGCTCGTTATGGTGAGCTGGGAATAATGAAGCCCTCACTGATTGTCTTCTGGCTGCTGCTCTGTACCCTTCATCTGACAAATGGTCTCGCCAAGGCTTTGATATTACCAGCACAAGGCAACTCAGGTTACTTCCGTGTTCCGGGCGAGACCTGACGAACTCTCTCGCCTCAAAGGTATTCCACTAGATAGAAAGGCGAGAGAGTTCGTCACCATTTGTCATCGCCTGGTTGAGCCTTTTCATCAGGCGGGACTTGCGGCGGGCGGCATTGTTCTTGTGGATGACCCCCTTCTCCGCCGCTTTGTCCAAGGCACTGACAGCCTGGATGGCGACGGCTGCGGCCTCCTCGAGCTTCCCCTCGGCGATGAATCTATTCACCTTCTTGATGTAGGTCCTGGCCCTCGAGCGGATGGCCCGATTGCGCTCCTGCTTCCTCGCAGAACTCCTAATCTGCTTGATGGCCGATTTGGTCCTTGCCAAAGCTTTCCCTCCTTTCCCAATCTATTTTTAATGATACATCAAATCCTACGATTTGTCCAATGGTGATGAACTCTCTCTGACAAATGGTCTCGCCCTATCGAAGCCATTTCGCTTCAGGGGAGATAGCGCTCCGCCACTGGCGAGACCATTTGTCATCGCCCTAAAGGCTTCGCCCTGAGGGCTCAAGCCCGAAGGGTATTCCACTAGATAGAAAGGCGAGAGAGTTCGTCAGGGCCAGCTTCCTCTGGATACTTTATGCGGGGATGGAATATGCCCTGCAGGATGTTGGTGAAAACGCTTTTGATCTTGTCCAGATCCCGTAAGGTGAGGTCACACTCGTCAAGCTCGCCACGTAATAACCTATCGTTTATGATCTTTCGCACCAACCGCTCTATCTCCTCGGGAGAAGAGGGGCGATTGGCGCGGACGGCCGCCTCCACCTCATCGGCGAGCATCACGATGGCCGCCTCCCGTGTCTGAGGCTTGGGGCCGGGGTAACGATACCCCTCCTCGCAAACCCCCTCTTCGTCGCCCGACTGGCAAGCCTGGTGGTAAAAGTAGGTGGCCAGGGTGGTGCCATGATGTTGGGCGATAATGTCCCTTATCCTTTGAGGCAACCTGTACTTCCTGGCCAATTCCAAGCCATCCTTGGCGTGAGCGATGACGATCTGGGCGCTGGTATTGGGATCGAGGCCTTCGTGGGCATTCGCTTTATCCATCTGGTTCTCCACGAAGAAGTAAGGCCGAAGGATCTTGCCTATGTCGTGATAATAGGCTCCAACGCGCGCCAGCAAGGGATCGGCGTCGATCTGCTCCGCCGCCTGTTCGGCCATGTTGCTGACGATGATACTGTGATGGTAAGTGCCGGGAGCCTTCAATAACAACTGCTGGAATAAGGGATGGTTAGGACGGGCCAACTCCATCAATTGGAGCGATGTGGTGATGCCAAAGACATTGCCCAGCAGGAAGAAGCCGGCCAGAGTCAGGCTGGCGGACAGTCCCCCGTTCACCACACTGGCGGCGGCCAAGGTTAAGAGCCCCACCATATCGTAATGGCCGCTCTGGAGGCGGAAGGCGAGGACGACGCCGAGGTTAGCGAGGGCTACATAGGCGCCTGCTCGCAGGAAGGCGTTCAACTTCTCCACCCGATAGAGGCTGAGGGAGGCGACCAGTCCCCCGACCAAGGTGAAGGCCGTCAGCTCCAGGGAGCCGCCGGCAAGGAAGCCAACTGCCAGGCTGAGCACTATAGCGACCATCATCGCCACATGAGGGCCTAAGAGGGCAGTCAACAGCATAGGCATGGAAGCCAAGGGTAAGAGGTAGGGCAGGACGGTGTGTCCGGGGACCATGAGCTTAGCAGCTAGGACGGAGAGGATGATAATGAAGCTCAGGAGAAGGATCTGACGCTGGTTCGCCCAGAAGCCCGGACGGAAGCGGAGGAGATAGGATTCCAGGGCGGAGACAATCATTACCACGAAGAGGATGGTGCCCAGGATGTCCCGCCATTCGATCCCCCTTTGACGCAGCCCTAAGGCTTCCAGCGCCTCCAGGTGTAGGGGGGTGACGATGTCCCCCTCCCGCAGGATGGCCTCCCCCTTGGCGATGGTGCGCCTCACCGGCTTAACCCCCTCACGCGCCTTAGCCCTGCTCTCCTCGGTCTTCTCGGCGTTGTAGAAGCTGTTCGGCACGATGAGGCTTTTAACCAGTTCGCTGGCGATCTCCGCCTGTTTCTCGGATAGCCCCAGGCTGATCAGGCTGGGGACCTTGCGCCTAGTCTCGATCAGTTGATTCTCGCGGATCTCCTCCCGCATGACCTGGTCAAGGACATAGAGGACCTCGTTGACAACCATCTCCCAGGACTGGTCGTCGAGGGAGAGGATGTCGTCAATGGCCGTGGGGGAAAAGTCGAGGTCAGGTATGGCCTCGATCAACTCCTTCTTGCGCTGGGGGTCGGCATAGCCGTCGTGGCGGACGGAGTCGATGTAATTGCAGATGAGGCGGGCTCTGGTCACCTGCTGCCGGGCGATCTTGGCGTCGGCTGGATCGTAGACGTCTTCCACCGCCGCCTCGGCTTTATCCCTCTCTTCCTCGGTCTTGAGTTCGCTCACGTAAGTAACCCCCAGTGGCGCAAGGACATCCTCGGGGCTGACATCCCCCTCCTCAAGACGCACCTTCTTGGGCAGGAACTGGAAGGTCAGGATTATGCTCAGGGCGATGACTAAGGCGAGGCCCATGAGGAGGGCCCACAGCCCCATCCGCCATCCTATACCCTGTTGCGCAGCCCGCTCATCCATAAACCAACCACCTTTTACAATGCCTTACTCGCTAGCATCTCTTTTACAATTTGGCTAACCAGGCGGCCATCGGCCCTGCCCTTGAGCTGGGGCATCAGGCGGCGCATCACCTCCCCCATCTGGGCAAGGCTGGTGGCTCCCACCTCTTCGATGGCCTGCTGAGCCATGGCCACGATCTCCTCTTTGGTCGCCTGCTTTGGCAGGTATTCGAGCAGGATCCGAAGCTCCGCCTCCTCCTGGTCAACCAGGTCTTGCCGCCCGCCCTTGGCGAATTCGGCGATGGATTCGCGCCTTTTCTTGGCCTCATTAGCGATAATGGCCAATACACCCTCATCATCCAATTCCTGGCGGTAGCGTTCGATCTCGGCGTTGACGATGGCCGCCCTCACCAGCCGGATGGTGGATTTCCGCCGCTCGTCTCCTTCCTTTATGGCCTTCTTCAGGTCCTCCATCAACCTCTCTTTTAGGTTCATTACATCATCACCTTTCACAATCGCCCTTGCACCGGCCAGTCCCACGTCGGCGGTTTCTATCATTGCCAGGACATGTTCGTCCATCGTCTTCTCTCCCCTAAAGGACGAAGAGACGAATTTGTTTTGCGTACTCACTGGACTTCCTGGCCCGCTTGTTAAGGCGCTCGTAGGTAGTGTGGGAGCACAGTGTTCTCATTCGTGATCGCCGAATCAATTTGGTCCTGGGTTAGGCCAAGTATATCCTTGAGGTAGGCTCCTCTAAGGTCCGCTTTCCAGAGGTTTGCCCCCTCCAGATTGGCTTGCTCAAGGTACGCCCCCTGTAGGTCAGCTCCAAACAAGGAAGCTCCCTGGAGTTTGGCATTCAACAGAACGGCCCCCTGCAGGTTAGCTCCACTAAGGTCCGCTCCCTGCAGGTTGGCTCCTCCAAGGTCCGCCCTCTGCAGGTTGACTTCCCAGAGGTTTGCCCACTGCAGGTTGACTCCCCTGAGGTTTGCCCACTGCAGGTTGACTCCCCTGAGGTCCGCCTTCTGCAGGTTGGCTCCCTTAAGAAACGCCCCCTGCAGGTCGGTTTCCCAGATGGTTGCTCCCTCCAGGTTGGCTCCCTCGAGGAGTGCCTCCTGGAGATTGGCTCCCCTGAGGGACACCCCTTGAATGTCGGTTTTTCTTAAATCAAGTCTTTGGTCTTCTCCTCTTCCATAGGTCCGCGTGCGCCGTCCGAGAACAGTAAGGACTGCTTGAATATCGGCGGGAAGCCGCGTGGTTGGTTTGTCTTCATTCCAAGGGGCGTTCTCTCGAACGTAGGCAGTCAGGATTTCCATAATCGGCCAGTGGTCTCTTTCAGAGTCCCTAGCAATTCGCTCAAGGGCATAAATCCCACCCAGCCGGATCTCTAACTTCTCGCTCCCAAGCTGATCAATCGCCCGCGTAAAGCGCTCGGTGATTTGACCCTCTTGGGAGATCACCACGGTTTGCCACGTGAAATAGAGGCCGATAAGGATGACCAATCCGCCCAAGATTTGAGCCCAAGTTCTACGGGCGTCGTTCTCAAGCTCAATAAGGTCTCTCGGCTCAAGAGAGGCTTTCCAGGAAGCGAGTTGCCGTTTCGGGGCCTCCCACAAGAGCAACAAGAGGATGCCAAGAACAAGAACAACTTCGTTAGCGAGTCGCCATTCCGGGACCTTCCAAAAGATGAAAAGGATGGTGAGGAGAGCGATAACTCCGAGTATTAGAAGCTTGTGCTGTCCCAGAAAGGCTAAGGCCCGCTTCGCAGTGCCACGTATAACATCACGTATTTGGCTCACAGTGTCATGCATAGTGTCACGTGCTCCTCTCTCCCAATCACCACTATAGCACGCCTAACCCCACGTCGTTGGCGAAGGCTAGGGGCAGCAATGGTATTTCCTAAAAGGATACGCTACCTTTGCACTATTGACATTATAGCCTCAGCCGAGTTTATTGTCAACTACCCATAGGAGCAGACAATTCAAGGCGAACCCGTGGCGGCTGGGGTGATGTTAGCAGAGACGGAGGCCGCCGCAAGGAGGTTTGAAGTAGCCACCTTAGCCAGGATCAAGTCTCGTATGAAGAGAAAAGTGTCTATCGCTGTTCGCCTCACAGAGAAGAGCTCTTCTACTCTCCTCCTCGCTGCTTCCCCCATGCGCCCAGCTAAGCCTGGATCTTTCAGGAGCCTTTCTATCGCTTGTGCCATTGCCCCTACGTCCTCATAAGGCACCAAAAAGCCCGTCTCCCCATCCTGCACGATGTAGTCAGGGCCACCCGCCCCCCGAAAAGCCACCACTGGCGTTTGCGTAGCCATCGCCTCTGGAATCACTAGCCCAAAGGGCTCACTTCTGGAGGGACAGACAAAGACATCAGCCCCGGAGAACATGCTTACCATATCAGCCCTGTTTTTAACATGCTCATTGATCCAGACGATTCTTGGGCTGTGGGATAGCACCCTTTCTGCTAGCTCCTGCATTGCTGGGGTATCTGGCGAGCAAGCAATGAGCACCAGAATGCTGTCCTGTTTCACCTGTTTGAAAGCCTCCACTAAAAGGTCAACACCTTTCTGTCCCGACAATCTGCCCACGTAAAGCACCTTCTTTCGCGCCAGCAGCCCCTCGTCGCGGTAGCCGTGTTTATGGAAATAGTACCGGAAGACCTCCGCTGATTGTTCTGGTGGGCAGGGACGGTACTCGTCAACATTTACACCATGGGGAATGAGCCTGACCTCAGTGGCCTCCCTCACCTCATAGGCCTCCCTGATCGCTTGCTCATTGAGATCAGAAAGGGCGATGATGCCGTCAACACCAGCATATTGGCGCTCCATCTCTATGCTTTTAGCAAAACCTCGCTCACCTAAATCCCCTACTTTCCACCTCTTGAGGGGTTGGATGCTGTGGAAGATAGCTAAGGCGGCCGCATGGGGGTGCAACTTCCGAAAGGCTGGCACGGTAAAGCCATTGTACCAGGCGTGGAAGTAAACCGCATCGAATCGCTCCCCGACTGTGCTAGCTACCATCACCTCTCCTGTGCGGATAGCTGAGAGCACCGTTTTGGCCCCCTTCTCGCCGCCAAAATCGCGCATCAGTTCCTCATCTTCGTCTGACACCACCACTTTAGGAAAGCCCCTCACCTCCAAAGTGGGTGAGAAACTGTGCCTGCCGTCCACTTCGCTCAAGATACCGCTGGGATCGTAACAAAGCACAGTGACCTTCATGAATTCGCTTAGCAGGGAGGAGATCTCCCCAATGTATTTGCCGATGCCTCCGTATTCGTAAATGGGGGAGCCTCGAAACCTCAAGCCGTTTTCCGTGCTGATGATGCATAAGCGGTAGATGTTTGCCTGTAGATCCGCCTCCTTAGCAGGGCTGGCCAAAATCAGGCGCTTGCCACCGCTCAGGGTGGTGTCTAGGAAAACGGCCAGTCCTCGTTTTTCTGGGCCGGGGCCAGCAAAAAGCTGGTAATGGAGCTGTCCTGGGGCAGGGCTGGCTGGCAATAGTCGCAGGAAAGGCTTAATCTCATTTATCCACCCGATCGCCTCTGTTTCCACCGCAGGGTCTATGAGGACGCCTTCGATGGCTGGGACAGCTATGTTAACTTCCTCGCTTAGGGTCCCTTTCTTAACCAGCTCCCCTTTTTGTAGCAGTCTGTTTACCACCGGATATATGCTTCTTTCCAGCTCTGCTGGGTGCATTAGCCACCTCCTTGTAGCTTTGCCCATGCCTCTTCCAGGCGGGCAAGGGATAGGGCGAGGCCCCGATAGGCACAGCCTGTCCAGGGAAGCTCCCCTCGGCCCATTCTCTCATACTTTATCTCATAGATATTTTTCTGTAGCACCTTAAGCGCTAGAAGCAGCTCAAAACCAGCTGGAGAGGCCGGCAAGAAATCGTTTTGCCCCATCCTGGCACGATAGCCCTTTACGAAAGCCTCTTGCATTTTAACGGTCCAGAGCTTTCCCCGTGCCCTCAGTCTCGCCACCCTTCGTTGCTCGAGCGGTGTGGTTGGTTCTTTGCCTACTACCTGCCAGATATAGTACTCCCGCGCGTAACCGAAGGACCGCAACATACCGGCTACATCCCTCAGAGGCGTATCCATCGCTCCGCCAGCCCGTTGTGGCTCGCCTTCAAAATCCACCCCTACATATGATCTCTTCCTCTCCCTTTCCTCCATGACCACCTGATCAAGGTGGTAGTCTTCGTGATGCACCTGGCGGCAGCCCCCATCAAAATCGGGTGGCAAGCCCATTGCTATGGCCTCCAATGCCTGTTCGATCTTGTCTGCCCTACTGGTTAGTTCCTCGAAAATGCCCGCCTGCTGGATCTGCTTGAAAGCGCTTAAGCGCTCCTGTTCAGCAATGAGCCATGTGGCAGGCTCAAGGGCTAAGAGGCGCTCCAATTTGACCAGCTCCTGCTCCTCCGCTTTTAACTCTACTTTGATTTCCGCACATAACCTTTGCAGGTCCTTCCCCGTTATCCTCTCGCCCTTCCCCTCCCCAGCGAAAGCGAGGTGCATCTCGGCAGTGGCTGCGCCGGCTTCCGCTGCTAGTGCCAATTGTTGAGGAGGGACAGCGAATTCCTGTTCTGCCTCTTCCCGACTTATCTGGTCATAAACCTTCCTGAAGGCGCTGATCCCCTCCGGGGCTAGATGATGCCAGAGGCTTTTCCCCTGCAGCATTCTCTGGAGCAACAAGGCACTCAAGGAAACCTGCTCTTCGCCCAGCTGCAGATGCCACTGCCAAGCGAGCAGCAGCTCGGGAACCTGGAAATAGCGGGCTTTTATCTGAGCCAACCGCCCCTGTAGCGTAAACACTTTGGCGATCTCCTGGTTAGCAGGCCTCTCCTGAGCGTATAGCTTTGCAAAAACCATCTCTTGCCCCAAGCTTAATCGGCATGAGTAATTTGAGGAGCCCTCGATGGGATCACACCGCAATGGAGTCAGGGCAGGGCTGAAATGAGGTGCCCGCTTAATCAGGAGGCGGCAACCTTCGCTTTCGATCGCCGGAGCGGCTATTTGCAAAGCGGCCCTGTAAAAGGCAGGCTCGTAAGGTGCTAGGACAAAGCCTTCTTTAGTGCACAATAGAGGGAGTTGATACCAGCTTTTTTGGCCACTGCCTAGATATACCTCAACCAAGGCCAGATAGGCTTTCTCTCCTGTCTCCAGGGCAAGGCAGAGGGCGGAGATCAATCGGATATCAACGATGTCCTCCCCTTTCTGCATAAATTGGCGGCTGCTGCACAACGTGGCTTGAAATGCCTTTGCCCTTAAGGCTCTCTCCAAGGAGGCATCCTCACCCTGGCTCACCAGTTTTGCTTTCATCGCCTCAAATTCCACAGCTTCCGTTACGGAGACCTCCTCCCCACTGGCATTATATACAGCGGGTGCTCATCATCCGGCAGGTTCAAAACCCTCTTTACCTGGTCATCGTAGAAAGCCCCTATGACCACCGTCCCCAGGTTCAAGGCTTCCGCCTGCAAATACACATTCTGGGCGGCGTGCCCCACCTCCATGTGGACGTACATTATCCCCCTCTCGCCATATCTCCCGGTTGTCCTCTCGTAGACCGCTGTGAAGACAATGTCCACAGCCCCCTCCCTCACCCAACCCTGCCCCAGGGCAGCTGCGGCCAATTCGGCCCTTTTGTCGCCATCCAAGACCCTCCGAAGCTCGTGCTGATGCGGATTGTATTTGTAAACGCCCTTCCCCAGCCCCTCCACATCCCCCACCACCAGGTAGGTCTCAAGGGGATAGGTTGCCCCCGCGGAGGGGGCCGTCCTTCCGCCCCAATCGGCGGTTATCCCCTGGGCGGCCCAGAGGAGCTGCCCAACTTCCCAGAGTTTCAAAGGCTCGCCGGTGTAATCCCTGACCGATCTTCTCTTGAGCAAGGCCTCCTCGACGGAGACGTCGCTATTGTATCTCGGCTCAGGGAGCTTTATCATTCCAGGCTCCGGGGACGCGGCCTTCTCGGCAGTTGGGGTAATGCGCTGGGGTGCCGCGCAGGTACATAGGGCGATGGCCAGAAGCATTAGGGTTAAACTTTTGCCCATGATAATCGCCTCCAAATGTCATTTCATCAAGAGGGCAAACATCGCAGCAGAAAAACCAGGCCACAGAATTGGCCGCCGGAGCGATCGCTTTAATTTTTCGAAGAAGATGCGAGCGGACGCGTGCCGTGAGGCGCGGGGCGCCATCGGCCACGATCTTGCCGTCTCGGAGGAACAGGATGCGTCCAGCGTAGCGGCAGATGAGCTTGTAGTCGTGGGTGATGAGCAGGATGGTGGTACCTTGCTTGTTGAGCTCGACCAGGAAGTCCATAAAGCCGCTCAGGTGTCCCCAATCCTGGCCCATCGTCGGCTCGTCAAGGATGAGCAGCTCCGGCTTGAGGGCGATGACTGCCGCCAGCGCTGTGCGCTGCTGCTCTCCGCTGCTCAGGGCATAGACGTTCCTGGCGCGCAGCTCGTTCAGTCCGGCGACCCCCAGGACCTCGTCCAACAGCTCCGTCGAAAAGGCCGCGAAGTTGCGTGGGCCAAAGGACACCTCCTCCTCCACGGTATCGCAGAAGAGCTGGTGCAGGGGGTTCTGGAAGAGCAGCCCGATCTGGCGGCCGGGGCTGCGCTCGCTTGGGCCGTTAAATACCACCTCCCCCTTCCTCGGCCTGAGCAGGCCCGCCAGCAGCTTGGCCACCGTGCTCTTGCCCGCCCCGTTGTCGCCCACCAGAGCCACGAACTCGCCAGGGTAGATGGCGAAGTTTAAGCCTCGCAGCACCGCCTCTCGGCCGTAACCCGCTTCCACATCCCTCAGCTCCATCAGGGGCCTTCCAGTGCGACGCTCGATGCCCTCGGGGATTATAGCCGTCCAATCATCCTGGAGCACGTGCCAAGGATAGCGTATCCCCAGTTTGGATAGCAGCCTCTTCTCCCCGAAGACTTTTAGAGGCACATCGTCGGCCACGATTCGCCCCCCATTCATGACCACCACCCTGTCGGCCAGCCGCCCGAACTCGTGGAGCCTGTGCTCGATGACCAGTATAGTCAGGCCATATTGGCGGCGCAGCCGATCCAGGGCCTCCACGATGAGCTTCGTCCCTTTGAGGTCTAGGTTGGAGGTTGGCTCATCGAGGATGAGGATGCTGGGGCGCATGGCCAGGACGGAGGCGATGGCCACCCGCTGCTGCTCGCCCTCCGAGAGGGCATTCACTATGCGCTGGCGAAGATGCTCGATGCCCATCGCTGCCAGTGCGAAGTCGCAGCGCTCAGCCACCTCGGTTGGAGGGAGCCCCAGGTTTCGTGGCCCGAAGCTCACCTCCTCCTCGACGGTGAGGCAGAAGAGCTGCGTGGCTGGGTTCTGGAGGACCAGCCCCACGTGGGTGGCCAATTGAGGGATGGTATGCTCTCTGGTCTCCAGCCCGTTGACCACCACCCGGCCCGACATCTCCGCTGCCGTGGAGTGGGGGATGAGGCCGGTTAAGCAGCGGGCCAGGGTGCTCTTTCCGCAGCCGGAGGGGCCGGTGATCAGGACGAACTCGCCCCGCTCGACCTGTAGTGACAGCCCTTCTAGAGCCGTTATCTCCCCATATTTTACCGTCAGGTTATTGGCCTCGATCATCGAAGACCCTCTCAGCGATGGCCAGCGGCAGGTCGTTCCTGCTCTCCTCAGTGACCGTGAAGGTCACGAAATCTACCTGAGGCAGGAGTTGGCGCAATTTTCCCACCAAGCTGCTCCGCACGACGATGATGGTATGGGGCAGCGCCCCTGCTTGCAGAGCCTTCAGCACGGCGCTGAACCCTCTATTTTGCTCCAGCTCCAGGTAGCCGATCTCGTCTACGACGAGGAGGTCGCACCCAGCCCTTATCGCTCTCTCTAGAATGCTCCGCCCCCAGGCCAGAGCCTTGGCGTCGAAGCTGTAGCGTCCCACCGGTGGCCCGCCCAGGTCGCAGCCAGCGCGAGCTAACACCCGCCTCTCGCCGCTATCCATATCCACCAGCTCGATGCCCACCTTCGTCCCATCCTCATCGAAGATGGGCGGTGTCAGTAACCCTTTAGGCTTGTAGCCCCATCGGCGAGCCAAATCCACCACGCCTTGGCAGACGGTCGTCTTTCCCACCTGGATATCGCCGGTGAGCAGCACATTGATGTTCATGTGACCTCAGTATATTATACCACAATCCCGCTCACTCCGCCTGATGAAAAGCAAAAACGCCCCAACCCAGCAGGAACCGCTCGGTTGGGGCTGTTATGGGCTCGCACGTCGCTCAGGCCACAGGTAATTCTACTTATGCCGCTCCTTAGGGAGCTTGGGGATCAGCCAGGTCAGGAAGGCATCCTCGCTGCGGGTCTGCATCAGGACCTTGCCCGGCCCGATCAGGTCCACCACCAGCCCCTCCCCGCTGAAAAGTGTGGACTTGATGCCCCCCACCATCCTCACATTGAAGCCCATACCCTCGCTGAAGGCCACCAGGTGTCCGGTGTCCACGGTGTAGGTCTCACCTGAGCCCAATTCCTTCTCGTGGATGGCGCCGTAGCTGGAGAGGATCAGGGGGCCAGTGCCCGAGGCCCTGAGCATGACCAGCCCCTCTCTGGCAAAGAAGGTCTTAGCCCCGGTCCACTTGGTGTCGATCTCTATCCCCTCCGACGAGGCCACATAGGAGCCCGATTGTACGAGCAGGGCCTCTCCCTTCAACTCGCGCACCACCATGTCGCCGGGCAGGGCTGGCGCCAAGGTGATCTCCCCGCCCTGGGCTGGGGCGCAATAGACGTTCATGAAGAAGCTCTCCCCTCCCAACATGGAGCGCTTGAGGGAGGTTAGGAGCCCCCCAGCGGCCTTCGTCTCCAGGGCCATCCCCGGAGACATGCTGACCATGGCCCCGGCCTCGACGCGGATGGTCTCCCCCGGGTCGAGCTTGACCACAGCCAGTGAGTAAGATGGACGATGCTGAATCTCAGTTTGCATTTTGCTCCTCCTTGGTGATCTCTTATCATCCTGCTGCGATCATATTCTATCACATGGTCGGCCTTTTCACAAGCTTTGCCCCCAGACTCCATCCCCCTTTGAATGCTGTCGTTTCTGTGATAAAATCTGCAATGGAGTGCAAAGTCTCTAATTCCGTGAAGGAGAGGTTAAGGGTGAGGGCTTCTGAGAGGCGCTATGGGGCGTGGAAATCCTTCGCAGTCCTGGTGGCCTTGCTCATTTCAATTGCAGCCATCGTCATCTGGAGGGAACCCATCACCTCATTCTTTGGAGAGCTGGCTAGGGTGAGGGCTTTCGTCCAGGAATGGGGGGCGCTTGGCCCCATGGCCATCATTTTCTTGCAGGCAGCCCAGGTTCTCCTGGCCCCCGTCCCCGGACAGGTGGTCGGCCTAGCCAGCGGCTACCTCTTCGGGGCGGCGATGGGCACCCTCTACAGCTGGGTGGGGGTGGTCCTGGGCTCGGCTATCGCCTTCGGGCTGGCCAAGGCCTTCGGCCGGCCGCTGGTTGAGCGCCTGGTAAGCCGGGAGCGGCTGGAGCGTTTCGACGCCTATGCGCGCCGCCGGGGGCTCTTCTTCCTTTCCCTCTTCTTCCTTTTCCCCTTCCTGCCCCACGACATCGCCTGCTTCGTGGCTGGCCTGACCCCCTTGTCCATCCCGTCCCTGGTCCTGGTGGCCGCTTTGGGGCGCCTCCCAGGCATCGCGGTTAGCAGCCTCGTAGGGGCTAACGTCTTCCGCCTGACCATCGAGGGCTGGGCCCTCTTCATCGCCCTCCTGCTGATCGTCGCCCTTCTCTTCCGTCGGCTTCAGGCTAGGATAGAGGAAGCGATCCTGGAGGCCATAAGGAAACTCAGATGACGCACTTGCTCGCCTTAGATGTAAGATCATACCCTTTGGGCGAGCAAATGCGTCAGCCGAAGCGGCCGGTGACGCAGTCCTCGATACATCTATCCTTGGGGCGGGTGAAGATCTCCTCGGCAGGGCCCTGCTCGGTCATCTCCTTCATGAGTTCGCCTTATCCGCTATAGCTGAGCCCATCTTCACCCTTGCTTAACACGTAGGGGATAGTCTGGGGCCCTTCGGGAAGGACGCAGATGGTCGCCTGCAGGCCATATCTCCCCAGAAGCTTGGCCAACGTCTCCTCAATGCTGTGACAGGGGAGAAGGAAGGCGCCTCTGATCTCCTCGTCCGAAAGGTAAGATGTCTTGACATAGACATCGGCTCTAAGCTGGACCTGGGCCTGCACCTGGGCCATCCACTGGTCCTGCGCCAGGAAGCCGGGCCGATGGATGATCTCCAATAGCCCCTGAGGGGTATCAGCCATCCCCAGGATCTCCTTATAGTGGCCGTGATCAGGTATGCCGTCCCAGCATTCGGCAGCGACGATGATGCTGCCTCCCTCCTTGACGATCTGGGCCGCCGCCGACATGCCCTTGACCGCCTGGTAGAGGTTGAGGTCCATGGGGTAGCCGGAGTTGGTGGCGACCACGATGTCGAAGGGAGCCGGCACGCCCACCATAGCCGACTTCCTGGCGAACTCCGTCCCCCTTTGGTGAGCCTGATCGAGGTTGCCGGCGAAGACGCCGGTGATCTGACGGTGCTTGTTCACGGTCACGTTGAGGAGAAACGCTGGTTCGGTTCTCCGGGCCACTTCCCATATCTCCTCCCATAGGGGGTTGCCCTTGGTCACGCCCCAGGTGGCCTTGGGATGCCCGACCATCTCGGCGCCGTGGTTGCCCAGGATCGTCTCCTCCCCGGCTAAGCCGGGGAGCACCGCCTTGGGGCCGCCGGAGAATCCAGCGAAGAGGTGGGGCTCGATGAGGCCGGTGAGGATCCTCACCGAAGCCTCCATGTAAGTCCTGTTGACCCAGATGGGGTGGCCGAAGCTGCTCTCGCCCAAGTAAACCAAGCCATCTCTGTCTTGGGCATCGTGCTGGACGATGCAATATCCCTCGACGATCTCCCAGCCCAGCATCCCCGCCAGCTCCTCCTCGGTATTGCGACGATGGGTGCCCAAGGCGTTGATGAGAACGATGTTCTCCCGGGGGACGTGGGCCAGCCCTTCCAAGAGGAGGGGTAGCACCCGGTCGTTGGGCATGGGGCGGGTGATGTCGCTGAAGGCGATGGCCACGGTGTCGGTGGGGCGCACCAGCTCCTGCAGGGGCGGCGTGCCCATAGGTTCCCACAAGGACTTGCAGACGGCTGCCCTCTCGTCAAGCAGGCCGGGCACAAACTTCGGCTCCACTACAGTCACGTTCCCGTCGGGAAGCTCGGCCCAGAGGCCCTCCCTGCCATAAGCCAGTTTGACCCTCAACCCTCCCTCCTCTTATGAGATGCCTCTGACGAACGCTCTCCCTAAGATCGAAAGGCGAAACCCTTCATTCTCCCATCGTCCTTCTGCTTACGCACTTGCTCGCCCAAAAGGTATGATATCTTATCTAAGGCGAGCAAGTGCGTCATCGGCCCGGCGAGAGGTTTCCCGCCGGGCTGCCTTTGGCCTTCTCACCTGCTCACTCCAACTGGGCGAGGAACTCGTCGTGGGTCATGGGGCGGGAGTAGATGGGGTAGTTGGTCTTCACGGTGAACTCCTGGATTTCCCAGGAGGTGGCGGCAGTGCAGTCGGTGAGGGTGATGACGTTGTAGCCCTTCTCGTAGGCGGTGCGCATGGTGGACTCGACGCAGACGTTGGTCAGGAAGCCGGCCAGGGCCACGTTCCTGATGCCCCGCTGGCGCAGGATGAAGTCCAGGTTGGTGCTGGCGAAGCCGCAGAGGCCACGCTTCCCCTCGACGACGATGTCCCCTGGCTGGGGTTTGAGCTCAGCTATGATCTCCACCGCTTTGATCCCCTTGCGGAAGGCCTTGCCCTCCACTACGTTCTTCAGGATGCCATAGGGCTCCTCCATGACCTCATGATAGTCCTCGGTGAAGGAGATGGGCACGTAGACAATCTGCACGCCCTTTTTCCTGGCCTTGGCTACCAGGTCTACGGTGTTGGGGATGGTCTTGTTCTTCTCCAGAACTTCTTTGACCGCTCCGTAGAGGGCTCCGTCGGGCGAGCAGAACTCGTTCTGGAACTCGATGAGCACCACGGCCGTCTCTTTTGGGTCCATTTGAACCTCCGCTAGCATCTATTTCGGTCTGGAAGCAAATTTATTTTCCCGTCGCTTCACCTCCTTTACCCCAGTTCTTTCTTGCGTTCACTGAGATTTGACCGCAGAACCGCCGCACCACCTCGTAGAGCACCTCGGTGCCGAAGGCCAGGTTCTCTATCGAGAGGCGCTCGTTGTGACCATGGGCCAGCTCAAGAAGGGGCAGATCGGGCTCCTGTTTCATGGGCGAGAAGCCGTAGACCTTCACCCCGCGCGCGGCTAGATACCGGCCATCGCTGGAGGCGGGGATCATGAAAGGCACAGTGGTACTCCCCGCATCGCGCTCAGCCAGCACCTCTCCGAAAAGCCTGTAGAGGCTGGTGCGATAGTCCGTCTCGTAAGGCGTGGTGGCGGCGATGACCTCGACCTCGATTTTGTCTCCTAGGATAGACTTCAATTCGGCTAGGAGGCTCTCTGGGGTTTGGCCCGGCAACAGGCGGCAATCTACCTCGGCCTCGGCCGTGGAGGGGACGACGTTGGTCTTCTCTCCAGCCCGCAGCACCGTCGGGGTGGCGGTGTTGTGGAGTATGGCCCGCATCATGGGGGCGATCATCCCCTCCTCCGGGAGACGACGGAGGATGAGTGGCTCGAGGAAGGGGCTAAGGAGCAGCGGAAGGAGCAGGGAGGCGGGGAACCCTTGCCCCTCGGCCAGACCCCTGATGAAGGACTCAACGGTGGCGGTGCGGTGTTGGGGGAGCCTGGCCTTGCTCAGGCGAACCAGGGCCTCCGATAGGTGGACGACGGCGTTCTCGCCTTTAGGAACGGAGGCATGGCCGGGCTTGCCTTTGGCCCGCAACCTCAGCCAGCAGACGCCCTTCTCCGCCGTCTGGCAGAGATAGTAGCGCCTCTTGCCCAGTTGGATGCCGAACCCTCCGCCCTCGTTGATGGCGTATTCGCAGTCAACGAGGTCGGGATGGGTTTCCAGCAGCCAGCCCAGGCCCATTTTCCCGCCCATCTCCTCGTCGGCGGTGGCGGCCAGGATGATGTCGCGCTTGGGGCGAAAGCCCTGCCGTTTGACGAGAAGGAGCGCCATCAACTCCATAGCGGTCAGTTGTTTGGTGTCCACCGTCCCCCGGCCCCAGATGTAGCCCTCGATGACCTCCCCGCCGAAGGGGTCGTGCTCCCATTTATCCCGCTCCACTGGGACCACGTCCAAGTGCGAGAGGAGGAGCAGGGGGCCTTTTTCGCCCGTGCCCTTGAGGCGGGCCACCACGTTGCCCCGCCCAGGGGCAGACTCCAGGACTGTGGGCTTGATCCCCTCTCTTCTCAGGACCTCGGCGAGGTACTCGGCTGCCGGCGTCTCGTTGCCCGGCGGGTTAGTGGTATCGGAGCGCACCAGGTCCTGGAGGTAGCCAATTACCTCCTGCCTAACGGCTCCCCAATCTATCTCCATGTCCCTTCTCCTTACCACCTTTCGTAGTGAACCTTGCTCTCCGTGTACTTGGTTCGGGGCGGCTTGCTCTCGGCGGGATGGCCAACGGGCACCAAGCAGAGAACGCGCATCTCCCTTGGAATGCCCAAGGCTTGACGTACATGGGCCTCCCTGTTTGAATCAGGGTAGACGCCTACCCACACGGCTCCCAAGCCCAGGGCCGTCGCTGCCAGGAGCAGGTTCTCCGTGGCCGCGCTGGCGTCTTCGATCCAGTGGCGGGAGGCGCGCTCGTTGCCGCAGACCACGAAGACCACTGCCGCGTCGGCGGCCATGTCGCTCCAGGAGTGGGTTTGAGCTAGCTCCCTCTTGAGATCCGGGTCTTTGACCACCACGAACTCCCAGGGCTGGATGTTATTGGCCGAGGGCGCGGCCATGGCTGCCTCAAGGAGCTGCCGTATCTCCTCGTCCGTCACCGCCTGATCGGTGTACTTACGGATGCTGCGCCGCTTCTTGATGGTGCTCAACACATTGTCCTCACGCATAATCGCCTCCTTCCGCCTTGACTACCGGAGTGCGGGCGCAAGCCTTTCTCCCCTTTTGCTAATCGCTTTCCATCACCATCCCTTCTGGGACTTCAAACCCTTCAGGCAAAAGCGCCCCTTCCAGCTTTGCCCCAGCCAAGTTAGCTGTCTTCAAGCCCTTAACTTTCCTTAGATCAGCCCCTGGAAGATGGAAGGGGCCAAAGCGCCACTGGCTAAGATCCGCGCCCTCCAGGTCAGCCCCTTGAAGGTTTGCGCCTCTCAGGTCTGCCCCTTGGAGCTCTGTGAATTTCAGGTTTGCCCCTTGGAGGTTTGCATATCCCAAATCAGTCTCCCGATGTATTTGGCCAGATACAAACTCCCAAAGGCTTTGGGTAAAGATGCGATCAAGACGTGCTCTTTCCAGGTTGGCCCCTTGGAGGTTTGCACTGTTCAGGCTAGCTCCTCGGAGGGCCGCATACTTTAAGTTACAGGACTTACGCAGTTCTCACCCAAATCCCGTAGAGCACCCTTTAGGGGTGCGGCCGGCCGCCAAACCGCAGGGCTAAACCCTGCTCTACGAGGCCCGGGGGTTAGTCAAAATCGCTTTT
>Ga0315314_1000832_pt1 | contig 30285 bp, 34 predicted proteins | sample TDP9_MG_FD_203631 | JGI IMG/M metagenome (GOLD analysis project Ga0315314, IMG submission 203631) | Freshwater sediment microbial communities from Lake Towuti, South Sulawesi, Indonesia - TDP9 | ecosystem: Environmental > Aquatic > Freshwater > Lake > Sediment | place: Indonesia: South Sulawesi... | reverse complement strand
AGCGAGGCTGTGTAAGAGTTGACTGCAGCGACCAAGAGAGTGCCCACTAGAGCTAACGCAAGCATAGTGTAGATGTGACTTGCAACAGTTGAGGGCACACGTTTCACCAACCTACATCTTCGATTTTGACAAAACAGACAACTGTCTCCAACTTGACTATGGCTCCTTGTTCGTTGCTGGAGATGGGTATGGAAACCGCGTCGACGACTCCGTCTAAATCAGCTTTGATCGACAACGATGACAACGGCGAAGTGAAGTTGTACGTCTGCAAGGCTGATGTGACGCTTAAGCAGCTCACTTTCAGTCGGAAGGCTCCGAGTCTTGTAATGCTTTCCGAACCATTCAGATTGACGACGTAGACTCTGAGATTGTTCACCGGTTTTCCGTTGCTTAAGCCCGTGATAGTCGCGCCAGCTAGGGGCCTGTAAGACAGCGTTAATTCATAGTATTCGTTGCCTTGGGAAATCTGGAGTTGCGCCATTGAGGCTGAGCTTTGGTTAACGATAGCTCGGCTATCACCTCTCAAGAACAAATCGCCTAGCATTTCTTCTGCAGGTGGCAGCTCGTAGAGAGCCTTGCCCACCGAACTATCGAAGAAAACATCGTTGAATGAAGAATCATCAGTAATATTTAGAACCAGTGACTTGGCCGTGGGCACAACTTTGAACGTTCCTCCAAAATCGCCGAATTCATAGATTTCATGAGCGCCTGGAGACCAAGACACGAATTTGACGATCTTTTCCAGTGAGAGCATCTCTTGCTCTACGCCTGTGGTCTTCAATGCCAGCGTTCTAGCGCTGATTCTGGTGATGGAAAAATAGTAGGTGACTGCGACTAGAATTGTTAGAGATACGAATAGCATTAGAAAAGTGACAGGCAGGGCTATGGCTTTGCGAGAAGATCGCAGTTTCCTCAGACTCTTTTTTATTCTGTGCTTAGCCATTTTGCCCACTACTAGCATGATCATTGATTTCAGAGAACCAGCATTCTGATGGAAGAATGAATATGATGATTTGTGCGTAAACTTGTACTACACATCAGAACACAGCATACGTATTCTAAGTCGACTGACTTCTCAAAGATGTATATAAGAAAAAAAAAGAAAAAGGGCTAGGGCTGAGGCAAGCTATGTCTGCTTTCTTAAGCAGATGCTTGAACGTTGCTTTCCTTGTAGTATTGAGCGTTAGCGGTGAAGATAGTGACACCCACTGTGACACCTATGTCGCCCACTGATAAGCTGTCGGGGTTTGTTATGTAGACAATCATGCTCCAGCCGGATCTGAGGATCATGTCTTCTCCAGCTGTGCCTCTAGTCAGAAGGTAAGTGTTTGACCCTAATGTCACACTTGTACCTACTAGTGTGCCTCCAGAGGTTGGTGTAACGTATGTCAGGTCGGGCGAGATTGAATTCGTGGTCTTGTTGTAGTAAATGCTGTCCCATGCGCTTTCTTGACCTCGAAACGATATTTTGTCGAGGACCAAGTCACGTCCGCCAGTGTTAATGACGAGGAATGCTGCTTCAGCGAATGTGGTACCATTGTGCCAAAGGTGAAGCTTAGTTATCTGAATGCTCTCTTCCTGAACTCGGGTCGTAGTCACGTTGATGGCGTAGAAAGTGACCACAGTTGCCAGTAGCACTGAGACCACTAGGATCATCAAGGTTGTCACTACGGTGCTAAGCCCTTTTCTACTTTTCAAGAGAGTCTTCATTCTCTTTTTCCTCTCCATTTTGGGTGCCGAAGACCTTCGCTTCTTACGAAATAAGATAATTTGTGCGTAGAACTGTACTACACATGACACGTATTGATGATGGAAAGAGTTGAAAAAATGAAAAAAGAAGATGGTTGTTTCTAGGCTGAAGCGCCTACGTTGCATTCTTTGTAGTATTGAGCGTTGGCTGTGAACACTGTGAACCCTATTGTGACGCCTATGTCGTTAACCGAGACGCTGTCTGGGTTCGTGATGTAGACTATCATGCTCCATCCCGAACGAAGAATGAGGTCATCAGTAGCCTGAGCGAGATCATACGTTGTTGAACCGAGAGTGACAGTCTGCCCCACAAGTGTGCCATCATCGTTTGGAGTAACATAGTACAAGTCGTTTGAAATCGTGTTCGTTGTCTTGTTGTAATATACTGTTGACCAAGCGCTTTCTTGGCCTCTTACGCTGATTTTGTCTAAGACGACGTCTCGTCCGCCCGTGTTGATTATTAGAAACGCGCCTTCAGCGAACGTTGTGCCGTTGTGCCATATGTGCTGCTTGAAGATTTGTAGGCTTTCTTCTTGCACTCTGGTCGTTACTACGTTGATGGCGTAAAAGGTGACGATGCTGGCTAGCAGCACGGCGACTACTAGAATGATTAGGGTTGTGACAACTGTGCTCAGTGCCTTTCTGCTCTTTATTAATCGGGTCATTCGTTTTTTCGCCTCACAGAGCTGCATTACAGTAGATAGTAGACTGAGTCAACTATGAGGATTCGTCTGTAGTACTACGCTACGCATTTCAAGAATTCTGACGCTGGATAATGACGCTGAATCTCAAGGCAAGGCAGAGTGGCTGCGTCAACTGCTCCATAGTTCAGAGAAGAGAGCGCTTAAAGCTTTGATGAAAGCCTCATAATTCGTCCATAACGCCGCCAGTCTTTCTTTTCTTTCTCCAGCGTCGTCTCTTTGTTCACCATTCTTGTCTATCAGAAACAGAAGCTGTTCTCCGTCAACTAGGATGAAGCTTGAAAGATCGTTCGGGCACGCTGCTGAGCTTTTGACTCCGACAAGCTTTTGTTCTTTGATGAAGAACTTGCTTTTCGTCGAATCGTTGGTTAAAAGCCTGAGTGTGAGTTCCTTCTTTTCGATTCCTTCAAGTTTGTCCAATAGCCCTGAGTGGTAGAATCTGGAGATGTCGTTGTCTGATACGAACATGCAGATTTCGTGTTTGCTTTGTGTCAGTATTTCCTCGGCTTTGAGGTTGATTTGTTCCTCGCCTTCCAGGATTTGGAAGACTTCTTTCTTTGAGTATTCCACCTCTGCCTTGGGGAGGGAAACCCACAGGGAAACTAGGTCTCTCTTTTTTCTTTCCAAGAGCTGTAGCCTGAGTCTTTTGCTCTCAATAAGGATGTCTAAGGTTTTTTCGAATGGTGTGGCCATGAATTTTAGGGGTTTCTCGAAAACAGAGGAGACCAGTCCCATTTTCTCGAGGTCTCGGAGGATTCTGTAAGTCTCAGTTCTATGCAGGGAAATGACTTCTGAGATCTCGCTTGCCTTGAGCATTCCTGTTCTGGCCAGGTAAACGTAGACTCTGATTTCGTTTTTTGAGAGTCCAAGTTTTGCTAGGGCGTTTTCAATAGCTTCCAGAGACTGCAGAGGACCTTTGTCCTTCATCACGAATTTGTACAGCCCTGCTTTCTCGTCGTAGAGTTTGACAACGCCGCCGGGTTTCTTCACTGAAGGCTCCAAGAGTGTCAATGTTCTCACTTTTGAGTCAGATTTCTAATTTGAGGTTGATACCGAACTTCGACTTGTTTTATATTTTATACTTCTGAATTCACAATCTACATTGATAATCAAGCTTGATGTTGGAAGCGTCAGTATGTAGCAGAGGGCTATATACAAAACATCATATTGCATCTTTGTCGTCTCTTAACGTTTGGTAGAACGTTCGAGTACCTATTGGGGATAGTTGTTATTGGAGAAAGTTGAAGTTGAGCAGAAAGGCAGTGACAATTCCAAGCCTCTCGTGTTAGCCGACACTTCAACCGTGGCAGGTCAAACGTTGAATGAGCAGATGCAGGAATCTCTGAAAGTCCTGAGCGAAGAAACCCTGCAGTTGAGTGAGCTCATTTGGCAAGAGTCCAAGCTTACTCGAGAGTTCTGTGCATTATTGAAGCAAGTTCTGAAGCAGTTGAACATGTCGTTTAATCTGCCCGTAAACGTCTTTTCGCATGAAGGGAAGCTTCAACAGGTGATTCTAAACCCGGAAGCGCATTTAATATTGATAAACGACAAGAATGAGGTAGAGTCAAAGGCTCTGGAGGATTATCCCTCAGACGTCGTGTTCAGCTTGGTGTCGTCTATTATTCCGGAGTTGGGCAGGTCTCTGAGTCTTTATAGGCAAAAGATCAGTGTGAGAATAGACTTTTTCGACAGAGTAAATCGGGAGTTGAGGAATCTACGTAACATGTCCGACAATCACTCCGGCAAGCCTGAGGAAAACAACAGTCAGATTGAAGATGGGATAAGGAAGACCCTTTTGACTCAAAAAAAGGAACTTGGTGAACAACGGACACAGTGAGGAGAGCTTTGAAGATTGCAGGAATGCTTAGCCACGGAGATCCGCAGCTTCTACTCGTTGCGCGATTTGCGTGAAACTGTTGAGAAAGAGATTACGCAGTACAAAGCAGTGAGCGATGAGTACAGTCAATGGTTAGGCTCGTTCTTGAGAGACATGGAAGCGACACACGGTGACGAAGAATGGTTCAAGAAACTGGCAGCAATTCAAAAACTTCCACCAGCAAAGGGTAAGAAGGAGATGGAGAAAGGCGGAAAGAAAGGGAAGTCTAAGAAAGGCGGGTCGTCTTCAGAATGGCTTTCATATAAAGATGTCCTGCTTAGTGCAAGCGAACAAGGAGAGGCTGAGATACTTTTCGACGCCATCGATGAAATTAACCAGAAAACTGAACAGCTCAATAAAGTCAAGGGAACTCTAGAGAATCTGGAGAAATCTGCGCTTGGAAAGGACATCATCTACATCGCTTACATACATAATGGCGTGCCCGAGAAGATAGTCTTGCGTCACAAGCGTGACAAGGAGTTCGCTGAGAAATTCAAGTTCATCGCCGATTTTTCCATGTTACAAGAAGTCTATCCCTAACGTAGCCCGCTAGGCCATTGCGCTGAATTCGAAGAAAGCATCAACGAATTTTTTCATTAGCTCAGGCGGATTGTTTACGACGCAGTTTATGCGGAAATAGTTCTTGACTGCTCTGCTTCTAACCCCGATTCCTATTACTCCAGTGCCTGAGTTCTCGATTTTCTTAACGCATGCACGCAATGCCTCTTCGGCGCCAACGTATCCTGAAGGGAAGAAGTCTGAAACGACAACCATGAGTTTGCTTTCTTCCGAGCGCTTTCTCAAAGCTTGCGCGGTCAGCGTTAACGCATCGGTCAAGTAGGTCATGCCGCCCTGTTCTAAGCCGCCGATTCTAGCACGTATGCGGTTGCCATAATTTTCTGAAAAATCCTTCACAATGTAAAACTTGTCGTTGAAGGCGAATGCGCTCCATGCATTCTGGCTTGGAAAAAGGCTACGGGCAACTTCGCTCAGGCAAAGCGTTATGCCACGTACTTCGCCCGTGAAGGACTTCAAGCTGTGACTTGCATCCACAAGAATTGCCCAGGCATCTTCTCTTGATTGAAGTTCATCGCGTACAAAGACGTCTGTTCGCTGGCTCTTGCTGGCTACAACTTGGATGGCTTCTTGCATGTCTAAAGAGCCCATTTCATGCCGATAGTCTTCGCCTGCAAGATTCTTCAGTAAACGCAGTCTTTCGAGAACACGCCTGACGGGGCTGGAGAGCAGCGCCTTTCCGTAAATGTACTCGGAAAAATCCTCGTGTGGAAACTCAAATGAACGAAAACGCGAACCATTGCCCAGCAGCCTGTAGTTCTGTAGGATTTTTCTTTCAGCCTCTTCTTTGGATTCCATAACTGAGAAAACTTGGGCAACCTCGTTTTCAAGTGATTTTTCAGTTAGACTGGGCGCTCCGTTACCGTTGGGTTGCATATGAAGTGTTGCCAAGGCGCTCTTCATGCTGTATAATATTTCTGGTGCTGTTGGTACTTCGTTGCCGAAAAAAATCGAGTCACAGCCGTGATTTTCAGTGTGAAGAAGAGACGGCGCCTCTGAGGCTTCTCCATATTTCTCCAAAGCTTCATAAATGACGTCGGCTGTTGCGAGCCTCTGCATGAGAGACAAATCTGTGATCTTCTCTGATATGTGAATATTTTGCTCAAGGGTCGGCATCTTGCCAAGCTCGTTTTGAAACACTTTCTCAATCTCGTTCAAAGAGGAGACGATGTTCGCGACTTCAGCTGCCATGCTTGATGGGATATTCCCCTTAACTGTGCCTAAGGAGTAAGTCGAGATCAGAGATACCATAAAGCGAACTACAGGATTTATGATCAGATGAGCTGGTTTCATTTTCAAATATGACAAAGTGTCTGCAATGGCTACGTCGTTTATGAAGGGCGACCAAAGCGTCTCTAGACCGGCTCTGACCACGCTGTCTTCAAGCATGCTCACCACGAAAGTAGCTAAGTCTATGTTCTTGTCTTTTGACCAATCGGCGTACGCCTCGTAGTCTGACGCAGCGACATGCATGCTCAAATGGAAAACAGATGCCCTAAACGTCTGCCACACGAGCCTCTTATGGAAATCGTTATTCCGGTCGAAAAGCAAGCCAAGATAACTCATTCGCCCATCCTTTCTCTTCACAGGCTTGGGCAAACAAATGACGTCACCGCGTTTTTCCCTCCCCAGTGTGGGATATTTGACGTCGTCTCGAAGTAGGATTTTGACTTCTTCATGCTGTTTTCTGGTGATTTGAAACGAGGTTAACCAGACATATTCAAAAAGATCCAAGGTCTAGGCGTCCTTGGTCTATTTGCTGCCGAAGAAGGCTTGGATTACTCGTCGAACCATGCCCTGAATCTCTACGTCGTCGCTCGTCATGCCCACAACCGTTTCTTCTGCGGTTATGTTAGGTGAGCTGCCGTCGGCGATTAACGTCGCCCAGTTGATTAGGTCGCCTGGTGATGGACCGTATGGAAGTTCACCGTTCTTGTATTGCCTTCTTAGCTCTGCGCCCACCTTCACTATCTTCACGGCAACGTCTTCAGGCACTCCGCTACGTTTCTGGATAAGTGCGACTTCGTCGGGGCAGATTTTTTCGCCAACGCTGAGATAGTCAAAGTTTATCCACACGGACATTCTGCGCCTGAACGCCGCGTTTAATGGTTTGGTGCCTGCGAATTCGCCTGAAAACGGGTTCATTGATATGATTAAGGTTCCATATGGGTGGCGATGTACGATTTCGTTGTCTTTTTCAGTGAGCACTATGTGTCCACGTGTGTCTAATAATGGGTTTAACCGTGTGGCTACGTCTTGCTTCATCATGTTTGCTTCGTCTAGGTATAAGATGCCGCCGTTCCTGCACCACATGATGATTTGGCCGTCAATCCAGTTTTCTTTGCCCAGACCGATGTACCTGCCGAACAAGTCGTAGGTTGAGGTCTGAAGCCCGCAGTTGATCTCGTACATGGGAAGCCCAGCGATTTCAGCGACGATGTAAACGACATGGGTTTTTCCAGTGCCGCTTGGACCGATTAGGGCACATTGTTTGAAGTAGTATAGAGCCCGCATGATGCGTTCGACGTATCTCTCGCCGCGATCTACAAAATCCGGCGAATTCCTTGGTATAAGACTTGACAGTGACTCGGGAAACGTGAAGCCAGGATGTAGGTTGTATCTGCTGGCGCCGTATTTTTCGTAGAGAGGCGACACTTGATGTTGCTCTGGTTTTCGGATGGAGAAAAGCACTTTGGCGTTGTTGACTTCGGTTCTAATCTGTGTTTCGTTGAACCGTACTGCTTCTTTCTGTTTTTTTGCGCCTTGGTGTCCGAATCCTAGGGCTGCTTGTTCTTTTTCTTCTGTTGAGGCAGTGGAAGAAGTCATGTTCGGCGCCTTTTAACTATCATTGCTATGTAATGGTATCGTAAAACTTAAGGATTACGAAGCCATACTCTTACTTAGAAGCCCACCATGGAGACCATGTGCGTAGAGTAATGTTACACACAAAACGACTTTCATATTTCGGTTTTAGGTTTGTCTTGCAGAAACAATGGAAGACCCGACCATTCCGTTTTCGTAGGGGGAAACATCAACTATTGAGCCCGTGACCAACTGGGTAGACGTTTCAGTAATGGTTGAAATCACGAGTTTGCTAGCGACGCGGCTCAGTGAAGGTGTCGGGTCAACAGGGGTCAGGTTTGACTTGAGCGTTAAATTGGAAGAAAAAGAACGCCGAAGCGGTAGAGTCGTGGTTCTATTCGGCTTAACCGTGAAAACCAAGCCCAACGTGGTGAAATACGAGGTTGAGGGCAGCGCAACCCTAAGCGGCAAAGACACGCTCATCGATCAAATGCTGAAAACTGATCCAAAGAGTAACGTTCCATACGTTTTTCATCGCGTTTATCAACATGCATTCACCGCGATTTACATGATGGCTTCTTTCTTGGGCACAGTATATCCACCTTCCGATCTGTTATTCTCGGGAAAACCGGGTCTCCCAACAGAAGACATGGCCGAAAATCAGCAGGTTGGCGCGGCTCAGAGCCCTGCGCAATCAAAGCAAGGCGCTTGAAAAAAAGAGCTTTCCCTATTCGAAGGCTACCTGCGATAAACATAGATCGTATGTGACGGGTATCCCAATCTTGGGTTCTCGCAGAAATTATCTATTTTGATCGGTCGCCAGCCCAGTATTTCATAGTCGTGTGAAACAACGCGTGTGCCAGGCTTCAACTCTGCCTCAAGTTTGGGTTTTACCTTGTCGTTGGCGCTAGTTGTTAAATACAGCGTCACAACATCAGCTTGCGACAAATCGATTTTGAACATGTCACCCTGAACAATTTTAACTCGACCATCTAGCCCGAGTTCAGTTACTTTTCCTGTAGCTTGCTTTGCCAAGTCTTCTCTCATTTCGACGCCTATGGCTCTTGCACCGAATTCCTGTGCCGCCATTATCGCGACTCTGCCGTCGCCGCATCCTAAGTCATAGACGATTTCGCCTTGTTTCACCTCAGCCACAGTGAGCATCTGTTTAACCACAGGTAGAGGTGTCGCAACAAAAGGGGCTATGAACAAGACTTCACTGTCCTCCTCTGTTTAGCTCTGCCGTCTTGCGTATCTCATTTTAGCTCAAGTATATCTTCTTTTCGAAAAAGCAGAGCCGGTAGAACAGTGATTCTTGCGCAAACATTCGTGAATTCTTCGAGAGTCACGCTACGTAGTTGTTTGCTGCTTTCTTTTGAACTGGTCTCCTAGACTCGCCGCATTTCATGCAGCTTTGCTGGCACAGATCCAAGTATTTCTCTTCGCTCTCTGTAACCAAATCTGCTGCCTTAGCGCATAGTTGGCTTTGCTCGTCGCACCCTGCTTCGCTGCAGAGCGTGGATATCAGCTTGCAGCAATCTTGGGCATCTTTCACGCTGAACGCCACACGGTTTGTGCGCACAAGAAGGCACAATTCTCTAGCCAGAATGCAGGTTCTGACATACTTGAATCGGCTAAGCGCCTGTTCCCGAAGTTGCTGGCGGCTTAGTTCCATTGACATAATATCCACTAATCCCTCTTCGCCAAAACTACCTTGTTAGGCTCTTTTATAGTTTTGGAATCAGCGCTAACGACTTCTGATTCATTTTTGCGGCACAGCCTAAGCGAACCGTCGCTTTAATGCATCCCTCTCTGCTTCGATGACCAGCTCGTAAAAACGGTCGGAAAAAGTGTGCTGTTTTCGCAGGAGGCTCAGCGCGTCTTGAGTGCGAACGCGGCGCCCAGCAAGGGCTACGACCGCTGCTTTACCGTAGGTGCTCGTGAGTTCAGCGGTCTCCAAAGCTTGTTCAAGCCACTTCTGCTCGCTTTTAGCAAGTTTCTCTCCCTTCTTGTCCACTAACGACCGTATCTGCTCTTCCTCGCGGCTGAACACCCCAAGACGAGTTGAGCCGCATTTTGGGCATGTGGGCTTGTCGGGCAAATCATTTATTCGAATCATCTCTGCGTAGTCCCAGTTCTGCGTGCAGACGAATGTGCGCACTTCGTTGAGCAGCCGCGCTTTAGCTGACTCTATGAGAATTGCCTTCATCCGCTCGCTTGGAATCAAGTCGGTTTTCATGCTGACCCTTTCAACGCCAACCCGCGCCACGGGTGAAGCTGTGCCTTTGTTGTCGATTTTTTCAACTTTGATCTTGCCTGCTTGGATGTCGCCGAGAACCTGCAACAAGCGTTGGAGGTCCAGGTCTTTGGTGAAAACTTCCTTCAACGCTTCTTCATAGATGGCTGAGCCTTCAAAGCTCTTCATTAAGCTTCGCAGGCTTACAGTGCTGAAATCCGCCCACTTCTTAAGCGCTCCGAAACGTCTGGCAACATGAATCATCCGGCGCTTGAACAATCCAGTCTTAACCGTGGCATTGGTCAACATCTCCTGAACGCCGAGTTGGGGCATTTCTTTCAAAATATTGAAGACTGTGATCAACCTGTCTGAGTTAGCTGTGCCCATGGTTTGAATGAATATGCGATAGGGATCGTGTTGAACCGCTATTGAAGCGCCCGTCTGCTCTGACAAGAAGTTCCCAAGCAGCTGAGCCAAAGCTCGATTTGTAAGGGAGCCGAAATTAGCGTGAATTATGACAAACTCTTCCCAATCTTCCACGACAACCCTTTTGTCTGTTGGCATGAGAAGCCGGCGTTCAAAGTGTTCAACCGTCTCAAAAACTGCTCTCTCAACCGTGTCAGCTTCCGCTGGATACTTTTTGGCTATTTGCTCTGCGACTTCTTTGGGTTTAGCGCCCTTCTTGAGTTTGTTCTCCACGAAGCCTCTTACAGCTCCGACCTCTTGCGCTACTTCAAACGGCACAGGAATTTCTTCTCCAATCCAGCTCGGTATAGCTCCTGTCGGATCGTCGACTGATTTGACGAAGAGTTTGTCGCCGAAGACCTGGGTGATTTTCCACGGGCTGCCTCTAATGATGAATTTGATGCCTGGCTTCCCGTACTCTGCCATGAAGGCTTCGTCCAGCACGCCGATAGCTGCGTCTGAAGATTCATCCACCACTAGATACTGCTTTTCTTCTGGAATCATGGACAAATTCTCAAAGTAGTATTCGTACAATGCTTTAGTTCGACGCGGCTTGATAGCCAACTGATCTTCGAACGAAACCCATGCTAAGCGTGGGAACCGCGTATGCATGTAGGTTAACACTTTCTTTATGTCATCTGTGGTTAGGTTCTCGTAGGGGTAAGCGTTCTTGAACATGTCGTAAATTTCGTAGAAGTACCAGCGTTTCTTTTTCATAAGCAAGCCAATGATCTGATGGGCTAACACGTCGTAGGGCTTCTGTGGAATGTCCACTGGCTCAAGTTGCTCGTTGTAAGCCATGCGAGCGATGACCATTGCTTCCAAAGTGTCGTCGGAATCCATGGTGATTATGATTCCGTTGGCTATTCGACCTATGCGGTGTCCACTTCTGCCTACACGTTGAATAAGCCTAGTCACTTGTCTAGGACTCATGTACTGAATGACCAGGTCAATGCGTCCTATATCGATGCCCAGTTCCAGCGAACTTGTTGCGACTAGTCCTTTCAAGGCGCCTTCTTTCAGACCCTTTTCTGCTGCTATGCGCGACGGTTTGGCTAAAGAGCCATGATGAATCGAAACTGGAAAGTTAACATCCCAGACTTTGAAACGGCTGGCTAGGACTTCAGAAATCGCTCTTGTGTTTGTGAATAAGAGCACAGACTTCTGTTTCTCGATATACTGACGAATAATGCGCAGTCGCGCTGCAACTTCTGGATGAGTGAACAAGGTTGAGGCTAATTCCGAGTCGTCAGGTGCGGGCTGGGGAAACAGGATTTTCAGTTTCATCTGGCGTGCAACTGGCACCTTCACGATTTCTACTTTGCCTACAGTGCCAACTAGGAATTGTCCAACTTTTTCTGGGCTGCCGATTGTGGCTGATAGACCGATGAGCTGGAAGTTTTTTCCAGTCGTCCATCTTAATCTCTCAAGCGCCAATGTGAGTTGGCTGCCTCGTTTGCTGTCAGCCATCTCGTGCACTTCGTCAACTATGACCCATCGCACCTGCTGTAAATGTTGACGCATGACCCAGCCTGGCAGTATAGCCTGTAACGTCTCAGGAGTAGTAATCAAAATGTCAGGTGGACTGCGTGACTGACGTGTTCTTTCCTGTGTCTCTGTGTCTCCATGTCTAACCGCCAGCTTGATGTCGAGGTTGTTGCACCACCATTGCAGACGCTCCATCATGTCACGATTCAAGGCACGTAAAGGCGTGATGTAGAGGACCTTGATGCCTGGCGGACGCTCAGCTGTGGTGAGCAGCATATTGAGAACGGGTAGAAAAGCTGCCTCGGTCTTTCCAGTAGCTGTGGGCGAAATCAAAAGCACGTTCTTGCCTTCCAGAATCAGCGATATGGTTTTCTCCTGCGGCTCTGTCGGCGCGGAAAACCCTCTCTGCTCAATCAAGCGTCGAATCGGTTTGACAAGGAGGTCGAATGCTGTGGGTTTGCGAGCTTCAATCGTTTCCATATGCTCTTCTTGTGTTCCTTTAACCAAGCGCATTGATACAAGAGTAGCCTTTACTAAAAGGGTTTTGGAGCCTAGCGAGGAGCGGTAGGTTTATTTTTGATTCTGCAATTCTTAACATGATTTTGCGGTGAAAGCACATGGAGGTGGTAATTGCCGTATTCGTTGTCTTGGTTTCGTTAGTTGTCTTAGATCAGGCAAGCCACCTGACAATAACAAACGCTATTAAGGTTTCAGAGGTCACTCAGCTCTCAAAGACCTCAGTTGGCTTCAGTCTCCTCGCATTCTCAACATCGCTGCCCGAATTGAGTGTTGCCTTCATTGCAGCTTTATCTGGTGATGCTCCCGTTTCGGTTGGAAACGTGTTGGGCTCCAACATCGTGAACATCACACTCATAATCGGCTTGGCAGTGCTACTCCTTTCTCTGAGGCGTCCCCGCAAGGTTAACATCATCTCTTCGTTTGCACGCGAGGAACTAAGCAGCCTCTACTTCGGTCTTTTTGTGTCCTCAGTGATTCCGCTCTCACTCGTATACATTGCAGATGCCAGCTGGTTTGTAGGCCTTGTCTTGATCTTAATCTTCATTTACTATACATACCAGCTTTCCAAAATACGGCTACCGCTAGAAGGCGGAACAGCAGTTTCCGACGAAGAAAAAAAGAAGCTCAAAAAATACGTCTCACTAGTGTTGCTCGGCGTTGCAGGCGTCGTTCTAAGCGCTTATTTTCTCGTCGAATCCGCCGTTGCCATAGCAGGGTTCATGGGAATACCCGAATCGCTAATAGGCGCCACGGTAATCGCTTTCGGAACAAGCCTTCCTGAACTTTCATTAGATTTGAGGGCATTTCTCAAAGGTCATCCATCGCTGGCTTTCGGCGACATTGTTGGCAGCAGTTTTGTAAACATGACGTTGATTCTCGGAATCACACTATTCATTCCCATGCTGCTTGGTTCACCATTTTCCATGAACATGGGTGTCTTCCAAAACCTTGTCATCTTCTCGCTCATTTCCAACTTGTTCCTCTGGTACTTCTTGTCCATGGGTAGATTAACGTGGAGAGAAGGCGCCATTTTCCTGTTCATCTACCTGCTCTTCTTAGCAACAACATTCGGCGCCATTCAATTGCAGCCACCCCCAACCTAAAGCAAGCAGACCACAAAAAACGGTAGAAGAAGACTAAAGGGAATCATCGCCTCCTTCTCTTGAAATTTCGTTTCCCGCAGAGTCCATCAACATACAAGCGTCACGCTAACCAACATGAAACTCCACGCTAAACAACATAGAACACCACGCTAAAACACCGAAAACAGACCCACAAACACCATACAGAAACAAAAACAGCCCCACAGAACCAAACAGAAAAACCCAGCTTCACCACAAAAAAATTTTTTCTGCACTCATACTAACCCTACTAGGCTCCTTCTACACGACCTCCACACACTAAGCAAAGTTTAAATAAAATACTCTTGTCATGGTAGATAGCCCAATCATAAAACGGACAAAAACCCATGTCAACCAAAGAATTCCAACACATCGTCCGAATCGCAGGCACAGACCTAGACGGCACCCTAAAACTCAACTACGCCATAGCCAACATAAACGGAATAGGCATCCCCCTAGCCAACGCCATAATCAGAAAAACCAACATAAACCCAGACACACGAGTAGGCTTCCTCACCGAAATCGACATCGAAAGACTCGAAGACGCCATAACCAACCCAGCAAGACACGGCATACCACCATGGATGCTCAACCGAACAAAAGACATGCAAACAGGAAAAGACCTCCACCTCATAGGCGCAGACCTCACACTCAAAATCAAAACCGACATAGAAGAAATGAAAGACCTCAAATCATGGCGAGGCTACCGCCACGCCTACGGCCTACGCGTCAGAGGCCAACACACCAAAACAACAGGCAGATCAGGCAAAGCCATGGGCGTCAAAAAGAAAGAACTCATAAGAAGAGAGGTCAAAGAATAAAATGGGCGACCCACGAAAGCAACGCCGAAAATACGAAACCCCCCGCTTCCCATGGCGAACCGACATTCTACAATCCGAACTACGATTAATCGGCCAGTATGGACTGCGAAACAAACGCGAACTATGGCGCCACAAAACCACGCTTTCAAGGTTCCGTGAAATCGCCCGATCACTATCAGGCATGCCCACCGAACAACGCCAACGAATGGAAAAACAAGTTCTAAACAGACTAACACGACTCGGCATACTTCCCGAAACCGCAACGCTCGACGACGCACTAGACCTTTCCTTAGAAGACATCCTTGAAAGACGACTACAAACCATGGTCCTCAACAAAGGCTTAGCCAAATCAATCTATCAAGCTCGGCAACTCATCACCCATGGACACGTTGCCATCGACGGAAAACGCATCCCATCACCAAGCTACCTCGTTCTAAAAGACGACGAAGCAAAACTAACCTACGCCCCAACAAGCAACCTATCAAAACCAAATCATCCAATACGGGTTGCAGCCAGCACTGAAGATCAGACGAAAACTGAGGCTCGAACTGGCCCGCGAAGAAGAGAAGGCATGGAGGAAAAGGCTTGAGCAAAAAAGCCGACAAATGGGCAATAGTGCACGTTTACAGTTCTTACAACAACACTCACGTACACATCACTGATTTGTCGGGTGCTGAAACCATCGCCCGAACCAGCGGAGGCATGTTTGTCAAACAGGACAGACTTGAATCCTCAGCATACGCCGCGATGAGATGCGCATCTCACGCAGCCACCGTAGCCAAGGACAAAGGAATAACTGCCATACACATAAAAGTCCGTGCGCCCGGCGGCTCAGGACCGAGAACCCCTGGACCTGGAGCACAAGCTGCAATACGAGCGTTGGCGAGAGCTGGATTCCGAATAGGACGCATCGAAGAAGCCACACCCATCCCACACGATGGAACCAGAAGAAAAGGCGGCCGCCGCGGACGCAGAGTATAACAGGAGAAACTATGCATTTTGGAAATCAAAATTGTTGACAAGAATGATTTTTTTGCTCGCCTAATTATAGAAGGCGTTGACTCTGGGTTCATGAATTCGCTACGCAGAATAATAGTTGCTGAAGTTCCAGCTATGGCAATCGACGAAGTTGTGGTCATCGAAAACTCGTCGATGCTTCACGACGAGATTCTGGTTCACAGACTAGGTTTTGTACCTTTGAAAACTGATCTTGACTCCTACAATCTGCCTGAGGAATGTTCATGCAAAAGCGAGCTCGGCTGCAACCTCTGCAGAGTATCTTTAACGCTAAACGTCGAAGCAAAGGACGGCCTGAGCATCGTTTATTCCGGCGACTTGGTGTCTGAAAACCCTAATATAAGACCGGTAAGCGACAGAATACCCATCGTGAAGTTGGCGTCAGACCAACACCTGAAACTTGAAAGCTATGCCAGACTTGGAAAAGGCGAGAAACACGCCAAGTGGCAGCCAGTTTCAATGTGCGCCTACAAGAATTTTCCCAAAGTCAAGATAAATGAAAGAGAATGCGATTCATGCGGCAAGTGCGTGGATGTCTGCCCAAAACGTGTCTTATCTGTCTCAGAGGGCGGAAAAAAACTGGAGCTTCGCAATGTGATTGACTGCACTGTTTGCCGCGACTGCATTGATGTGTGTCCTAAGAGCCCCCTTGCAATTGAAGTTTCTTGGAACAAAGATGTCTTCGTAATGGACATAGAGTCCACGGGCGCACTTCCCATTGACCGAATACTACTTGAAGCTATCAAAATTCTCGACCGCAAATTCGAGTCCTTTCTAGAACAGCTCGCGGTGAAGAAGGATGAGACAAGTCAAATCGCAGAATCCTGAATTGCTCAAGCTCATCCGCACTTTGAGGAAGAAAGCCAGAGAGAACAATGCTCCCATATGGCGAGATGTAGCAGATGGCCTCTCGGCTTCAAAGCGCAGACGCGTGGCTGTAAACCTCAGCCGCTTGAACAGATACACCAAGGAGAAGGAAATGGTGGTGGTTCCTGGCAAGGTTCTAGCCGCTGGCAAGTTGGATCATCCGTTGATCGTTGCTGCTTTCGCATTCTCGGGTGAAGCTCACGCTAAGATTACGCAGGCTAAGGGCAAGTGTCTACCGATCATGAAGCTGCTCGAAGACAACCCCAAAGGCACTAACATACGGATAATGGGATGAGGCGTCATGGCGACAGAAGGAGAAACAAAAGGCACAGTGATAGACGCATCTGGCTTGATACTGGGACGAATGGCAAGCATAGTGGCAAAGCGTCTACTCTCAGGCGAACCCATCACCATCGTAAATGCTGAAAAAACAACTCTGTCGGGCAGAAGACTAAGCCGCGTGAAAGAGGCTCAAGCCTTTCTGGACATCGGTCATCCAGGGAAAGGGCCTTTCCACCCTAGGAGGCCAGATCAAATTGTTCGCAAAACCATCCGAGGTATGCTTCCTCATCGTCAGCCTAAAGGGATAAACGCTTTGAGGCAGCTCAAGGTTTTCCTAGGCGTGCCGCCTGAGCTGAGGACTACGCCTTTGCAAACCATTCCAGCAGCTCACATGAGCAAGCTCAAATGTCCCTACGTTACAATTGAAGAATTCGCCAAGCAGATTGGATACAAACCTGAGGGTGAATGAAACGTCAAGCGCAACCAAAATCGTGTTGACCAGCGGCAAACGCAAAACAGCGGTTGCAAGAGCTAAAGTGAGGGCCGGCAAAGGCAGAGTTCGAGTTAACAATGTTCCAGTGGAAATTCTTGAACCACGAATCGCTCGGGACAAAATTCTTGAACCCCTGCGTCTTGCGGGTGACAATGTTTGGAAGCAGCTGGACATTGACATATCGGTGTCTGGGGGCGGCTTCATGGGGCAAGCCGATGCTGCGCACACCGCTGTTGCAAGGGCACTCTTACGTTGGACAAAAAGCTCGCATCTGCAGACTTTGTTCTCCGAATACGACCGTACCTTGACTGCAGGTGATCCTCGTCGACGCGAGCCCAAGAAGGCTGGCGGTCCTGGTGCGCGAGCCAAAGATCAGAAGAGCTATCGTTAAGCTGCCGTTTCGTTTTCTCACAGGGTCTGTTTCTTTTGAGTCTGATGGGTGATCGAAGCTGGCTGTTTCATCTGCGCTTGCTATGATATGGATTTTAGCTGAGTATTAGAAGTTAATAAATCTATTATTAAACGCCGGCACTAGCAAGAAACCGCGGAATGAGACAAATGGAACGTCTCTGCGTTTCTAACCTAGCATACTCCTTAACGCTAGCAACTGCCCATAGAGTTGGGCGGCTTTTTTCAGCTCTGGTTGCGGCACTAGGAGGTTTCATGGTCGTTAGAGCTGGTCTCAAAGCCCACTCGGAGGAATTTTAGCGTGCAGAAAACGACAAAAAAGATTGAACTCGACGCTGCAGCGGAACGCTGTGATGAAGACAAGTCGCAGAATCACGGAGGACAAGGAATGCTGACTCATTCCATGAGTGGTGAACTTAGATTCCATGGAGCGCGAGGAGTATTGATGAACCCTCTGGCTATGTGCGACAAGCTGGACAAGATATTTGGAACCGGTGCTGAAGCCATCGTTCACCACATGTGGTTTGAATCAGGGAGAGATGCATTTGACACGATGATAAGGAGCAACCAAGACAAGAACCATGGAGAGTTGTTGAAGATGCTGGTAGATCTACAGCCGTGCACAGGTTGGGGCTTCGTCTCGCTTACAATCCTTCGTGCAGATCCGCCTATGGTGGATATTGTGGTTAAGAATCCGCCTGTCAAAGCTATGAGGGGCTCACAAAGACAAATCATTGGTTCGTACTGGGCTGGGGTTCTCTCGAGATATTATAACCGTCAATTAGTGAGCAAGAACACTAGCTATGATGTTGAAAAAGACGAGTTTTCATGTAAGGTTACAGTTTGATATCAAACGTGAAGACAAATGGGCGTGAATACAAGTCAATCGAGCTGAGGAGAAAAGCGCATGACGAAGGGTTCAAGCGCGGAACGATCCGAGGTCTATAGGGACCGCCGTGCGCAACTGATTCTAGGCAAGCTCCTTAGCGGTGAGATTGACAAACTGGAACCGGTGTTTGATCCGAAGCACGGTTACACATATCCTTCGGTTGACGCTGTGTTAGGCGATCCGGCTGCTGCTGAGGAATTCTTGTCTCATTTGTATGAGATCGGCGTTTTGAAGAGAGAGGTATTCGACAAGGTAATTAGTTGTTCCAAATGCGGTTCCAGCAGTGTTTCTGTCAGGTATTGTTGCCCATACTGTAAATCTTTCAATGTAAAAAAGAGCTCCCTGGTCGAGCACATTCAATGTGGCTATATTGACGTGGAGGACCGCTTCAAGCAGAAAGACAGGCTGGTCTGCCCGCGTTGCCACAATGAGTTAAACAAGCCAGACGTCAACTACAGAAAAGCTGGGGTTTGGTGCGCGTGCAATGATTGCGGAAAGAATTTTGACATTCCTGTTACATCACATTTCTGTCGTGAATGCAAGAATGTCTTTGTTTTTGAAGACGCCATTTATCGAGATGTGTATTCCTACACGTTGAATCAAGACGTCATCAAAGAGGCCGGCGTAGGTTACATCATGTTAGCACCTTTGCGCGAGTTCTTCCAGAGTCTTGGATTCAACGTGGAAAGTCCTGGTTTCTTGAAGGGTAAATCAGGCGCCAGTCACATGTTTGACGTTGCTGCTTGGAAAGAAGGCGCGACGCGCCAAGTTATTGTGATTGATCTAGCTACGTCAGGGGAAGATGCTGTTTCTGAACAAGCTGTTATCGCCATGTTCGCCAAGGTTTATGATGTGTCTCCTGACAGAGCCACGCTTATAGCTGTTCCGAGAATGAGTGATAATGGAAGGAAACTGGCTGCTCTCTACAAAATCGAGTTGATTGAAGGAAAGAACCAGAAAGAGGCATTGAACACCCTAGAGAAAGCTATGGGGTTGGTTCAAATAACGTCTGAGCCGAATTTGTCTCAGCCGCCATTATAGACTGCAATGTTGCCTCGCTCAGTGACAGCTTTCGTTGTGTATTGCCCAGCGGGCAACGATATATCAAGACGACTGTATGAGAAAGTCTCACCGGAATTGAGAAACACGTTTGTTTCATATCGCTTGTGTACTGTGGCATTGTTAATCCAAATGGACACTAGGTGCGCCGTGCGTGAGCCGTTGTTCTCGAAAGTAAAGATCGTACCATTGATCACTGCTCTAACTGCTAAGTAGTCTACGTCGATGTTGGTGCGCGTTGAGTCTGGTCCTTGGTCGCAAATCTTGACGAGGATTCTGCCGTCGTCCCGAACGTAGCTAAGCCATTGGTTGGTGAGATTAACTGCATAATAGTTCCAGCCTGAACTGGGCAAGTGGCCTACTGTTGAATTGAACCCGCTGTCACTGTATGCTGCAGTTGCCCAGTTGTAAGCTTTTAGGTACCATCTTTCACCTACGTCATCAACCGCGTATCTCAGCTGAATTTCAATGCTTTTGACTATCGTTAAGGGATAGCTTGAGATCTCTATTGAGAACGTTCCGTTGAGGTCGAGCACACGTGGTGGAGCCGATTCTCTAAATCTCTCGTAACTCCCATCAACGGCTTGAGTATCTAAATACGAGCCGCTTATCCGGCTGCCCTGGCTTACTTGATACTCGCTTTGAGCTTTGAACCATGAGGAACGAGTTACTTGAGAGACGCTGGTGAAGGCAAAATCTTCTTGCGTCCTGTCCCAGTCCAGTTGGTTCATCTGGTAACTCCATAGGACCACGTTGGCGATGATCACAACAAGAATCACGAGGCTCAGCACCACCACTATGATGTTGCTTAATCCCTTTCGGTTTTGCCTGAAGTTACGCAGGCGCCTTGTGATAGTCTGCAACTTGAGTTCCTCTGCTTGACACTATTTTTATGTAGTAGACCGCGTTTGGCGGCCAAGTATAGGTTAGGTTTGTCCAGCCGTGCTCAAGCGGTTCCAACTGAAGTGACGTAAACGATTGGGCGATGTAGTCTACGAATACTCCTGCAATATCTACGCGTGTTCTACCAGTGTTCCGCAAATAGATCGAGATTCCGCCAGATCTGAACCAAACGTCTTCAACAATGTAGCGTTCACCCATGGTTTCGCGCAAATTGCCTGTAATCACGTGTGTTGCAGTTATCGAGATAGACATCCCTGCAACCGCGATGATCAAAAGTAGAACGTTGCTCAGTACTGGTGTAATCGCCTTTGTGTTCCGCCATAGTCTGAGCGTGATTCTTGCCTCCTCAAATCAAGAGCTTAAGCGCGACGTACCCCGCTACAAGCAAGATCACACTGTGTTTGAAACCTGCGCTGACTGTTCCTTCACCCATTTTGCCTGCGACTAGTCCACCGAACAAGGCTTGAACAGTGCTCATGTGAAAGAATAGTTGCCTCGCTTCATCGGTGGACATGAGCGCAGCATTCAATGTAGGCAACTCGCTCATCTGAATAAAAAACGTCGTGAATAGCATTATCACAGTGAAAAGGAAAACGAAGAAGGCTACATATACAATCGCGACGTACGGGCGAGTTTGAGCTTGGCGTTCTTTCTCAGCCAATAACGTAGACTGAACAAATTTGCTCATGGGTTCAAACACTTTCTCGACTTGACCACCTGAACGGCTGGCTTCTATCACCAATGGAACGCTATGTCTGGTCAGAGAAGTGCTGGCTCTTTCGCCAAATGATTGAAGTGTCTCTTCGAAAGATTTGCCCCAGGACATGTGCGCTACCATGCGTCTTAATTCACTTGTCAACGGACCGTAACGCCGTTTGCTAGCTTCTTCAACTGCCTGTGTTAGGGTCATGCCTGTTTTCTCTGATTGGACGATAGCTCGGTACAAGTCTGGCAGATGCTCGTCAATAGAACGCCGCCAACGATAGTCCACATAATCTAGTACAGCTGAGGGAAACAAGGCGATAACAATTGCCAGGACCACGTATTCATCAAAAATCGGTAAGCCCCACAGCTTAGTGACCGCGGTAACAAGCACAGCGACTGCTAAAACTAGAGAAACGACCCATGCGATCTGTTTTTCTCGCTTCTCAACCTTGGGCATTGCCTCGACTCACCGCTTAGGCGAAACCATGTCAAGCATGACTAAGAAGACAATTGACCCCACTGGAATGCCCAAGTAAGTCAACAGATACAGCAGCAGTCTAGGATTCATCAAACCTGGCATTGCACCGCCAAGCATAGCCATGACCGAGAGCATAACAACCATGATCAAAGGACCCGCAACCAACAAAACTACGTAGAACTCTGCGAGAACGCCCAGGGTGTCTCCCAAGCGGCGAAGCCCGATTTTCTTCAACCTCATGTACTGAACAGAACGCTCGGAAAGATACTTGCCTAGCTCGCCGCCCGAATGCATTGTGGCTATAAAGCCTTCAAGTAGCTCTTTGAATTTTTCAGACGGTGCCCGCTTAGAAGCAGAATCTAGAGCTGAGATTATGTCCACTCCGAACAATTCAACATCTCTAACGACGTTTTTTGCTTCCTGACAGATCGCTAGTGAAGCATCAATCTTCGCCAATGAATGAAACATCTGAGCTGGAGGCACCCCTGCACCTGCAAGAATAGAAAGATAACCTGTAGTGAAAGGCAAGCCATCGTCAAGATTGCGTCTTGCACTATCAGCCGTAATAATTGGGTAAAGGTAAAAGCCTATGATTGAAAATGCTCCCGCAAACAGCGCTGCGCCGGTCGTGTAGAGAAGCGTCAACGTTGGCGATAACCGGAAAATCAGAAGCGAAACAAGGGGCACAATGACACAAACGGACACTGATGCCAGCAAAGCTGTGAGGATGGCGAGGCTGATGTAGCCTTTGAAGCTCACCTTCAACCCTGACTTTCTTAGGTTCGCATCAACATCCTTGAAAAGAGGCAGTAGCCTAACGGTTCTCTGACCTAGTAGACGATAGGCAAGAACTTGCGGCTTTGTTGAACCACCGGAATCAGAGTCAGTCTTTTGGGGCATGGCGTTTGAACGGTTACTCAGTGGAGCTAAGAGTGCGCGTGTAGTTGTCTGCAGCTTTTCAGAGATTTTTCGCAGCGTGTCTCTGATTTCGCTAAGTTTCAACTAAACACCTACTTTGGCTTTGTGGTAGATACGTGTTGGGTCGGCGTAGTACTCTCGGATCACGTTGGCCACGTCGTTGTATCTTCGAATCTTGTTCTTGACCATCCACTCAAGAACGGTTTTCCTCATCTGCAAATCATTTTGGACGTCCTGTGCAGAAACGCTCAGTTTTCTCATGATTCTTTCTAGAACGTAGCTTCGCCCCAGGTATGAGAACGAGTCAGTGCCAACATCCCAACGATATACGTCGTTTGTAAGCAATTCTTTGGTTCTCGGATCTAATCCAACCATTTCGGTTACGGAGAATGCTCTGCGTGCGGGTTTGCCTGCGATTTCGGTTCTGCCCTGTACTAGTATTATGTCTATCATGGGCAGTAATGATCGGGGGATGTTCATGGGTTCGGCTTCTAGTCGTCGAAGCGCTGACTCCACGGATTCGCCGTGAATTGTGCACATACCCAAGTGTCCAGTGGCCATGGCTTGGAAAAGGGTGTAGGCTTCTTCGCCTCTTACCTCGCCTACGATGATGTAGTCTGGTCGTTGCCGTACTGCTGCCTTAAGTAAGTCAAACAGGGTGATGCCTGTGTGGGCTTTTTCGCTGCCGATTCTGACTACTGAGGGGATCCAGTTTTCATGCGGCAGGTTGAGTTCAGCTGTGTCTTCGACGCTGACGATTTTGAATTCTGGTTTGATGAACATGGATAAGCAGTTGAGTAGAGTGGTTTTTCCGGAGGCGACACCTCCAGCCACTAGCACTGAAGCTCTGTTTTCAATGGCAAACCAGAAGTAGGCTGCCAGTTCGGTAGATAGTGATTTGAATGTGAGGAGGTCTGAGATGGTTAATGGGTCGACTCGAAATCGGCGTATTGTGAAAGTTGAGCCTCTGCGGGTGATTTCGCTTCCGTAGGTTAGTTGGATTCGGCTGCCGTCTGGGAGAGAAGCGTCAAGCAACGGAGACGCTATGGAAATCTGCTTGCCCGCGAGAAATGCTAAACGAACTATGAAAGAGTTTAACTCATCGGCGCTTTTGTACACGATGTTTGTTGGTAGGGATTCATACTCTCGGTGCCATACATAGATTGGAATTTCCACGCCGTCGCATGAAATGTCTTCGATCATGTGGTCTCGCATGAAAGGGTCGATCTTGCCGTAGCCGATGTAGTCGCGGATTATGAAATACATGAGTTTGTCAACGGCTTCAGCAGGAATCTTAAGCTTGTAATCTTTGATCACTTGGTCGACTTTGTGTTTGAGGTAGTCTTTGGCTTTTTCCTTGGTTTCTAAGTCTTTGATGCTGATGTCCAGTTCTTCCATCAGTAGCGCTTTGATTTCATCTAGGTATTTTTGTTCCTCTTGCAGGAGGGTCGGTTCGATGACTTCGTAACGTGTTTTGTGGGTTAACGGATCGCGAACCACAGCTGCGTAAACATTGGGTTCGGTGATAGAGTACACTTCTCGGAAGACCGCTGCCTTCTTCTGAACAACGCTGTCCGCTTGTGACATTACTGCTTAACGCTCTCTAACTGTTGTGTATGCGAGGGTATGTATGGTATCGCAAGAAATAATGTTTTCGAGACGCCTAATAAACTATATGAAGCATGGCTCATTCACCGCAATTCTCAAGGATGCTTGAACTCTTATTCGCGCCTAACGTCGGTAGACAGCGTTTGATGCGGCTTGGGATGCACAACTAGAATGACCCTTTGACTTTGCGTCGTCTATGGCAAATGCTGCGAAAACTTCCATGGTCTCGTTCCTTTAACCATTGAATGATGGTATTTTGAATGTAATCAGATAGATTCTGCCTTTAAATTACCATAAAAACATGATTTGAACGTGTTTCGTCCATGATTGTTTACCATGTTTTCCATGAATCTGTCTATCAACATGGTCCATGGATTCAATGTTGCCATGTTCTCATTCATTGAAAAATCTCACTTGCCATCATCGTTGTGTATGTTGAGTGTTTACATATATATGACGATCTTTTCTGTTGCTTTCAACATACCATAAGTTATTTATCCATTGAACATTAAACCACTATAGCCAGTCATGATGGAGGAACCATTATGGCTAAATGCCCAAAATGTGGAACTGAAGTTAGCTCTCCGAAAAAGAAATGGACTATGGCTGGTCGACCTGACAAAAGCGGCAAGAAGATGCAGCTTGAGATCGGGCTTTTCGATTGTCCCAAGTGCCATAAACCGTTCCGTGTTGTCTTGAACAAACGCAAGATTTAGACCTTTGACATCAAGGTTTCCTAAAGACTAACATGCCAACAAACCGTCCTTGGACCAACAAAAGCTAGCAGGGAAATCCAGCCCATTTCCCCATTTATTTTTGTTATTACCCGTTGATTGTAGTTTGTATTATTTTCCTTAACTTTAATGGAGCGCCAACGACACGAAAAGGCGCAGCAGTAAACTTTTTAATATGATGGTGTATTTGTTCTGCAAACAATGCACATTGCCACCAGCAGTCAAATAAAGGGCTAGATAGTTGGCGAAAGATTGAGTTCATTAAGGTCCAAATTGTCAGGCATCATGAAGAATAGCTACGTGAAAACAATAGTTCTTGTGGCCATCATAATCGGCGGTGTAATGGCTTTCTGGTTTGGTTTGAGAGTTGGACTTGGAACGGAGTATCCGCTCTTGACGGTTGCCTCTGGAAGCATGATTCCAACGCTTAATGTGGGCGATCTCATACTGGTTCAAGGAGTGTTGAATTATACGGAGATGAGGTCGGCTCCTAAGCCTGACGGTGAGATAATTGTGTTTAGAAGCCCTCGTATTGAAGGGGAGTTGATCGTACATCGGGCGGTTGACAAGGAATTTCACGACGGCTTATGGTACTTTGCAACTCAAGGCGATGCGAATTATGGTCAAGACCTTTGGTCTGGCTCAGATACGTGGCAGAATATGATTTCTGAAAACCGCATCGTCGGAAAGGTTGCTGGAAAGGCTCCGTGGCTTGGCTATGTGCCATTGTATATTCGAACTCGTGAAGGCATCATCGTCATAATTGTCCTGTTTCTCCTAGTGATTCTCGCAGAGTACATACCAGCGCTGTTTAAGAAACGTCCAGAACAACGTTAGTGTTTTATGCTTGTTTCTGGCTTAACGAAACAGCAGGGTCAATTAACATGATGGAAGAAGTGAAGCCGAATCCTAAGGATGTGGCTCTTCAGCAATTAGCTATTGCAGCTGAGCATTTGAACCTTGACTCTGGCATTCATGAAGTTCTGAAGTATCCGAAAAGAGCCTTGATCGTTTCTCTTCCCGTAAAAATGGACAACGGAACGGTGAAGGTGTTTCTAGGCTGTCGTGTGCAGCATAATGATGCTCGGGGACCGTTTAAGGGTGGGATAAGGTTTCATCCAGACGTAACCCTAGATGAGATTACAGCCTTGGCTATGTGGATGACTTGGAAATGCGCTGTTGTAGACATTCCCTATGGCGGAGCTAAGGGCGGTGTGTGCTGTAATCCGAAGGAGATGTCGAGAAATGAATTGGAGCGTTTGACTCGTCGATATACCACCATGATTCTGGATTACATTGGTCCTTATCGTGATGTGCCTGCGCCTGACGTTTACACTGATGAGCAGACTATGGCTTGGATGATGGACACGTACAGTTTGTTCAAAGGCTACAGCGTGCCAGAGTCTGTCACAGGCAAGCCTACAATTCTAGGCGGTTTCAAGCTGCGGGAGGAATCGACTTCGAGGGGAGTGGCTTTCTGCATTAGAGAAGCCTTAAAGCATCGGAAAATGAAGGCAAGCGGCTGCACAGTTGCGGTTCAAGGCTTTGGCAGTGTCGGTTGGAACCTTGCGCGAATATTGCACGATGATGGATATCGAGTTATAGCCCTGAGTGATTCTAAAGGCGGGATCTATAATTCTAAGGGGTTGGATCCAGTTAAGGTTCTTGCATACAAGAATCGAACTGGCTCGGTTATGGGCTATAAGGATGCCAAGCAGGTGACCAATGAGGAACTGCTTGAATTGCCCTGCGACATTCTTGCGCCGGCAGCTTTGGAAAACCAAGTCACTAAGAAGAATGCAGGCAAGATAAAGGCTAAGATTGTGGCTGAAGCTGCGAATGGACCAACTACACCAGAAGCAGACAGAATCCTCAACCAGAAAGGCGTTTTCATTATACCTGACATTTTGGCGAATTCAGGCGGGGTCACGGCAAGTTACTTCGAATGGGAGCAGAATTTGACTCGTGAACATTGGAGCGAGAAGGAAGCCAATGCGAGGCTTGAACGAATGATGGTTAAGGCTTTCGACGATGTTCGTGAGATTTCAAGGAAGCAGAAGGTTGACATGCGCGTTGCCGCGTTGATATTGGGTGTGGGCAGAGTGGCTGAAGCCATCAAGACGCTTGGCTTGTGGCCATCTTAGAGTGTGATGTTGATAACAAACTAGGTCCAGTACTATCATCAGCTTGCATGGTTATACTGTGAGAAGGATAATCTCAAAAGAAGAAGGAGACGATCGCTTAGCGCCTTCTTCTACTATGTTGTTCGGCTGTGGAAGTGAAGATTTGTGTGCTTGTTAGTGTTGACTGGCCCTTAGTAACACTAATATGTTTGATGTTGGGTTTTGGCTTCAAGAAAAGTGATTTCAGAGGCAGAGGGCGCTCTGTCTCTGGCTTTTTTCTAATATGATTATCGGTTTTTCTCTGGGATATGTTCATCACTCTTATATTTCTTGAATTCTTAACCTAAATTATCGGTGAAGGAGAAAGGTTCGGCGCAATGAAGCATGTCAAGATTACCGCATTTGATTTGCCTGATGCTTGGTACCAGGTTTTGAGAAGAGTCTGGGAGGAGGGCGAGGATTTCAATGTGCGGTATGGTTCAGAGGTCACTGAAACGAAGAAGTTGGATGTGACTTTGGAGGTTTTGCATCCTGAGAACAGGCCTTTGGTGCATGAGAAGGCTTCGTGTGACATGCGGTATGTGATGAATTATTTTATGGAGTACTTGTGGTTCGGCGAGAAGAAACCGGATGAAACCTACACGTATTCGAGTCGGCTTCGCAAGCCTGTGGACCAGATTGAAGCTGCAATAAAACGGTATGTGGAGGAGTTGTTCGATCGGCAAGTGACCATGGTTGTGCGGATTCCTGAAGACATCCAAAAGGAACACAGAGGCAAACGGCATGAGCCGCCGTGCTTGACTATTCTTGACACTGAAGTTGCTCGAGACCTAGCCGACAAGAGGCTGAAGCTTACTCTCACGGGGTACTGGCGGTCATGGGACGCTTACGCAGCGTTACCAGCGAATCTTGCAGGACTGCAACTTTTCAGTGAAGCCTTCGTGAAGGAAGTGAACGCCAGTGGTAGAGCTCGGCATGGGGATAAGTGGGAAGAAATCTACGCGGGAAAGATGATAATGCATTCTAAAAATTGTCATATTTATCAGCGGCAGCTTTCTATGGTTGAGGAACTGCTGAGCGCTAAGAGGCCGACTGTTGGAGAAAAGATTCAGGTTTCAAAGAAAACTCCATGACCGAGCCTTGTTTAGGCTGAGACACAGCGAGTCGTAGTGGAATCACTTATCAACATATTATGCGCCTTGAACTGATTGGGCGAGTACAGAATGGCAAAAGGGTCAACTTGGGAAGGAGCTTACAGAAGCGTTGAATCATTATGGGGATTGAAACCTGATCGCACTCTGGTAGAATACGCAAAGATTGTTCCCAAAGGCATTGTTCTGGATCTCGGCATTGGAGAAGGAAGAAACGCTCTCTTCTTCGCAGAAATGGGCTACGACGTCGAAGGAGTCGACATATCTCAAACTGCAATTGAAAGATGCATTGAAAGAGCAAAGATGCAGAACCTTAACGTCAAAGCTGAAGTCGGAGATCTGAAAGAAGCAGAAATCCCTCCAAGGAGATTTTCCCTGATTATTTCGGCTTGGGTTTTAACCTTCTTCAGAAAGTCAGAAGTGCAAGAAATAGTTGAGAGAATAAAGGAAGGCTTGATGAAAGACGGTTTTGTCTACATAGGAGTGTTTTCGCTAAGCGATCCGAGTTACGAGAGAGCTAAGCAAAGCCTCCAAGAAGTTGAAGAGAACACGTTCTTCTCTTCGAGAAGAAACTCGCATATTCATTATTTTACAAGAGAGGAGATTAATTCTCTCTTCGCTGGCTTCAAATCAGTCTATTGTGTCGAAGGTACAGGATTAGACATTGATCATGATGAGCCTCATTATCATGGTTTCATTGAGTATTTGGGGCAGAAGCCGTCTGAAAAAAGCTAGCTAGCGAGCAACACGGGCTTCTTCTTATCCGAGCAAACCTATTCGCAAGAGTATTTGTTTTACAGCTGGCATCGCTGGGCTCTCAGGCGGCAGATGAAGCAAGGGTTTTCCAGTCAGATTATAGGTGAATATGTTGTCGTCTGGCGGGATTATGCCCAGATACTCGTAGCCTAGTTTTTTCGCTTCTTCTTTTAGCAGGGTTTCCATTTCTGGCTTCCATCTGTTTCCAATCAGGTAGAACTTTTTGATGTCTATGTGGACTTCTTTGGCTACTTCTTTGATGCGTTGTGCTGTCGTTAATCCCATGGAGCTTGGGTCGGTTACAACTAGCATGATGTCTACGTCTCGGTCGGTTCTGCGGCTCAGATGCTCTAAGCCTGCTTCCATGTCCATCAGTGTTACGTCGTAGTTGCCCATCAAACGGTCGACAATATGCGTCAAGAAGGCGTTAACTGGGCAGTAGCAGCCTTCGCCTTCGCCTCTGCCCATTACGAGCAGGTCGAAGCTTGGTGTTTCTCGAAGAATTTCAAAGATGCGTGTCTCCAAGATGTCTTCTTTGGTCATTGTGGGCGGGATTTCCGACTTCTCTAAAGCCTTCTTCAAATCGTCTGTAACCATGCCAACCGTGCGAGGTACAGAAACGCCCAAGACGTCAGCTAGGTTGGAGTCTGGGTTGGCGTCGATGACTAACACGCTTTTGTTGGGAGTGGTGTCGCCCAGAATCTTCACCATTAGGGCAGTGGTGGTAGTCTTTCCTACGCCTCCTTTGCCAGAAACGGCGATGACCAAGCCCTTGGATTTCATGTGGAATCGCCATCATTGGAGAGTAAACACGGGCGTAGTGTGCAACTTAACTCTTTTCGTAAGAGCTACTTGAATGTGTGAAAGTCGCTTTTGGCGATGAACTTCTTTCCCTTGGTCTCTGTTGGAGTGATTACGCAGATTCGCACTGCTGCCAGGTCTTTTTCGCGGTTTCTCCCCAGTTTGTTCATGTAGTCGTCGAAGGGTTCTGGAACACGGTATTTGTCGATGAGCTTCTGCAGGTAAGGAATCATTTTTTCCTCGTCCTTGATGATTTCTGCTTTGCCGAACATGATCACGCTTTTGTACATTGAAGCGTCAGAAAGCGACTCGTCAACCTCGAAGCACACTTTAGGGCTGTCTTTGAGCGCTGTCATTTTCAAGCCTTTGTTGCACGTATGGAAGAAGACTTTGCCCTCTCCGTAGACGTATCCGACAGGAACAACATAAGGTCCCTCAGGCAATGATAGACCGAGCCTACCAACTCGGGCATTAAGAAGGAACTGCGCAACTTCATCAGGCGCCATTTCTTTGGTGGGCATCTTTGACTGCAACACTCCGTTTCAAAGCAATGTAAGGCGATGGATCACTGAAGCTTGACGCCTAGTTTGCACCCAGCCCCCTCAGCCTCAAGTCTCATGCCGGCTCTCCTCTGAGCGCTGAACGCCCAAGTTTAGGTTGCTCCCTTCCGGGCCTGGCCAGGTTCGCCCAGACGTCAGCCCCAAAGGACCGACACTCACAGCTAGAGACCGCAAGGCAT